>ERZ827452.2497-NODE-2497-length-13671-cov-4.272547_pt1 | contig 13671 bp, 16 predicted proteins | sample MGYA00519866_ERZ827452 | MGnify/ENA primary metagenome ERZ827452 (study PRJEB31778, sample SAMEA3449307) | human gut metagenome | biome: human gut; feature: human-associated habitat; material: faeces | place: United Kingdom | collected 2010/2012 ... | reverse complement strand
ATAAAATTTTCAATGTTCTTCAATTTAGCCTTGACTTTTTATTTGCAGGCTATAAATTTATTATCTTCATTAAGCTATCTCACGCAATGGGCGCCAACCGTTATAAAGAACCGTCATCACCTCTGTCAGCAGCCATCCAAACACTACATCAATCACCGAATGCTGCTTGATTAACATGGTAGACAAACAGATCGCCCAGGTCACTCCCCTGGAGATCCATTTCATCTTCTTATTATCCCGAAAACTACAGCTCTGGCAAATGATCCGGTGCACCGATACAGTACTGGAAACATGAATGGATGGACACACATTGTAAGGTGGATCCACAGACCGTAAAAAACGCACGATCTCCGCACAAAAATTATGCGTCGTAATCTCTCTCCTAAGATCCAGCCCATTAGGCCAAATAGCATAAATCACCAGGCAGATTGTTGCACAGCCCAGCATGACAAAGCACAATTTCAGATAATCATAGCGGCTTTTCACCATAAACCAGATCATAAAAACCGGAACCCATGCATACCACAGAAAATATGGAATCACGAACCATTCACAAAATGGGATCCAGTCATCAACCGGACAATGAATGATCACCTTCGGTTCCTTCACCACCAGCTCCAAAAGTCCAAACCCCGCCAAAAATACAAACAGATACAGTCCCACCAACGCATATTTATGTGTTTTGATCCAATGAAGCATACTGCACATGATTCCTTTCCATTCCAGCTTTTAAGCCAGACAACTGTTATTTCATTATGCTCATTATAACAAATGCGTGTGAAAATTCCCATAGAAAGTTATTGTTTTTATGAATTTTGTGATTTTCAGTTTGGAATCAAAAGAATATTGCAGACCCATCTTTTCTGTCTCTGGAAGCCGCATAAATACTAGGTTTTTCGCACAAAAAAAGGAACCATCTTTCGATGATTCCTAAGAGGCGACAACCAGATTTGAACTGGTGATCAGGGTGTTGCAGACCCTACTTTTCTGCCTCCAGGAACCGCATAAATACTGGAGTTTTCACCCCTCGCATTCTGTTTGGTGCCTTATTGGTGCCCTATTTTGATTTCAAGCACCTATTTTTTGCTATTTACACGATATTTAAACGCATCTAACTTGCATATTTTCAAAACCATGGTATACTATATTATAGAAGGATACCACCGATAGACGGTTGGTCCTAGATATAAGTTTGGTTAAAAATAACCGCTCTCGTTTGGAGGACAGGGGCGGTTATTTTTGTGTCTTATTACTATCCCGGCCAACTTTGTAGCCGAGACCAAAGCACGTAAAGCATAAGCTCAACAGTGCTATTACATCAGCAATACTCATTGGCTAAGCCCTCCTTCTATCAGATTCCCATGAGGGTTTCTATGTAATCGGAGGGTCACAGTCCCTCCGCAGAAGGACCAACCGCCTACCGTTATGGTGGCACCCATGAGATTATTTTACCATACTATGGTAAATTATGGTATCTTTATTTTTCACTCTGAGTAAAAAATAAGCACTCTGATTTCAGTTAAATTCAGAATGCTTATTTTTCTTTTGGGGCACAGATCAATTTAGGCTATTTTAGTTAAGTATGCCTCTACTCCCTTTCTATACTCACGCATGGTAATTTTTCTGCGCTGTTGCATTACAAGCACTATTGCTTCATCAACAATCGCCATTCTAGCGTATCTTCTATATTCTCCAGAGACAAACATATTTTGCAATATTTTTTCTATCTCTGGGTGTGCAATTGTGTCATTTGCAACCATAATAACTTCCTCTTTTGTAAGTCCCGCCATTGATACCGCATCAATAAATTCTTCCTTAAGAATCCTAAACATTCTTACTTGATCATCTTCAATAAATTCATCCATCACGCATCGTGCAACAAAACCACCTATTACTGAGCCAATTGCCCCTCCAGCAACTGGTATAGGAGTGAATGTGCCAATATATCCTCCGACTATTCCTCCTGCCGTAATTGTCGAATTCTTTGCCAACTGCCCTGCAGAAATCTTCCCACTTAATGTATTATATAAATCTGGACCAAAATAGCATATTGCAGTAACACCAAATTGTATAAGATCCCTTCCATCTACATTATTAACCTGCATACTACGTCCTAGTGAACTCTGAGCAATATCCGATTTTCTTATGCTTTCTGCGACTTTCTCGCTCATTTGAAAAATTGGATTCATTACGCTTTCGTTTCCTTGTGAAATTCCATTTTTTAGATATTTTGTTGTAAATGGAATCGCAATTTCTTTTCGTGAAAGCTGGTTTGTTAATACATAAGTAAATATACCCTTGCCAAATACCCGCATACATACGCTCATACTTTTATGTGCTGCATCTTCTAAACTCTCGCCATTAAAAACTGCTCCAACAAAAACAATGGTTGCTGAAATTCCCGCTGGGGTTAATGAACTTACCACTCCACTCGCCATGTCAACTGCCAAACTTTCTATTGTTCCTGCATGAGCTACATTCCAGGCTTGCTCATATGTAACATAACCCTTTCTTACATAGTTTTCAGCACGCTCACCAGGTTGGCAACCTGGCACTCTTCCATTATCAATATTTTTTTGCATTTCCTCAAGCGCTTCAACATATTGATCTCTTGGTACCTCAATCTGCATCATCCTTCCCTTATCATCTATATATCTTGCTATACCATTTTCAAATGTCGCTGCAATACTTTCTTTTGCGGTTCTATAATACTTTGTTTGTATTTGTCTACCATCAACAGTTCTATCTGCTCCATTTTTCATTTGATGATTCAATCTATCTAAATTTTTTTGAGCTGTATTTTCTGTTGTATGTGCCAGCAGTTTATCTAAAGTTCCATTTGCATATTCTGCGCCATATCCCCCTCCTTGACTACCGCCTAAATACCCTTTAAGCTCATTATATGTCTTTGCATTATTTGCTAAAGCACTTCCAACTCCAATTGCTTCAACAGTTTTGTTTATATTTTTCAACTTCTGGTTTTTTACCACTCTTTGTTCTGCTAAATTTACATTATCAGTAAAATCCACAATATTACTGCAATAATAACTTGCACTAATTTTATTATTTATTACTCCCTGGCAAATCATACGTATTGCATTTATGTCAATACAATTACCAGGAATTGATAATGTTTGTACGCAATCATCGCAATTCCTTTTTGAAATAATGATTGCTGAAATCTTATTTTCTTTTACTTCAACATTTTTTAGTCCGGTAAATGGCAAAAATTCATTAATTGCCTTTTGTCCTTCTCCTCGCTTTTCCTGTGATACATAGATTCCATCTCGAGCAATAACTATGCCATATTCCCGAATCTCACTATTATTTCTACTTGGTATGCAAGAATAGTAATACGGCTCTGCTATATCAATATTTTTATTAAAATAACTTAAAAATGCATTGATTCGTCCATACGGTAAATGCGCACAATCAAATTTGTATTCAGGTAAATTTTTGTCAATATCATATACCGATTTCATTAAGTTTCTGAATACTTTATCAATATCCTGAATCGCATAGCATTCATTATGTTCTTTCAACCATATACGATTTACTTTTTGCCGATGTTTAAACGCTAAATGTGCCTTGATTTTACGATACACAAATCTTATTCCTAGTATTGTAAGTGCAAGTAAAGTAAGCGGTATTGTCACTTGCCAAAATATTATGTAAGCAGCAATTCCCACTACCACCAAGGCTATCTTTAGCAAATTCTTAAATAAATTTATTATCCCTTTAAGTATCCATACGACAATCCCTATCGCCAATAATATCAAAATAATTTGCATATAGCCTCCTCCTTTAGTACCCCTATAAGATTTTAATTACAATTGGAAATATCATTTTAACATCGAATGAAATTCTTTACTGAGAACTACCCTTTTCCACTTGATCCACCCCTCGTCAGTCCTTCCTCTCTGGCTATCTGCATCACTCTTCTTGAACTCAAATTCAAATACCTAGATATTTCCTGGACTGACTGAATACCATAATTCTCACATATGTATTTCTGGACAAAACTTTTACTGTACAGCTTTTTAGGAAATGTAATGGTTGTCCCATTATATTGCTCATAAATTTTCAATATTGTATTCTCGTCTGTTATTGACAATAATTCTCCGTATATTCCTGAGTACCTTTTCATACCCTAACGCATCACCTTCTTTTAGATGTCATTTTATCTCTATTGCCAGGAAATTATCATTTGAAATTTTCATCAGCATTTTTCACTTTTCACTCATTCACAAAAAAATCGGGAAAACTATTGTCACTCATCTAGTCTCCCCGATTAATCCCATTTTCTATGCCGCCTTTATCGTAAACCGACTACTCCTGCTGCTTTTCACATATTTCCGATAAACCTCCGGCTGCTCCTGCTTCAACATCCTTGTGTCCAGGCGCTCAGAATCTATCTCCTGCCATATTATCCGATAACGCTCGTTATTGGCCTCCCCATGTCCATCCATGAATATTTTCACCTCCTGCTCGATCTGGGTCTTTTCTCTTTCTAACCGCTTCATTTCTTCAGAAATATTCTGCCGACGATCCAATTTTTCTTCAATGTCCTCTGGAATGGGAACGGCTCCTTCTTTTTTCGACTTATGGAAATATTTCTCCAGAACCGCATTACAAGATTCCGATCCATTGGGATTTGGAATTTTTCTCGCTTGGACATGATGGTTCCAGAAATCTTCTTCTAGGGCTATCAGCCGCTCCGCAAATTCCAAATCCCAATGGATCTTTGAATATACAAAGCCTTGCCCTAAAATGACTGCCGCAATATACCAGGTTCGTTTTCCCGTCACGATCATATAGTGAAAGCACTGGATCAGATAATGCTCCGGTATGGCTCCATCTTTCCATTTGTCCGCATGATAGGCGCTTACGGTCTTACATTCCAATCCTGCATCTTCTCCCACGATCAGACGGTCTACGTCTGCATACATAAATGGATATTCCTCACTCCAATACATCTTATTTGACCGTCGCACTTTCAAGCCTGTCTCTTCGGTAAACCGCCTAGCCACATACTCCTCCAGATCACGACCCTGGCGCATAGCCTCATTATCCCTCAAATCCAGTTCATCGGTTGTCTTATCCCAATACACGCTCATTGGACTTGAATACGGATTCAATCCACACACTGCTCCGGCATCAGAACCGCCGATTCCACCTTTCCGCAGTTTTAACCATTCTTCCCGCTCCATTCCTAATGTTGATATACTTTTACACATCCTTACTCTCCTTTCTCTGCAATAAAACCAATGTTATTTTAATCCATGTATAAGAATTATCCCCAGTTTCCCCACCAAGCAAATTGCATCTTCAAAACCGCTCAGATACGCCTGTTCATTGTTTTTGCCTTCCTGCTCTATGAAATGATCTAAATAATCTTTGATTACCGATCTCTGCTCTTCTGGCAACTCATTTAACACCATTTCGCCCTTTTCCAGAACATCTTTCTCTGAACTGGTTTGAGACAATATCGCAGCGATCCGCTCTCCCAGGATCATTTCAATTAATTCAGCTACTGTCATACCTTTTTGCTACCTCTTTTCTCTACGCCGCCATTGATTTTGATTTTTTCAATCCACTCATGGCCGATCGGTACTGATCTGGGTGCATCTGGCTGACATCATCCAAATGATATCGCTCCAGAACCTGCTCCATAGAAACTCCAGTCCGCTCCAATTCTTTTTCTAACTCAAAGCGCATTTTCTCTGATAATTGTGTCTTTACCGATGTAACATTTCCCTTGGGCGGCTGCATTCGGTATACTGATGTTCCTTTACTGTTACAGATTTCCAAGCGGTTGATCTCCCTGTTTTCATCATATCCAATCTCTGTTACTCGAAAATGTTCCGAAGTCACATACCGTTTTCCATCATAACTAATTGCCGCCTTTTCCAGCGGAATCCAAATAAACGGTGCTGAATACAGTTCTCTTCCAATTCCCCAGTTCACACAGGCCCTCTTAAAACTATCCGATGCCTGTCCCTTTTCTTTTTCTGTATAACTTTCTGTCCCTACGTCCTGTTTGGCAATCCACTGTTGTTTCTCCTTATCCCAGACTTCCACGGTACAATACAGATTTCCACCAATTTCCTGGTGGCTCCGCCGCCATCCACACGGCGAAAAGCATTCATCCAGAATCTTCTGGTCTACCCTGGCGTCCTTATAGAGAAGCAGACTTAACCCATTTTTCCCAATCGTACCAACTCTACATTCAATTTCATCAGCCTCTAATAAGCGGATCATACGATTCTGATTATTCATTCATCTCACCCCCGTCACGAAAACTATAGTAATTTTTCCCTGCCACAATAATATGATCAATCAACGGAATTCCCAGAATTTTTCCTGCTTTCTGCAACCGTTCTGTAAGTCTTTGATCTTCATAACTCGGTTCTGGATCACCTGACGGGTGATTATGCAGGCAAATGATAAACGCCGAATTATTGATGATCACCAGTTTAAAAATATCTCTCATATCCACGTAACAGGCATTCAGCCCTCCCACTGCCGCAATCTCAAGCGCCTGAATCTCCAATTTTGTATTCAAGGCAACCACCAGTACCATCTCCCTGTGGGCTTTTTCATACAATGGCTGAACCATCTGCACAAGTTCTTCCGCATTATGAAAACGGCTGGTTCCATAAAGGCTCCGTCCTTCTTTTACCATTTCTAAATGCACGATACCGATTTTCTTTCTTGGGATCGGTCTCTCCATCATATCGTTTAATTCCTCTTTCTGAGATTTTCTTCTCATCGTTTTTTATCCCCTTTCTTTGTTTTTACTGCAAAAAGAAAGAGTACCCGCATTGGATACTCTTTCACACTTACGCTGCTTTCACCATCTCATATGCCCGGTCAATCATGGCATTGCCATCCACCGTTCTCGCAAATAAATTTTCCTTATAACCAGTCCGCTCCCTCAGTGGCTTCGCATGGGTCGCAAAATCAGATACTGCATTGATGAAACGATAGGCGTTTTTACCCACATGCTGTAAATCTGGAGCGTCAAAATATCTTACTTTCATATCCTCTTTCATCTTCTGCATATTTCTGATCTGCTGATCAGATGGGTTCGGAATGATCGGAAACAGACTGTCTATATACTCCAATACCTGTCGATCAGATAATTTCTGCTGATTCAGCTTATCAATCGCTTTCCCCAGTTCCGCCATATACTGATCTGCATAGAGCAACGTATAATGGGCATCTTCCATTTTCCCTTTAATATCTCCCGTATGGTTGGTTGACCAGCTTCGCTTTGCCGTTGAAAGCGCCAGATTCAAGGTATTCTGACACACCACACGGATTGGTGTCATCGCTGCTTTGATGGAACCACTACCATCATGACTGTTCATAAACACCAGATACGGCGTCACTTCATCACCACTGATAATGTATCGTGCCGGAAGTTTTGCTAAAATCCATGTCCGTCTGCCATTCTGCAAACTGCCTGCCGTCTCATAAGTAACTCCCTCTCCCAACAACGCATCCGTAAACGCAAACGCCTCCTCATTCTGAACCACCTTATATCGGTCGCTTACCACACCTAACACCTGTTGATCGTTCTCCCGCAGATTGGCCTTAAATCCAGGTACTACAATTCCAGAATCCGTCACCAGATTTTTCTGAATCACCTGCCAATTCAATCCCGCTGCTTCCAGTGCCTCTCTCGATGTTGGTGCCTCCTCAACCATCGTTCCAAGTCCATGCCACGGTTTTGTTCTTGTGTAAAACATTGTCTCTACATTCGCTGCCATCTTAATTTCCTCCTTCCAATTTGTGTGCCACCCAGATAATCACCTTTGCTGACACCTTACCAACTAACTTCAAAATTTCTACTCCTGTTTTCATGCTGCTTCCTCACTTTCTGATTTTTAGATTCAGAAAAATGATGTATTACTACAGCTGTAAACGATACGAATTTTATGGATTCTTTTATCTCCAAGCGTTACATTAGGCGTCAAACCAAGAAACACTGATATAAACCAATAAGGACCGATATGGCCCATTTTATTTTTTGAAAGGATGGAACTTATGATTGAACACAACGCAGAAATACTAACCTTTAAAGAGTGTCAGGAACTATTGAAAGTCGGAAAGAACACTTTACTCGATCTGATCCACAACAATGACATCGAAGCCTTTAAAATTGGGAACAGATGGAAAGTGCCAAAGACCTCTGTATGGGAATATATCGCCCATAAATACTAATTTGAATGTGTCAATGTGCCAGTGATTTTGAATATTTTTTATTTTTGACCCTGCTATTGTTTCTATTCATCAAACTATTTTGTGATTTGCGTAGAAAATAGTTGCTATTTCACTGGCACATTGACACATTTTTCATTTTTAAGAACCGTGTGAACGTGTCGAAAAATGCGTAGCTAATACGTTGCGCAACACTTCTTTTTTCCTGTATACTTTTAATCACACCAAACAACATTTCACCAGTAAAGGAGAAAACCATGGAAGAAAGAAAGTACAATTTTTATGACGTTGCTTATGAATACCTCAAAGATGATTATCCTGCCAACTATCACACAGTAGAGGAACTCACAAGAAAAGTTCCCCTGATTCCTTCCCCTAACGATGACACTGACCCTATTGGTACATTCGAAAACTTTCGGAAAGATCTCAGCAAAGATTTATCTGATATTATGAAAATCTTTGGCATTGAGTCTTTCAGCAACGATTTCAAAATCAACGGTGAATATCAATTCACCAAAAAAAATGTCACCTTCCTTGCCAATACCTTACGACATTACCGTCAGATGCTGGTTTGGAAAAAAGGAATTAAACATGCTCTTAATTACACCCTTGAAAAGCGCAATTTTATCCAGTTGTGCCAGGAATCAGCTAATCCTTCTGCCTTTGCAGAAGAAGTTAACCGGACTGCAAGAGAATTCCTTTCCATGTACAGTTCCTTAAACACTGTCTCTGAAACCTCAAAAAGAGCATTTCAAAAAACTATGGCAGTCGCTACGCAGTATCCATCACTGAATGTATTACTGATGTGCAGCGAACTTGGGCAAAATGCACTTAACATTTGTCCATCTCCAGAAGACTTGCAGAGTTCAATCAATGGTGTTCTGCTTTCCGATTATAACCAGTGGCTTGATACGGTAGCTTATAAGTTGAATCGTTGCTTTAATTCCTGTTGTAAAATCTGGAATAAAAAGAAAACAACTCGCAAAAAAGAATATAATGATTGGCTTAAATCCGTTGCTCACGGTAAAGCAGAAATCGTATCTGGTTGCATTGAACGTATGCGACAGTACATAGAACAGAAATATCCTGGCTATCTTTTAAACGATGATCTGGATATTACCCCAGCAAAAGAAACGTCCAGGAAGTGTAAGCAGATCCGCCAGGAAACCTGCGATGTCCGAAGCATGTTACAGGGCGCCCTGTCCCACGAATTTCAGGAACATAAAGTCGAATTTACAGTATTTGCCGAATATTATCAGCTAATCTAATTCTCTACGGAGGAGTGCCACTTGACACTCCTCCGGTTCTTCTGTGCGGGTTTTTTTTCAAAAAAAGTCCCACCTGCTTTTTCTCTCATTTTCCGCTATACTAAATCCAACATCAGCGCTGACGAAAAAATCAAGGAGGAAAAGGTACTATGGCACCGGGACCATAGTACCAAATATAAAACATGACACCAGAAAATACTTTAAGCAACCACTTTTTCGAGAACTATGCCTCATTTCGCAATGGGAACAAAAAATACACTGGACTTTCCATTACGAACAAAGATCCATTCGCAAGATTTGACTATAATGATCAGTCCTCTATCCAGAATGCCTACATTTCTATTCAGATCGGAGACATCAACACGGTATGGGAAATTCAAGACCATAAAATCATTAATGCGCCTGCTTCTTTAGCTCTTTGGTTTAAGAATTATAAAAAGATGGCGTTGTGTACTGCAAATACCCCAGAAGATAAAGTCTTTTTCTTCTGGAATGACAAAGAATTTGAAACTCCCGATAGTTTCACCATCTGGGGTGTTGTAGAAAATGAAGACTATGGCTTTGCCTTTTATGTTGATGATTCTTTGGATCAAATTTTATGGCTCTTAGAATCGAAAACAGACACCGTTTCCACGATCATCAGACTACTGGACTGCATAACAGAAAATGTCAAAAAGGAGGCACTGAAAGATGGCATTGGTACAAACGACGACTTCTCCTTCGAAGCAGATCCGGACCAGTGGTTCTAAGCCGCTTGTAATAACCAGTAGCTCTGTTTCAAAGCCCCATGAGACTGTTACACCAGAAAATCAAATGGTATTTCCAAAGCATGATTCTATTTCAGAACCGGCCTCTAGTTCCAACGATCTTCCAGCCGACTCTGACGAACGGTATATTTTTAAGCCACCGTCCATGCAAACAAACAAAAATGAAGCAATGGATTCTTCTCTTGCAGAAACAGTCATCAAGGCTCTTGGAAAGTACTCTTCCCCCTATGCGGAGAAGAGTACAAAAAAGCGGCTTAAGACACGTTCCAAGGAGCCAGAATTAGCTGAGCAAACGCTTCCCGTATCAAAGCCATCTTCCATGACTTTAGATGATATGTCTGAAAAGATACTTGAAAAATTAATCCTCATCAGACATGACGGAAACATTTACTACTACAATGACTACTATTATCAGATCATCAAGGATGATGACGAACTGCTGGAACTTATCCGTTCAGAGATCAGCCATGATGCTTTTGCAAGCACCTCGCTGTCCCGTTTCCCAAATTTGCTCAGATACTTTAAATCTGACGCAAATTTAACTCCTCCTAATTACGAGGAAAAACTGCGGAAAGCTACTTACTACGTAGCTTTCCGCAATGGGGTTCTCAATTTGAACACTCTGGAACTGAAAAAGCATTCTCCTAAATATCTGGTCTTTTATATGCTGGATGCTGATTGGGTGCCTTCATCAGAACCACGATATTTTCAAAAGTTTTTGCAGGATACCAGCAGAAATGATCCCCAGATTGAACTCCGCATTAAGGAATCTCTGGGTTATCTCTTCTCCAGTATCAATTATGGAAAATGCTTTTTTGTAATGGGGACCGCACAAAATAGTGGAAAAAGTACGTTAGGCATATTTATAGAAAAGGTGCTTGGCAAAAAACTGGTTACCAACAAATCCGTTGACCAGCTCTCCAAACGTTTTGGATTAGGGGATATTCATGGTACACTTTTGAACCTGTCTATGGACATGCCGAATGGTGATCTGACCGCTCCCGCCGTTTCTATCATCAAGCAAATTACCGGAGGGGACTCCATCACGGTTGAAAGAAAGTATGACAAACTCCGTGAAATTTCTTATTGCCATATGCGTTTCCTGTTTGCGAGCAATTATCCAGTAACCATTCCAAAGGAAGACGATAATGATGCTTTCTGGAACCGTATGGTTATCATACCTTTCCTCTACTCCGTTGATCCCTCCAACGCAGACCCAGAGCTTCCGAGTAAACTGCTAAAAGAAAAAGACGCTATTATATCCACCTGCATCAAAGCCCTGGGAAATGTGATTCAAAATCACTATATCTTTTCTCCGTGTCAGGCCGCAGATCAGTTAAAACAGAGTTGGCGTTATCAAAAATACGATATTACGAGAAGCGTCCCCGTATTTGCAGAGAGTTGTTTAGAAATTACAGAAAATCCTAACGATAAATTATATCTAGGGGATCTGTACCAGGAGTACTTGGCTTTCTGTTCCTCTCATCATCTGACAACTACAACTTATAACAGTTTCGCCGCTTGGCTCTCTACCAATCTTGAAGGCTGCTCCAGAAAGCGAATTCATGAAACCGGGAAAAGTCCAAGAGCCGGATTAACTGGAATAAAAGTAAAAATTGACCCAGACGAAGAATGCTTCCTGTAAATTTCGCTTTTTAATTTATACATCATATCTGTGAATTTCACAGAAAGGAGATTATGACCATGATACACAACGATTTATATTCATTTTCAGACTTATTGCGTATTTTTCCATTCGGCAAAACCAAACTCCGGCAATTATTGAATGCAGGTGTTCTTCCTGTGGTAAAAGTCGGACGACAGTACGTCACCAGTGACGCTGCCATTCAACGATGGATTTTAGATAACGCTGGAAAAGAAATCCTGTTCTAATTCCATCACAAACATCATGTAGGCGGTTTGTGGGAATCAAGCGTTCTCACAAACCGCTATTTTTATGAAAGGAGATCCCCATGGGTTCAAATACTGATACCACAAGAAAACGTAAGGGCTGCGGAAGCATCCAGAAAAAAGCCAACGGATCTTATCTGGGACGCTTACGCATCTCTGGATATGACCCCTTCTATTACACAGGGACTTCGGAAAAAGAAGTTCAGAAGAAACTTAATGAATTCCGGCTTCTCACGCTTCGCAAGGAAATCGTCCCACAGAAGCAGACCGTAAACTCTTATATTGAACGATGGCTCACCACTGTAAAAATGCCCAGCTTAAAGCCATCTTCCTATGATCGTCTGGAACGAACCTACTTAAAGCAAATAAAAAATACCTCCGTTGGCCGGAGCCAGCTAGGTACTTTAACCAGTTTGGAAATCCAGACATTGATCAATTCATACACCACTACGCTTTCCTATTCTACTCTAAAGAAAGTCTATGATCTTCTGAATAACTGCTACCGATATGCAGTAGCAACAAGGGATATAGGCTACAATCCAGTAGATGGTGTACAACTTCCAAAGCAGGAAAATATGAGCATTCAAACAAAGGAGATTGAAATTCTATCAGATGCCGATGTAGAACTCTTAGAAGCTGCTCAATCTATGTGTTACAAAACAGGGCGGATAAGATACTGGTACGCCCCTGCCTATGCCCTTATTCTCAATACGGGACTGCGTTCCGGAGAAGCACTTGCCCTGACATGGGATAATGTCAATTTCCATACCAAGACACTTACCATTCGGCAAAATGCTTCCAGAGTCAAAAAGAGAGATATCGCCGACACTTCTGGCAGTAAGCAGATTATCACCACCACAAAATCACGATCTGGCACTCGGCAGATCCCACTTAACAATAACGCTCTGATCGCCCTGGAACGTCTGCAAGAGTTGCAGAAGAGCAATCGCATCAAGACTAATTATGTGATCTGCACTTCAACTGGTAAAATGGTTGTCCAAAATTCCTTTTACTCAATTTTCCAACGTACGCAGAAATCCCTGGGAATAAAACCGGTTACCGTCCATGCCTTGCGCCACACCTTCGCTACACGGCTTATCAAGGCTAAAGTAGATATTAAGGTTGTAAGTAAACTCCTTGGACATTCTTCCGTAAAGATTACTTATGACACCTATGTGCATACTGATCAGGATCGTGCATTCTCTGCGGTACAGACATTGGAATAACCGAAAAAAGCAAGCGTGCTGTTTATTGCAGTACGCTTGCCTGTACATAAAAATATCCCATCATATTCTGGTGCCCTATTGGTGCCTTATTTTTCCTTCAGAAATGATTTTTAACGATTTCTAGCGGAAATTTACAATGAAATTTTCCTAGTAAATTTCACCACCCCAAAAACAGCCTCAAGACCGGAACCCCGCATAAATACTAGGTTTTTCGCACAAAAAAAAGGAACCATCTTTCGATGATTCCTAAGAGGCGACAACCAGATTTGAACT
>ERZ827452.2494-NODE-2494-length-13693-cov-11.354377_pt1 | contig 13693 bp, 8 predicted proteins | sample MGYA00519866_ERZ827452 | MGnify/ENA primary metagenome ERZ827452 (study PRJEB31778, sample SAMEA3449307) | human gut metagenome | biome: human gut; feature: human-associated habitat; material: faeces | place: United Kingdom | collected 2010/2012 ... | reverse complement strand
GTCCCCGACGCCGCTCCATACCCCTGATTTTCGGCTCATAACCCTTTGATAATATCTAATATATAGATTAATATCCTTTTTACACTATTAAAGGAAATCGTTTGGAGAAGGATATGACAGCAGTGATTATAATTTTACGAATGGGATTTTGGGTTGGAGACAGAGAAATATTCTTAAAAAGTTTTTGATAAAATAGATATATATAAAAAAGAACGAGGAGTATAAATACTCCCCCTTCCAAATGTTTTCACAACGGAATAATCCTTATTGTGATTTGCTTTCAAATTTGTGTTGACAAATATACATATAATTTTTTAATACTATTGTATTTTTCGATAAATTTTTTTATATTTACACATTAAATATAATAATACCATAAAATATATAGTAGGCATGAAAAACATCTTAGGATTAGATTTAGGTTTATCGAGTATAGGTTGGTCTGTTATAAGAGAAAATTCAGAAGAACAGGAGTTGGTAGCTATGGGTAGCCGAGTTGTATCGCTTACAGCCGCAGAACTATCTTCTTTTACACAAGGAAATGGGGTGTCTATAAATTCACAGAGGACTCAAAAAAGGACTCAACGTAAAGGATATGACAGATATCAATTGCGTCGCACATTGTTAAGGAATAAGTTGGATACATTAGGAATGTTACCCGATGACTCTTTATCTTATTTGCCTAAACTCCAATTATGGGGATTAAGAGCAAAGGCTGTTACGCAACGAATCGAGTTGAACGAGTTGGGGAGAGTTTTGTTACATTTGAATCAAAAACGTGGATATAAGTCAATAAAAAGTGATTTTTCGGGTGATAAGAAAATAACCGATTATGTAAAAACTGTTAAAACCCGTTATGATGAATTGAAAGAGATGAGATTGACTATTGGGGAATTATTTTTTCGAAGACTGACAGAAAATGCTTTTTTTCGTTGTAAAGAACAAGTATATCCCCGTCAGGCTTATGTCGAGGAGTTTGATTGTATTATGAATTGTCAAAGAAAATTTTATCCCGATATATTGACTGATGAGACAATCAGATGTATTAGAGATGAGATTATATATTACCAACGACCGTTAAAGTCGTGCAAATACTTGGTGTCGCGCTGTGAATTTGAAAAGCGTTTCTATCTGAATGCGGCCGGTAAAAAGACCGAAGCTGGTCCTAAGGTATCACCACGCACTTCTCCATTGTTTCAAGTATGCCGTTTGTGGGAGAGTATCAATAATATTGTAGTCAAGGACCGTCGGAATGAAATTGTTTTTATTTCGGCGGAGCAAAGAGCAGCTTTGTTTGATTTTTTGAATACTCACGAGAAACTCAAAGGTAGCGATCTCTTGAAACTGTTGGGTTTGTCCAAGACGTATGGTTACCGGTTGGGTGAGCAGTTTAAGACTGGAATACAGGGGAACAAAACCCGAGTGGAAATCGAACGAGCTTTGGGCAATTATCCTGATAAGAAAAGATTGTTGCAATTTAATCTTCAAGAGGAATCTTCGTCGATGGTCAATACTGAAACGGGTGAGATTATTCCCATGATTAGCCTGTCGTTTGAGCAGGAACCGCTTTATCGGCTGTGGCATGTATTGTATTCGATTGACGATCGGGAGCAGTTACAGTCGGTGTTGCGACAGAAATTCGGAATTGATGATGACGAGGTTTTAGAACGGCTGAGCGCCATCGATTTGGTGAAAGCCGGTTTTGGAAATAAATCGAGCAAGGCTATACGTCGCATATTGCCATTTTTGCAGTTGGGTATGAACTATGCAGAGGCTTGTGAGGCTGCTGGGTATAACCATAGCAATAACTATACAAAGGCTGAAAATGAGGCGCGCGCTTTGCTGGATAGATTACCGGCGATTAAAAAGAACGAGCTTCGGCAACCAGTGGTTGAGAAGATCCTCAATCAAATGGTTAATGTGGTGAATGCGCTTATGGAAAAATATGGACGATTCGATGAGATCCGTGTGGAGTTGGCGCGTGAATTGAAACAAAGTAAAGAAGAACGTTCTAATACATATAAAAGTATAAATAAGAATCAAAGGGAAAATGAGCAAATTGCTAAACGTATAGTTGAATATGGTGTGCCAACTCGATCTCGCATACAGAAATATAAAATGTGGGAGGAATCGAAACACTGTTGTATCTATTGCGGGCAACCGGTAGATGTGGGGGATTTTTTGCGAGGATTTGATGTCGAGGTAGAACATATTATTCCTAAATCATTGTATTTCGACGATAGTTTTGCAAATAAAGTTTGTTCTTGTCGTAGCTGTAATAAAGAGAAAAATAATCGCACTGCATATGATTATATGAAATCAAAAGGCGAAAAAGCTCTGTCCGACTATGTCGAACGAGTTAACACAATGTACACAAATAACCAAATTAGCAAGACCAAGTGGCAAAACTTATTAACCCCAGTCGATAAAATTTCTATCGATTTCATAGATCGACAATTACGAGAGAGTCAGTATATAGCAAGGAAAGCCAAAGAGATTCTGACATCGATTTGTTATAATGTGACGGCTACGAGTGGTTCGGTTACCAGTTTCTTGCGACATGTTTGGGGCTGGGATACCGTATTACACGATCTCAATTTTGACCGATATAAGAAAGTGGGTTTAACCGAGGTAATAGAGGTAAACCATAGGGGCAGTGTCATTAGGAGAGAGCAAATAAAGGATTGGAGTAAGAGATTCGATCATCGCCACCATGCCATTGATGCACTTACGATTGCCTGTACCAAACAGGCGTATATTCAGCGCTTGAATAATTTGAGAGCAGAAGAAGGACCGGATTTCAACAAAATGAGTTTGGAACGTTATATACAGTCACAACCTCATTTCTCAGTTGCACAAGTCCGTGAGGCTGTTGATAGAATATTAGTGTCGTTTAGAGCCGGTAAGCGTGCGGTGACTCCCGGCAAGCGATATATTCGTAAGAACCGAAAACGTATTTCCGTCCAGTCAGTTTTAATTCCACGAGGTGCGTTGAGCGAAGAGAGTGTATATGGCGTAATTCATGTGTGGGAGAAAGATGAGCAAGGTCATGTTATACAAAAGCAGCGTGCTGTAATGAAGTATCCGATAACCTCGATTAATCGGGAAATGTTGGATAAGGAAAAAGTTGTGGACAAGCGTATTCATAGAATCCTTTCCGGTAGGCTTGCTCAATATAATGATAATCCCAAAGAGGCGTTTGCTAAACCTGTATATATAGATAAGGAGTGTCGTATTCCAATTCGCACGGTTCGTTGTTTTGCGAAGCCGGCGATTAATACGTTAGTTCCACTCAAAAAAGATGATAAGGGAAATCCTGTTGCTTGGGTCAATCCGGGGAACAATCATCATGTTGCTATTTATAGAGATGAAGATGGCAAGTATAAGGAACGAACCGTTACATTTTGGGAAGCAGTGGATCGCTGTCGGGTAGGTATACCGGCTATTGTCACTCAACCAGATACTATTTGGGATAATATACTTCAGCGAAACGATATATCTGAAAACGTTTTAGAATCCTTACCTGATGTAAAATGGCAATTTGTTCTTTCATTGCAGCAAAATGAGATGTTTATTTTAGGAATGAATGAGGAAGATTATCGTTATGCTATGGATCAACAAGACTATGCATTGTTGAACAAATATCTTTATCGAGTACAAAAATTAAGTAAGAGTGATTATAGTTTTAGGTATCATACAGAAACTTCTGTCGAAGATAAGTACGATGGAAAGCCCAATTTGAAATTGTCTATGCAGATGGGAAAACTAAAAAGGGTGAGTATAAAGTCGTTATTGGGATTAAATCCTCATAAGGTGCATATCTCAGTTTTGGGTGAAATAAAGGAAATATCATGATCAAACGCACATTATATTTTGGGAATCCCTCGTATCTGAGTTTGCGCAATGCACAGCTAGTACTGCGTCTGCCAGAAGTGTCGAATAACGACACATTACCCGATACTTTCAAAAAAGAGGCGGAGCGGACGATTCCTATCGAAGATATAGGAGTGGTCGTACTCGATCATTCGCAGATAACAATCACACAAGGATTGCTCGAAGCCCTTCTCGAAAATAATTGTGCTATTATCACTTGCGATAAAAGTCGTTTGCCTGTGGGACTCATACTACCCCTTTGTGGGAACACGACACAAAACGAACGGTTCCGAGACCAACTTAATGCTTCGTTACCTTTGAAAAAGCAACTTTGGCAACAGACAGTGCAGCAAAAGATTGCCAATCAAGCTGCAATTTTGGAGAGCCAGGGAATTATAGCCAAAAATATGCGGGCATGGGTGGGCGAAGTCCGTAGTGGAGACATCGATAATATGGAGGCACGGGCTGCCGCCTATTATTGGTCGAGTATATTCCCTCACCTCGATAGTTTTCGCAGAGACAGAGACGGCGATCCTCCCAACAATCTACTCAATTATGGTTATGCCATTCTTCGGGCTGTTGTCGCTCGGTCGCTCGTTATTAGCGGATTGTTACCTACTTTGGGCATACATCATCATAACCGTTATAATGCATATTGTTTGGCCGATGATGTGATGGAGCCTTATCGCCCCTATGTCGATGGCTTGGTCTGTGAAATCATGGAAAGTGGAAAGGACTATTCGATGTTAACGACCGAATTGAAAGCAAAGTTATTGTCTTTACCGGTGGTAGAGGTAGGTATTCAAGGGCGGCGTAGTCCTTTGATGGTCGCTGTCGCCCAAACTACCGCCTCTTTATACAAATGTTTTAACGGGGAGTTACGTAAAATCATCTATCCAGAATTATAATTAATATGGATAGATTCAGCGAATATCGTATTATGTGGGTATTGGTATTTTTCGATTTGCCAACAGAGACGAAACGAGAACGTAAATTGTATGCCGACTTCCGTAAGAAACTGTTGCAAGATGGATTTACTATGTTTCAATTTTCCATTTATGTGCGGCATTGTCCTAGTAGGGAGAATGCCGATGTACATATCCGCCGGGTGAAGCTTTCTTTACCGCCGTTTGGAAAAGTAGGTATTCTCTGTGTTACTGATAAACAATTCGGTATGATGGAAATTTTCTATGGGAAGAAAGAGGTAAAGCCACAGGTTCTACCTCAACAGCTCGAACTCTTTTGAAAAACAAAAAGCCGGTTAAAAAACCGGCTTTTTGATAAAATACAGCTTTAATTTTTGATCCTAATTGATTGTGTAATTGTTTGACTATTAAATTGCTATACAAATTGTGCTGTATTTAATATGTCAAAGATACAAATTTGAAAGCGAATCACAACTCAGCACCCCAACAGGTTTTAAAAGCCCGCGCTGTATTTAATATGTCAAAGATACAAATTTGAAAGCGAATCACAACGCGAGCTTGGATTAACTTCATTGAGTAGAGGCTGTATTTAATATGTCAAAGATACAAATTTGAAAGCGAATCACAACTTCACCTTCATGTACGATATCCCATTCTTGCTGTATTTAATATGTCAAAGATACAAATTTGAAAGCGAATCACAACCGGTAGAAATGACTTTCCCGGTGGATATTTGCTGTATTTAATATGTCAAAGATACAAATTTGAAAGCGAATCACAACTATAAAATGATTTTTCTTGTTTGTTTGCGTGCTGTATTTAATATGTCAAAGATACAAATTTGAAAGCGAATCACAACGATGTATCAGAATGGAACCAGCGGTTTAAGCTGTATTTAATATGTCAAAGATACAAATTTGAAAGCGAATCACAACGCTCCATAATCTCGGATAGACTGACATAGCGCTGTATTTAATATGTCAAAGATACAAATTTGAAAGCGAATCACAACCTGCTGCAAGACGCAAAATGCAATCGAGAGCTGTATTTAATATGTCAAAGATACAAATTTGAAAGCGAATCACAACAGGGGAACTACTCGATATTGATTTTTATAGGCTGTATTTAATATGTCAAAGATACAAATTTGAAAGCGAATCACAACCGATGACGGCAAATGGGACTATGGCGATGTGCTGTATTTAATATGTCAAAGATACAAATTTGAAAGCGAATCACAACACAATGAATAGTGGAAATTCTCTCTTCATAGCTGTATTTAATATGTCAAAGATACAAATTTGAAAGCGAATCACAACAGATACACCGTGTCACTCTTTGTCGTTTCGCTGTATTTAATATGTCAAAGATACAAATTTGAAAGCGAATCACAACTATTAAGTTCGTTGATTCTCTGGCACATAGGCTGTATTTAATATGTCAAAGATACAAATTTGAAAGCGAATCACAACAATGTTTTTGATTGCTTCAATTCTTGTTAAGCTGTATTTAATATGTCAAAGATACAAATTTGAAAGCGAATCACAACTATCACCCAGACAGACATATCGACCAAGCAGCTGTATTTAATATGTCAAAGATACAAATTTGAAAGCGAATCACAACCAGGTTTGCACTGCGCTGAGCCTTACGAATGCTGTATTTAATATGTCAAAGATACAAATTTGAAAGCGAATCACAACACCAGTGTAACGGTGTATGCAAAACCTTCGGCTGTATTTAATATGTCAAAGATACAAATTTGAAAGCGAATCACAACATGCGTTTATCAGCAAGCAGTTGGAGATGGCTGTATTTAATATGTCAAAGATACAAATTTGAAAGCGAATCACAACCGCCCATCGAACACAACGTGGCCACAATCAGCTGTATTTAATATGTCAAAGATACAAATTTGAAAGCGAATCACAACCTTGAAGGATATCCGCCTCCCGTTCCGCAAGCTGTATTTAATATGTCAAAGATACAAATTTGAAAGCGAATCACAACCGTATCACTCTAAACGGCAACGAACACAACCGCTGTATTTAATATGTCAAAGATACAAATTTGAAAGCGAATCACAACAAGGGGGTACAGAAGGTGCAATAATGTGAAGCTGTATTTAATATGTCAAAGATACAAATTTGAAAGCGAATCACAACAGACGGAAGGGTCACAATAGAGAATACTAGGCTGTATTTAATATGTCAAAGATACAAATTTGAAAGCGAATCACAACATACAAACCTCCATTTAGTAATATTGTATGCTGTATTTAATATGTCAAAGATACAAATTTGAAAGCGAATCACAACAATGCACCGGGCGGGTCGGTCATCGAGCTGCTGTATTTAATATGTCAAAGATACAAATTTGAAAGCGAATCACAACCGGTACAAGGTACGGGAAGAACATCGCCTTGCTGTATTTAATATGTCAAAGATACAAATTTGAAAGCGAATCACAACACCTAATGGCCATGAACAAAAAACTGATGGGCTGTATTTAATATGTCAAAGATACAAATTTGAAAGCGAATCACAACACACAAGCCGTACTTGAAGGAAGAAAGACTGCTGTATTTAATATGTCAAAGATACAAATTTGAAAGCGAATCACAACTCCATACGCCGAACCCTTTCTTGTAGGATTGCTGTATTTAATATGTCAAAGATACAAATTTGAAAGCGAATCACAACGTCTTATATCTCGAGCTCCTGCTATTGCATGCTGTATTTAATATGTCAAAGATACAAATTTGAAAGCGAATCACAACATATAAGGACTTCGTTTATTTTTACAAAAGCTGTATTTAATATGTCAAAGATACAAATTTGAAAGCGAATCACAACTCACAAGCCGGCGTACATAAGAGCAATGAAAGCTGTATTTAATATGTCAAAGATACAAATTTGAAAGCGAATCACAACCTGCAAGGAATACAGCGAATAGGCTCCGCCGCTGTATTTAATATGTCAAAGATACAAATTTGAAAGCGAATCACAACCTGGAACCTGTCGAGCGAGGAAATGGCGAGGCTGTATTTAATATGTCAAAGATACAAATTTGAAAGCGAATCACAACTCGAATCGTACACTTTAACGGCCTTGTTGGGCTGTATTTAATATGTCAAAGGTACGGATTTGAAATTAAATCATAATTAATTTAGTTGGATTTTAAACTGTTAATTTCTTATGTGTTGAGAATACCACGGATAAATACTATTGAATTACAGTGTTGGTAGGTGTGTTTTGTGTGGAAAAGCGTATCTTTGATAGCTCAATCAAAGGGATAATGAATGTATGGAACCGTTAGGTATTTGTCGTACGGCTTTTTATGTGTCTAAAAAGATCATGTGTGCCGTACTTATCGTATTTTCATTGAGAGGCAGAGCGCAGAGCAGTGTAATGATGGAGAAGGAGACTTGTGCGTTTCTTCAATCTTTGCCTGCGGGTTTACAAAAGACACAGGCCGATGCCGTGCGTCGCGCCATAAACGGGGATTGTACCGCTTTGATATCTGTGCGTAATTCGCGTAATACGAACCCTGAATCGAAAAGTGGGGTAGTGGCAACGGATATCGGAGGGTGTTATCGTTTGTATCGCCCTGCCGGATTCGATACTATTCCGTTGCCTGTGTTGATTTACTTACATGGGGGTGGCTGGTGTTTCGGGAGTATCAATAGTTGCGCTCATTTTTGTGCGGGGTTATCGTATAGGGCAAAGATTGCTGTGTTGGCCGTGGAATATCCCTTAGCACCCGAACATGCTTATCCTGCCGCCCTCAATGCTTGTACCGAGGCCGTCGCATTCGCTTTCGAGCATGCCGGGGAGTATGGCTTTCTTCCCGATCGGATATCTATCGGCGGAGATAGTTCGGGCGGGAATCTTGCTCTTGCTACGGCTCTTAACCTAATTCTTGCAAAGGATTCTCACTCTTGCCGCATGGACAGTGGAACGATGTGCTCTTCACTTTGTTCGCTCGTGCTGTTTTATCCGGTGACAAAAGCTTGGGCAGACGGTTCGTCTTCGTGGAAAAACTATGCCGAGGGATATGGTCTCGATGCCCAATTGATGGAGGCTTTCAATGCCGCATACATCGGTACAGGAGATGCTCGACAGCCTCTTGTCTCGCCGGGTGTAGCCGATGACGAGCTACTGAAACAGCTACCGCCGACGCTTATCGTCAATGCCGAGCGGGATATTCTTTTATGTCAGGGGAAGGAATTGGCGGCCAGACTTTCCGGGCTCGGCGTTGCCGTGAGCCATACGGTTTTGCCTCATACGGTGCATCTCTTTATCACCGTGCCGGGACAGCCTACGGCATTCGGGGAGTCTGTTCGTTTAGCCGCCGACTTTCTCACGTTAGAGTAGGGGAATCATTCCGTATCAGAGAGGTGGCTTTACAACTATATCGGGATTGAGACTCCTTAGATGATCGATGAATGCTTGCCTCTGGTTGGGAGACAAGACGAGAGTCTTTTTGTCGGCGAAGCGGATTTCTATCCTGTCCATCGATAAGGCCGGTGCGCTTAAACAACTATTGGTTTTCGAGATTTTCGTTATTCGGTCGATCGGGAAGGAGGACGACAAGAATATGCCGCATTTGATGTGCAGCGTGCCGTTGTCTATGGTGTAGCTCGTGTTACAGAATGGGTCGGCAATGAAAGCGGCCGTGACGACCAATAAGGCGAGGGCTATCCAAGAGAATTCGAACAGGAGCGGCAGGTAGGACAGAAGGACAATTGCTATAATGGCGATTAGCAAGCCTTTATCGACCTTTGATTTGTAAACAGTTTTCATTGTCTCGTAGGAGATTAGAATATCCCTCCACCAAGCATAAGGCGCAGTATACCCAAAACGATAGATACGATGCAGAGGGTTTTGCCATTGTCTGATTTGAGAATGGCACAGATGATGAGGAAAATGACCGATATGGGTATGGCCACCCAGTTGAGAAATCCCAATAGGGGAATAAATGCGACAAGGGTGATGAGCAGTGCTACGATACCTAAGAATGTTCCCATTGTTTTATGCTTTTTGTCGATTAACAAATGTATTTTGTGATTTGTTCCGGGGGATCGATGTCTTGTCAATCCATTCGGGTTTTATAGTCGTAGTAGTCGTATTCCCGCCAGATTTCCACTTTCCCGTCGCTTTTGAGGCAGGCTATGGAGGGGTGGGGGATTCCGTTGAACATGGTTGTCTTGACTGTCGTATAGTGAATCATATCCTCGAATATGATTCGGTCTCCTATTTGCAATTCGTGGTCGAAATGCCAGTCTCCTATATAGTCGCCGCTCAGACAGGAGTTTCCTCCCATGCGATAGGCGTATGTGCCGGGAGCGGGTTCTACCGAGCCTCGTATCGCCGGTTTATAGGGCATTTCGAGACAGTCGGGCATGTGACAGGCAAAAGAGACGTCGAGAATGGCTGTTTTGATACCGTGGTTCTCGACTATATCGACTATGGTGGATACTAATGTACCGGTCTGCCAAGCGAACGCACTACCGGGTTCGAGAATGATTTCGAGGCTGGGGTGTCTTTGTTTGAAGCCCCGGAGGAGGTTAATCAAATGTGCGGTATCGTAATCCTTGCGGGTCATGAGGTGACCGCCTCCCATATTCAGCCATTTGATATGGGGGAGTAGATGCCCGAATCGGTCTTCGACCTGTGCCAAAGTCTTTTCGAGGTCGTAGGAGGTGGACTCGCAGAGGGTGTGGAAATGAAGCCCCTCCACTCCCTGCGGAAGTTCGGGCAGCTTGTCGGCGGTTATTCCTAATCGGGAACCCGGTGCGCAGGGATTGTAGAGGTCGGTTTCTACCTCGGAATATTCGGGGTTGATACGCAACCCGCACGATACCCGATTGCCGTCGGCTACTACTTGGGGGTAAAACCGTTCGAATTGAGTCAGGGAGTTGAAGGTAATGTGGCTGCTGTATTTGAGTATTGTCGGGAAATCCCGCTCGGTATAGGCCGGTGAGTAGGTGTGTGCCGGACTGCCCATTTCCTCGAATGCCAGCCGTGCTTCGTGTATGGAGCTGGCTGTGGAGTGCGGAATATATTCCCGTATGACGGGGAATGATTTCCAAAGGGCATAGGCTTTGAACGCCAGTATAATATTTACTCCGGCGGCTTCTTTGACGGAGCGAATGAGAGCGAGGTTGCGGCGCAATAGTTCTTCTTCGAGAACATAGCAGGGCGATGGTATTTGCGATAGCGTATCGTGCATGACGTATGAAAAATTATTCTATGATTGTGAACTTGGCGAATTTGAGCAGGAGCTGTTTGCGTCCGACGTTTTCAAATTCGACGGTTATTTTGCAGTTGTCTCCCGTATCTTCTATGGCTGTAACGGTTCCGTTTCCGAAGCGGGCATGGCAGATGAATGTTCCTATTTCTACTTGCCCGGCAGCGGTTGCAACTGTGGATTGTGTCGTAGAATGGGTTTCACCTGTGGGTTTAGAGTCTATCTTGGTCAACCGTTTGCCCGGAGACGGAGCAGTGAATGGTCTCGGTGCAGGTGTGCGATCCGTATCTTCTTCGTTCCATCGGGAAGTTTTGCGCGGTCTTTCCGCATCGAATGGAAATCGGTTCCACGATATGGTTTCTCTGGGAGACTCCTGTTTGGTTTGTACCGGCATATCGACGTATCGAGAATCGAGGTCTTTGATGAACCGGCTTGGAGGGGAGGAGACCGTTTGTCCGTTACGATAGCGGGAGAGGGCATACGTGAGGGTGCAGTTTTCTTCTGCGCGGGTGATGGCCACATAGAGCAGACGTCGTTCTTCTTCGATTTCCCGTTCACTGTTTTTACTCATGGCCGAAGGAAAGAGGTCTTCTTCTACTCCAACAATGAAAACTTGTTTGAACTCCAATCCTTTCGATGCATGGACCGTCATCAAGGTTACTTTGTCTTGCTCGGTTTCATCGCCGTTGTCTTGATCTGTCGCCAAAGAAATTTCGGCTAAGAAGTCGGATAGGGAGGTTTGTTCTTCTCCGGCTTCTTCGCGCAGGGCGCAAAATTCACGGACACCGTTCAAAAGTTCTTCGATGTTCTCTTGCCGGCTGATGTTTTCGGGAGTACGATCCGAGGAAATCTCTCCCCAAATACCCGACCGCTTGATAATCGTTTCCGCCAGTTCCGGTGTGTTCTTTTTATCGGCTTCGTAGCGTAATTCGTCTATGAGGTCCTTGAAGGTTTTCAACTTGTTCAATGTGCCGTTGTTAACGGCCAAGTTGTAGCCTATGGGGTCGGAAATCACATTCCATATACTGGATTCCTGCGAGTGTGCCCGTTCGATGAGTTTCGAGAGAGTGGTATTTCCGATTCCTCGTGCGGGATAGTTGATGACTCGTTTGAGTGCTTCTTCGTCATCGGGGTTTATCGTCAATCTGAAATAGGCGATGGCGTCCTTGATTTCTTTCCTTTGGTAGAACGACATGCCTCCGTAGATGCGGTAGGGTATGTTGCGCTTGCGCAGAGCCTCCTCCAATACACGGGATTGTGCGTTCGTGCGGTAGAGGACAGCGAAGTCGTTGTAATCACAGTGAGTCGTGAGACGCATTTCGGCAATACGGTTCGAGACGATAAAGCCTTCTTCGAAATCGGAATAGGCACTTATTACTTGTACTTTGTTCCCTTGTTCTTTTTCGGAGAATACTTGTTTGGGTATTTGCTCCTTGTTCTTGGCGATGAGGCTGTTGGCCGTATTGACGATATTTTGTGTGGAACGGTAGTTCCGTTCGAGTTTGAATATTTTCAATCCCGGGTATTCTTTACTCAGTCCGAGTATATTGTGGATATTCGCTCCCCGGAATGAGTAAATACTCTGGGCATCGTCGCCCACCACGCAGATGTGGTTGTGGTCTTTTCCCAACTGACTGACGATGAGGTGTTGGGCGAAATTGGTATCTTGATACTCGTCTACCAAGATGTAGGCGAACAGGTCGCGATAGTGTTGCAGTACGTCGGGGTGATCCCTGAAAAGTATATTGGTATTGAGCAGCAGGTCGTCGAAATCCATTGCCCCCGACACGAAACAGCGTTGTCGGTAGATACGGTATATTTCGTGAATGAGGGGCCGTTTCGAACGAGTATCCATCTCGATAAGTTCCCGGTTTCGCGCATAGGCTTGCGGTTCGATAAGGGCGTTTTTCGCATGGGAAATAATCGCCTGCACGGTTGTGGGTTTGTATGTCTTATCGTCGAGTTGAAGTTCTCTGATAATGCTTTTTATAAGCGACAGGGAATCGGAGGAATCGTAGATGGTGAAGTCGTGACGATAGCCGAGCCGGTCGGCATTGGCTCGAAGTATGCGGGAGAAAATGGAGTGAAACGTCCCTGCCCACAAGCGTTGAGCTGTCTCTGTCTCTACCAATGCGGCGATGCGTTCTTTCATTTCGTTGGCCGCTTTGTTGGTGAAGGTGAGTGCCAGCAGCCGGTAGGGTGGATATCCCATTTGCAGCAGGTGTGCTATTTTGTAGGTAAGTACTCTTGTTTTACCCGACCCGGCTCCGGCGATAACCAATTCCGGTCCATCGGTATAGAGCACAGCTTCGCGTTGCTGGTCGTTCAGACTGTTCAGAAAATCTTGTTCCACTTTTCTTTTCCTTTGCTTCGTGCAAAGATAGTGTAAAGGGTTAATAGAAACAAGCCTCGGTTTTGTCTGTGTGTTATCTATTTTTTTGAGAATCATACTTTCGTCATTGCATAACTGAGTTTTATTTCTTCTTTTCAAATACTGTATTGGTGGTGGCGGAGTTTTATTATTGGTTCATTCTTCTCAGCAGCAAGAAGAACGAACCGTTCGGGCTGCTGTTTTTATTAACCCCTCCGTCCTTGCGGACACCTCCCCTATATTTTGCGGTGCAAAACACAGAGGAGGAGAT
>ERZ827452.2489-NODE-2489-length-13713-cov-29.033533_pt1 | contig 13713 bp, 6 predicted proteins | sample MGYA00519866_ERZ827452 | MGnify/ENA primary metagenome ERZ827452 (study PRJEB31778, sample SAMEA3449307) | human gut metagenome | biome: human gut; feature: human-associated habitat; material: faeces | place: United Kingdom | collected 2010/2012 ... | reverse complement strand
AAGTCTTGTACTTCTCGCTTTCAAAAAGCTCCTTGATACCCTGCTCCAGCTTCTCTGTTATTTCCTGTACTTTCTGTTTTTCTGTTTTAGCGTCTGCCATAGTATTTCCTCCATCTGCTTATTTTTTTGCATGACAAAAGGCAGCCATTATTGACTGCCTTCGCATAACTACAATATTCACTTATAAACCTTTATCATTACTGCCCGTATTCGTTTTGATTTCTGCAATTTACTCCTGTCTCCTTTCTGCTCCTGTCGCTGTAAATGTATTTTACAAATAAAAAAGACAACCAAGATTTTGTTTCTTAATTGCCTGTTTCTATGCTATTAAATTTTTATTGAACCGGTAGCCGACTCCCCAAACAGTCTGTATATAGATTGGCTTGCTTGGGTTATCCTCTATCTTTTCCCGAATATTCCGGACATGGCTCATGACAATGTTGTAATCGCCGGAATAGGATTCCTTCCACACAATGTCATAAATCTGTTCCTTGCTGAACACTATTCCCGGATGCTTTGCAAGAAGCTTCAAGATTTCAAACTCGGTATATGTAAGCTCTATCTCCTGATTTTCCTGAATGATTACCCGTTGAACCTCATCAATCATAAGACCTTTGAAATTCAACAGATGATTATTCAAACCTGACATCTGAGTGATTTCATCTCTGGTATTTATCAACGACAATATGCGGTTCATCATATCATCCTCATTATCTTCAAATGTCAGAACTAGCATTTTCCCATACACATCACCTGCCTTATTACTTTTATCTACTGCTAAAGCTCTGGTCAATACAAAAGAATAATTCCTATATCCAACCAAACAATGTGGTACTTGCTATTTGATCTTTCTTATTTATTTTTCCTATATGCTATAAAGGAAATTATTTTTCCGGTTGTTCCAAACTGCTATCCTCTTAACAATTTGTTATTCTGCAACTCTATACCCTGTTTTTGACAACAGCTCTATTGCTTTTGAAAAATTTTTTGATTTTATTAAAACATAATCCGTATTAAACGTAGATATAGCAAAAATGCCTATATTATTTTCTGCCATCAGGCAAGATATTTTTAAAAGGATTCCGATTAAGGAAAAATCCAATGTTCCCTGTATTCTGAATGCCTTCCATTCATCATCTCTCTGTCCTCCTTGAGATATAGAATCGAAATCCTTTTCTGCAATTACTCTTAATCTGAACTTCTTTCCTTTTGCAAAAGGAGTGAATAAAGCCTTTCCCTCTTATTCACCCACTCATATTCATAATTTGTTTAAGAAATTACTGCATTCTTTCTCCTGTATGTATCATTATCTTTCTGGCTTAACTCCCCCTCAATCTGAGCCAGCTTTTTCTCCAATACCTTAACCTTTTCTTTGTCCCCCGCCGCAGCCTTTATCTGCTGTTCAAGCTGTTCCTTTTCCTCCTTGAGTTTCTCAATCTCTCTGTCAACATTATCTGTATTTGTCGTACATTTCTCTGCCTTTTTCGCTGGCTCCTCCTTTGGTTGAACATCTTTCGCCTTTGCGACTCTCTTAGGATCATCATACATTACTTTTGGATTACCATTTTCATCTTGCCCTAAACGATACAGACCACTTGGCTTGCTACCAGATTTTTCGTTACTAATATACTCGTCCTTTGGAACGGGAATACCTTCGTTTTTATCCTCCCCCCTTTGATCTTGTGAAGCTTCTTTTACTTTATCCTGCCCTGTCTGTACCCTATCTAAATACTCATTTTTGTAATCCTTATAATTACTGCTTATTTCCATTGACATAAAACGTCCTCCTTTTCTTTAATACACTATAATGTTTTTACAATCTCTTATTCGTCATTCATATATCTGTTTTTAACAGATTTGTTGTGAAATGCTTTCTGATTGTTGCGGAATGATTAAAAGAACACTTAAAACAAATATATCTCCATCTATTCTTACTTCCATTGCTCCATGATATTTTTCTGCAACTGCTTTTATGTTAGCAAGTCCTGTCCCACTGCGAATGCTCCCTCTCCCACTATAGCTATTAATTATTTCAATTAAAAGAAAATCACCTTGCACTTTTCCTGTTATGTGAATATATTTCTGATTATCATGGGGCACTCGGTTACAAGCTGAGATAGCGTTATCTAATGCATTAGAAAAAATAATACAAAAGTCAATATCAGCAATTCCACATGGATATGGAGAAATAAATGAACATTGTACTTCTATCTGATTGCTCTTAGCTATCCCTAACTTATTTCCAATTAAAATATCAAGTACAGGGTTATTTGTACTTACCGGAAATGACATATCTGCTGTTAAATTTTCCATATCACTCATATACTGCAATGCTGTATCTATATCGCCATTCTGTACCAATTCTTTGACAATAGATATATGATTTTTCACATCATGTCGAAATGCTTTTGTTTTCTCATAACGTACTTTTGCTTCTTCCACATACTGATTTAAAGAATGTTTTTCCAGTTCTAATAAAGATAGCTCTCTGCTCAATTTAAAACTATCCACTAATTTTTTATACGCAAACATGATGCAAAACAGACTGGCTATCCCCAATATCTGTATAAACAGTAATGGAAACGGACTTATGCTAGGTAAACTCCCATCTGCTTGTATCGTAATCGTATGTCCATAAATATTTGAACTAATATATTCACTTACCAAAAAAATCACTAAAGTCGGTATTAAAATCAGAAGAACATATTTTGCCCCAACGTTTTCATCATATGAAAAATTTTTATTTATGACCTGATAACACAAAACAGATGTAACAAGAGCTAAAATACTGCTCATTACCATAAATAAAACGCTAACCGCTTTAGGATTTTCCTGAAAAAACAAGGGAGATAAAATACACGAAATCGAATTAAAAACTCCATAGCATAAGTGCATTATTTCAATCATTACAACTGCATATAACCCGACAAATATATTGTATGTTCTACATATAAAAAATCCTCCTGCCATCAACAGCAGAACATATACCAATAATTCCATAATACTGCCGGTTGGAAAAAACATCATAATCGTCATTCCAAGAAAGGCAAACAATATATAATAAATAAACTTTACCTTTTTCTTAAGAAATCTGGTAAAGAAATGAAAAACCGTCAACATTTCAATGCTTCCCATAATATATACATTGAAAATATCTAATCCATCCATTCTTTCACACTCTCCGTTCCTTCATATATTTCAAAACAACACTTGAAAATTCCTTGCTCCGTAAGCGTGATACAGGTATCTGTTTGTCATTTATCATATACGCCATCCCATTTTTATAACTTTTCAGATGGCTCAAATTAATTAAATAACTTCTATGGCATTTAAAAAATCTCCCATCTAGTTTTGTTTCAAGATTTTCAATTCTGTCATAGTAATCAATAACTTCCTCCGTTTTTAGATGCAGATATATTTTTCTGTCTATAATTTCACAAAAAACAATGTCATCAAAGGCAATAATATTACTCTCGTATCCCTTTTGGACAAGCAAACTTGCGTCTTTTGCATTTTGCATAGCAGAAAATAATCTCTCCATCGTTTTTTCAAAGCATTCTTCTTCAATCGGTTTTACCAGATAATCATATGCCTGGACTTCAAAGGATTGAAACACCATTTCCTTTAGAACTGTTATAAAAATTAGGTATCCTTTATAATTTTGACTACGCATCTTCCTTGCAGTTTCCATCCCATCTATTCCATCCATTTGAATATCTAAGAACAGAATATCTATATTTTTGTTGTGTCTCAGTAATTCCTCACCACTCCCGAATTGTGAAACAGTTATTTCTACGTTTTTTCTATGAAAAAAATCAAATACCAGCTTTTTGATTTTATCTAATATGTATTTTTCATCATCACAAATTGCTATGTTAATCACACGACCACCTCTTTCCTTAAAAAATTTATTTTAGCATCTATCCTCAAGTGAAACAATTATAATGCTTTGAAATGTAACTGTAATGATGTGTAATGCTGAATAGTCTAATAAATATATCGGTGAATTCTTATCAACTTTAAATTTGCCTATTGTTTTCGTCTGAATTGATTTTCTCCATCGCAACCTTGCCTGTTTCCTCTGCTCGTCACTTAATCTTCTCTGCTTACGATAACCACATAACAGGAAAAAGCAGATAGATTGCTACCTGCTCTTTCCATAAACCTTTATAAACTTGCTTCCTGACTCTTGGTCTTTGATTTTTCCGGTTCTTTCTTCTGCTGTTCCGATTTCACTTTCATCTGTGACAGCTTTTCCTTGACGGACACCCTGCTTTTTTCCTTATCCTTTCCGGTATCCAGTCCGGCACAGATCTTATCCAGCTTCGCTACTGCACCGTCAATCCGCTCCACCTGTTTCTTTAAGGCTGAGATATGCTTCTTTACAGGCATATTCAGTACCCTTGTAAGGGCAACGCCCTCTTTTTCGTCCGACACTTCCTTTGTACCTTTTCCGGTTAAGAGCCTTCCCACGTTGGCTACGCTGTTCCCTATCTGCTTGAACTCGTCCCCGATACTGTCTATCTGGTTGGCGGTCTTTTCATAACTGGTAAGCACATCAACCATCTTCTCCCGGCATCCGGAAAGCACCGACTGCACACCGGAAATTCCTTTCTGAAGAACCCTGTTCATTTCCTCCCTTCCCTTTTCCTTAAAGGCGGTTACTGCCTGTGCTGCGGTGTCAATCAAATGGTCTTTCAATTCCGATAAGCGTTCTGCAAGACTGCTTACCTTCTCCTGAAGGTATGACACCTTATCCAAAAGCTGACTTTCCGCTGCTTTCGGCTGGCTCTCCTGCATCCTTTCAAGCTGCTTCCGTACTCCTTGCAGTTCGTCCACCATAGCGGAAAGCTGTAACTGCATCCCGGCGATATACTGCAAGACCTCCATAAAGTCCTGTGACTGCTCTTTCATGCCCTGCTGTCCCAAAAGCTCCATGAACTGCTTCATAACGTCCATTTCCTCTGTGTTCTGTTCTTTCTTTGGTTCGTTTGCTTCCATAGCACCCTCCTATAAACTTTCTTCTTTTCCTTTGCTCTTTACAGTCTCCGGTTTCTCCGGCATCTTCTGATCGAATATTTTCTGCTTCATCTCGGCAAGTTTCTCCTTAACGGATACCCTCCCTCCGGAACCGTCTGCTAACATCCGCTCCTTGTCATGCTCTGCGATACGCTCCGACATCAGGAAACTTGCAACAGGCTTTAACGGTTCCTCTGCCACCGCCTGTATATCTTCTGCCCTGTTCGGCTCACTTTCCTGCGTCTGTGCGCTCTGCTCTCCGTTTTCGTCCTCCGGCTCATCATCGCCCATATCCAGTGCATTATCGCCCTTTTCGTCCATATTCAGAAGCGTATTTAACTCTGCAAGGCGTTCTAGCTTCTCCGCCAGTTCCTGCTCCTGCGCAAAAGGTTTTGTAACTTCCACCTTTGCAGTTTCGAGCTGATGTTCCACGTTAGAAAGCTTCTGCTCCACGTCTGCCATTTTCCCGGTCATTCCCTCTAACGCATTGGACAGTCTTTGCAGATTTCCAAGTGGATCGGCTCCGATTTCCACCTCATGGCTCAGACTTCCTTTTAAGCTGATCGTAAACTTGGAGAAGAACGAGTCAAAAGACACGCTCATCTTAAAGCCCTGATATTCTCCGATTGTGACCGCCATGTTTGGCTGTTTGGCACTCCGGCACATATCAATCAACGCCGCACCCGCTTCCTTTTTGTCCGTATAGGTACGGTTTCCTATCTTCATGGAAAAAGCGTCCTTATCCACAGGCTTATGCGCCGCATAGGTCTGAATGTCCGCCCGGTATCCCTCAAGCCTTTCTTTTAAGGCTGTGATCTGCATCGGGTAATGCTTTGCGATATTGTCCTCCAGACGGTAACGCTGGCTTGTGTGGTTTGCCTTTAAGAGCTTCAGCTTTGAAACCTGTATATCCAAATCCATCTTCTCCTTAATGTAAGGGTTTCCGGTTGCAAGTGCTTTGACCTCTGCATAAGAGAGCGCCGCTTCGTCAATGTCCTCACAGGAACGCACCGGGGACTTGCTCGTCATGATCTGCCCGATAAACTTCTGCTTGTTCTCAATGAGCTGCCATGAATAGCTGTCGAAGGTGCCTTCCGTCACATACTGGAAAATCTTGACCTTATCATTCATATTGCCTTGTCGTAAAATACGACCTTCCTGCTGTTCAATGTCAGACGGACGCCAGGGCACATCCAGATGATGTAATGCAATCAGTCTGTCCTGTACGTTGGTTCCGGCTCCCATTTTGGCAGTAGAACCCAACAAAAAACGAACCTGTCCGCTTCTTACCTTTGCAAACAGCTCCGCTTTTCTTTTCTCCGTATTGGCATCATGGATAAATGCGATTTCTTCCGGTGGGACACCCTTTTCTTTCAGCTTGTTGCAAATGTCCTCATAAACATTGAATGTACCATCTCCTTTCGGTGTCGATAAGTCACAGAAGATAAGCTGTGCCGACTTCTGTTCCTTTGTTTCCTCCCATATCTCAAATGCCTTGTCCACACAGGTGGTGGATTTAGAATTATCCTCATCGGGAAGCATATCGTTGATTAAACGCTGGTCTAATGCAAGTTTTCTACCGTCATTGGTGATTTTGAGCATATTGTCAACGTGTGGCTCTACCTTCCTATCACGAACAGCCTCCGCACGATCCGCAAGGGACTGTACCATTTCTTTCTGATACTCACTCGGCTTTAACACCACATTTTCATACTCTGCTTCCGGTACAGGCAGTTTTAGCATATCCGGTGTCTGAATATCTGCACTTTCCTTGAAAAGTGAAATCAGCTCGGGCAGATTGAAGAACTTGGCAAACCTTGTCTTTGCCCGGTATCCGGTTCCCTCCGGTGCAAGCTCTATGGCTGTCTGCGTTTCTCCGAAAGTAGCCGCCCAACTGTCGAAATTGCCAAGACCAAGTTTCTGGAGCGTACTGTATTGCAGATAGCGCATATTCGTATAAAGCTCCGTCATACTGTTGGAAATCGGTGTACCTGTGGCAAAGGTAATGCCCTTGCCGCCTGTCAGCTCGTCCATGTACTGACACTTTGCAAACATATCCGAGGACTTCTGTGCTTCTGTCTGTGCAATGCCCGCCACGTTCCGCATCTTGGTGTATAAGAAAAGGTTCTTATAATTGTGGCTCTCATCTACGAACAGCCTGTCAACACCAAGCTGTTCAAAGGTTACTACATTGTCCTTGCGGGAAGTATCGTTCAATCGGCTCAGCCTTGCGTCTAATGATTTTTTTGTTTTTTCCATCTGCTTAATGGTGTAACGCTCTCCCTTTTCCGCCTTGACCGCTTCGATTGCCATTTCTATTTCCGTTATCTGCCGCTCAATCATGGCAGCCTGTCTTTCCATTGAAAGCGGTATCTTTTCAAACTGCGTATGCCCGATGATGACCGCATCATAATCTCCCGTTGCAATACGGGAACAGAACTTTTTACGGTTGGCAGGCTCAAAATCTTTCTTTGTAGCAGCTAAAATATTTGCACCCGGATACAGGCGCAGGAAATCACTCGCCCACTGCTCTGTTAAATGGTTCGGTACAACAAATAAGCTCTTTTGGCAAAGCCCTAACCGCTTGCTCTCCATTGCTGCAGCAATCATTTCAAAGGTCTTACCCGCACCCACACAATGGGCAAGCAGGGTATTATCGCCGTAAAGCTGGTGTGCCACCGCATTAAGCTGATGCGGTCTTAATGTAATGTCCGGTGTCATGCCCGGAAACTTTAGGTGGGAACCGTCATACTCTCTCGGTCTGGTGGAATTGAAAAGCTCATTGTACTTGGCACACAAGGTCTGTCTGCGCTCCGGATCACGAAATACCCAGTCCTTAAAGGCTTCCCTTATGGCTTCCTGTTTCTGGCTGGCAAGCATGGTCTCCTTTTTGTTAAGAACTCTCTTTTCCTTCCCATCTTCCTCTATCGTATCAAAGATACGGGTATCACGAAGGTTTAAGGAATCCTCCAGAATACGGTAGGCATTTGCCCGGCTCGTTCCGTAGGTCATATTGACAAGTGAATTGCCACGATCCGCATTTTTGCCCTTTACGTTCCACTGTCCTGTCACATCGGAATACTGCACCCCGACAAGGTTACGGTCAAAGAGGTAATCCGGTGTTTCAAAGGTTTCCCGCATGAAATCCTCGATGTACTTAGGCTCAATCCATGTGGCACCGATACGCACCTCAATCTCGCTTGCATCAAGCTCCTTGGGCTGAACGCCCTCAAGAGCTGTGACATTGATTGCAAACTCTGGACGGTTCTCTGCAAATACCCTTGCGGTTGCCAGCTTCTCCCTGACATTTCCGCTTAAATACTCGTCTGCGGTTTCCCACTTTTCTGTGACCGGGTTCTGGAAGATCACTCTGGCAAGCTCCTTTGCCACTTCTTCCTCGCTTTTTCCCGTAAGCTCCGACATATAGGTTAGGTCTACCCTTGCCCTTTCCCCTAATGACACCGCCAGTGCTTCACTTGCGGTATCCACGCTTGTAACAACCTCTGCCTTTTTAATGGTTCGCTTGGAAAACATATCAGCCTTGCCTTTGAAGTTGCCCTCATCGTCTAATTTCTCCAATGAACAAAGCAGACAATAGCTTGAATCCTGATTAAACGCTCTCTTATTGGTCTGTGAATTGATCAGACCGTATTTCTTGGAAAACGCATCATACAGCTCATTAAGCTCTGCCTGCTTGCTCTTAATCATATCTTCCGGATATTCGTTCAACTGATAGTCAATCAGCTCCTGTGTACAGTCACGAATCTGCACCATGCCTTTCATGCGCTGCTCCATCGTTTCTGATACGTCCACAGGCTTCATAATGGAATTTTCCCGGTAATACACCCTCTCGTCCACGATAGTGTAACTGTAATTCTTCACGCCTGGATCGGCGGGGATTGCTTCTCTTGCCAGCTCATCATCAAGCTCATCGAACTCTACCTCGTCAATGCTGCCCTCGATATGGGATATAGCCTTTTCAAGCTGCTTGGATAATGAAATGGTGGTATCCGGTGTACAGGTGGCTTCCATGCCAAACTGCCCGCTGACCATTTCCATTTTTCCCATGATCATTTCCGGGTGGTCTGCAAAATACTGGTTCATGGCTATGCCATCTTCATTTTCACAAAGATGCACCCAATCCGGCTCGATGTCGATTACCCTGTCACGCTTCTTTAAGAAAAGAATGTCCGAAGTAACCTCCGTCCCTGCATTTTCCTTAAAGGCTGTGTTGGGAAGCCTGATCGCTCCAAGAAGCTCCGCTCTCTGCGCAAGGTACTTTCTGACTTCCGGGCTTTTCTTATCCATTGTTCCCTTTGAGGTGACAAATGCCACCACGCCGCCCGGTCTGACCTTATCTAAGGCTTTGGCGAAAAAGTAATCATGTATGAGGAAGTTATGCTTATCGTAGGCTCTGTCTGCCACCTTGTACTGACCGAATGGCACGTTTCCGATTGCCACATCAAAGAAATCATTGGGATAATCCGTCTTTTCAAAGCCAGTGATCTTCACATCGGCATTCGGGTATAGCTGCCTTGCAATTCTTCCGGTAATTCCATCAAGCTCCACACCATAAAGCCTGCTCTCCTGCATTTTTTCCGGCAACATACCGAAAAAGTTACCGATACCCATTGCCGGCTCCAAGATGTTACCTTTGGAAAAGCCCATTCGTTCCATCGCATCATAAATAGCCTTGATGATCACAGGGCTTGTATAGTGGGCATTTAAGGTACTTTCCCTTGCTGAATCGTATTCCTCGGCTGACAACAGGCTCTTTAATTCCTGATATTCACTTGCCCAATTCGTTTTGGTTTCATCAAAGGCATCAGCAAGACCACCCCAGCCCACATATTTTGCTAAAATCTCCTGTTCTTCTGGCGTGGCAATACGGTTTTCGCCCTCAATCTTTTCAAGCGTTCTGATTGCTTCCACATTCTGACGGAATTTTTCTTTTGCCGCAAAGCCTTTCCCGTCACTTTTCTCTGTTTCCGGAGCAATGTGGAAGTTGACTGCACCCGATTTGTCAATCTGTGGCTGTTCCTTTGGCGCTTCTGCTTCATTCTGCGGCTCTGGTTCGGCAATCACTTCACTTTCTTGCATAGGATTGGACAATTCTTCATTTTTCTGTTCATATTCACCCCATATTCTTTGGGAAACAGCAGAAAAATAAGGAGATTCTTCTTCCATAATGCTGAAGCGAATCTCCTCCATGTCCTCAAGGCTCTTTGCCCCGGCTATTTTATCATGGTACTTAAAATATAATGCTTCCCTGACAAGAATGCCCTCCAATCGTGCCAGTTCAGGCTCCGGCATACGTTCCCAAATATCATCCTTCTCCGTATGAATGGTAAAGCCTTCTCCGTCATCATGGTATCCAAGCGTATATTGCAGCTTATCATGTTCCCCACGAATATCACACTCAAAATCATAGACTGTTGTTCGTGTACCTCTGATATATTCCCGGTCTATCAATACAAGGTTTTGAACATCATCCGCAGTCAAAGGCGGTTCTTCTGTCTGCTCTATGGCAGGCTCGCCCTCATAATGTGCCGCATACTGTCCGGCATCCTTTAACAGACCGTCCATCTCCAGAGCTTTTTCTGTTTCGCCGCTGATTGTCTGCATCATTACATAGTCTGCCGCTTCTGCAAAAAGGAAATCATAGACCTCTTTTCCCTCCAAAGCTCGCTCATCGTCAGCAATCGTGACTGCCTGTGTTTTCTCGTTCCAGCCAACCACATCTTTCCGGTCTAATGCTCCGCAGATTTTAACCACAGCCGACATTTCAGACAGCCTTTTATTTAACTGCTCTATGTCTGTTTTTCCGGTTTCCGGTGCTTTTGGTTCTCCTTCAGCAACAGTTCCTGTTTCTCTATCTAATTCCTGATTGGTTACACCACCCTCCAACTTCGCCTGTTCTTTTTGCATGGCTTTCTCTGCCTGTTCCTGTTTATACTGTGCATAGGCTTCCTTTCCCTCCGGCGAAAGGTATTTATCTGCCTGCACAAGCTCCCGGATACGTTTCTCTACTACATTCCAGTTTAAAAGCACCTTTGCGTAAGGACTGCCATAGTTACCTTTCTCCAGACGGATACCTTTGGCATCGTGATCCTCGTGCGCTCTGTCACTTCCCGGAAGTGCGTGGGAGCTGCCGCCCGTACCATATTCATTTTTCAGAAAAGCAATGTTATCTTTCTTGTCATGCCCTTCCATGAAATACTCATAGATACGGAATTTTCCATGTTCAAAACCGCTTCCTCCTGCCAGCCTGTAATCAATCTCGTCCTGTGTGATAAAGTCCTCATTCCTTACCTCTACCGTATCAAGTGCTGGAAATTCTTTCTTTTCCACACCTAAATCCGCAAGCTGTTCTAATAAATAATCCGGTCTTTTCACATACCGCCATTTAATCTGCTTTTCTCCGCTGTCAAGCTGTGCCTTTGCCTTTTCAAGCTCATCCTTAATCAGCTCTCTGCCTTCTGTTGTGGCTAAAAGCTCACACAACTTTTCCATGCTTGCCGGGTAATTGGAAAATTTAAGCTCCAGACTCTCCGGCATTTCCGATATTCCGTCACGGAAGAAATTGTTAATGTCCGTAGCAATTCTCTCACGCTCCACCGCATCCACAAGGAATACTTCGTTGGCACTCATATAAGTACCATTCTCCACCATAACACGGATATGGCTCTCCACTTCGCTCCAACTCATCACTGCAAGGGTATTTTCCTTTGCCGATGTACCGTAACCGATACGCATACCCATTTCATCAAACCACAGTGAAACAGGATTTCCGTCAAACTCAAAACCTTTTCCGGTGGTCTTATACTCGTTCTTTAAAAATTCTGCCATTTCTTCCGGTGTCTTACCCTGCTGATACTTGGCATAGATACGTTTTCTGCTGTGCTGTTTTCCTCCGCCACTGCGAAGAATGGTTTCAAGTTCATTCTGTGGCAAAGAAAAAGCAGCGGGCATGGTATATTTCATACTTGCTTCCGCTGCTGCGACTGTTCCAACCTGCTCCTCAAAAGAAGGAAACAGGCTAAGTTGTGTAAAGGTGGGTTCCGGTGCGTCTCCCCGGAGAAGATCATCGGTATCTGTTACAGGCTGTAAACCAACTCGCCCAGAACTACTTCCTCTGCTCGGTTCCGGATGCTGTTCATCTTCGCTACCCAGAGCATCTGATCGGCTTCCTTGAGCTGTTCGGTCACTCCCTCTGTTGCCGCCATCTGGCTTATCAGTTTCTCCATTCTCTCCTCTGCCTGCTTCTGGATCGTCAGCAGGTGTTCTTTCAATGTCCCTTTCAGAAGAAACGCTGAGTACACGCCCCTGTGGTTCTCCTTCAGATAAGTCTCCCTCATCATTCCGTACTTCGTTACCGTTCCCTCCGGCTGAATGTCCGCCTGTAATGTCGGGATCAGATAATCCCCGTTCTTTTCGTATGTCAGATTCATTGCTATTGCCCCTTTCTACGCTATTTTGATTGTTGTCAATATATTCCTCATGTCCGCTCTCGCTTTCACGCTTTAACGCATTGTAGTCTATTTTAGAAGTATTTGCAAGTCCTTTCTGCGTTAAATTTTGCGATTGTTCCTGTTCGTGGCTCCTGTTATATGCCCTTATGGTTCTTCCAATCTCTAAAAGTACCGGTTTTGCAAGCTCATTGGCTGCATCACCAAGTACTGCAAGGGTATCCATGGAATTAAATTCGTGAATAAAATCAAAAGCAAACTCCGAACCATACTCCTGCATATCTGCACCGCAGGCAGATAAAAGTGTAAAGGAAATGCTGTCCGATAATGTCTCCCTCAAGCGGATACCGACATTCTGCTCGTCCAGTCCCTCTAAAAAACTGCCCTCGATCATGTACTGCAAATCCGGCAACAATTCCTCATAATAATCTGCTGCAATCCTGTCAGCTAACTCCATAAGTCTTTCTTCAAATAGCTTCTTATCATCGGTAGCACCATAAGTCTGCTCCAGACGCTTAATTACATCTTCCTTATGTTCCTCATGTAATTCCCATAGTTCCGGATACCGTCCGATTCTCCTTGCCGCATGGACATCTGAAACATCAAATACATATTTCAGACGCTTGCCATGTGCATCATCCTCGTCCAAAAGTGCGATACCTTTTGCCCCTTTGTTTACCCAGCAGTGCATACGCTCATTCCACAGCTCTATGGAAGCACACGCTGTTGCGTCCGGTCTTTGTGCATAGATTAAAAGCTGTTCCCGGAACGGATACTTGTATAATCTCGCCGCTGTAGTAAGGTATTTCATCCATTCCTCACGATTTTTGACAACCTCGGCTGCTGTCTCCTTTGCCAGAGCCGATATAAAATCATATTTTCTCACGCAGTTCTCCTTCCTGTCATAGATACGACAAAAAGGCAGCCACATACACTACATGACTGCCTTTCCTTTATTTCCCGTTACATTCCTATTCTGTTGTACCAAAGCTGAAAGTCTTACTCTCAGCCGTTTTCTTAGGCGTAAACCTTGCCTTAATTTCCGCAACCCTCCCCTCTAATGCCTGAAACATAGCGTCTACTTGTTCCTGTGTATATTCATAGGAACCTCGATTTGCAAGATTCTCCAATCTTCCAATGGCATCCACCGCCTTATTCATGCGGTACTCACCAATACGGATAAACTTCTCCGCCTTTGTCTCATTTTCCTTTGCCGCAGGCTCAC
>ERZ827452.2471-NODE-2471-length-13817-cov-9.541346_pt1 | contig 13817 bp, 7 predicted proteins | sample MGYA00519866_ERZ827452 | MGnify/ENA primary metagenome ERZ827452 (study PRJEB31778, sample SAMEA3449307) | human gut metagenome | biome: human gut; feature: human-associated habitat; material: faeces | place: United Kingdom | collected 2010/2012 ... | reverse complement strand
CGCTTGCAATGGGAAACGCCTTTCTTTTGGACGGTCACACCGCCCGTTTTCTTTCCACGGAAAGAAAATGGGGGGTGTGATCTTGCGGCGCGCACGCCGCATAACCCCGCGCGCCCAGGGGCGCGCAAGAAACTCCCCCTTACGGGGAAAGTGAGGAACATTTTCATGATTTTCAAAAAATCCGGCCCGCCGGAATGGCTGCTCGTCTGTTTGGGCAACTACGGCAAGCAGTATGAAAACACCCGCCACAACATCGGCTTCATGGCCGCGGAGCGTCTGATCGACAAGCGCGATCTGCGCTGCAACCGCCTGCGCTTCCGCGCGCTGACGGAAGTCATCGAATTTGGCGGGGCGAATGTGCTTTTGATGATGCCGCAGACCTACATGAACCTCTCCGGCGAGGCTGTGGGCGAGGCGGCGCGGTTCTATAAAATTCCCGCCGACCACGTCATCGTCATCTCCGACGATATTTCGCTCCCGCTCGGCAAGCTCCGCGTGCGCGGCAGCGGCAGCGCGGGCGGACACAACGGCCTCAAGAACATCATCGCGCACCTCGGCACCGACGCTTTCCCGCGCGTCAAGGTCGGTGTCGGCGCGCCGGAGCACGACATTGTCGACTGGGTCATCGGCCCGTTCACGGCCAGCGAGCGCAAGGTCATCGACGGTGTGCTCGACCGCGCGCTCGGCGCGGCGGAGTGCATCATCACCGACGGCGTGAGCGCCGCGCAGAACCGCTACAACGGCTGAACGCTTTTTGCCGCCAAAATTTAAAAAATCGACATAGACTTTTTGCCAAAAGCCTATATAATAAAATGACTGACGACCACGGGCATGACCCGCCGCGGCTGCGGCGGATCTGCCCTTTTGCGCGCTGCGGGAGGAGGGATACGGCATGGCGCAGGGGATGAACAAACTCAATGAAGCGCTCGCATCTCTTCCCGAGGTGCGCGAGCTACTGCTCTCGCTCGACGCGGGCACGTCGCCCATCGCCGTGTCGGGCCTTTCGGGTGTGCACCGCGCGCAGCTCACCGCTGCCGTGCGGCACAAGACACAGCGCCCGCTTTTGATCGTCTGCGCGGATGAAAACGAGGCAAACCGCATAGCAGGCGACCTGCACGAGCTACTCGGTGAGGACGTGAGCCTGCTGTTCGCGCGCGAATGGCAGCTGCGCGACCGCGTGTTCGCCTCCCACGGCTGGGAGCAGCAGCGCATCGGCTCGCTGTGCAGCCTTGCCGCCGGAAAAGCGCCGATCCTGGTCGCGACGGTCGACGGCCTGATGCAGCGAACGCTCCCGCCCGACGCGCTGCGCGGCGCGGTGACGGACATTTCGCTCGGCGACCGCTTTGACCTGAACGCGCTCTCGAAAAAGCTTGTCGAAAGCGGCTACACGCGCGCGGAAACGGTCGAGGGCGCCGGCCAGTTCGCGCTGCGCGGCGGCATTCTCGACGTCTGGTCGCCGCTGAGCGCGCCCGTGCGCGTCGAGTTTTTCGACGACGAGGTCGACGCGATGGGCGAATTCGACGTGACGACCCAGCGCCGCACGCAGAACGTCAAATCCCTGACCGTCCTGCCCGCGGCAGAGGTGCTGCCCGCCCTCTCGAACGGCGGACGCGAAAAAATGCTCGAGCGCCTTGGGCGCGCCGCGCAGAAAATTGCGAAAAAGGCCGAGGACAGCCCCATCGTCCAAACGCTGCGCAGCGACATCGAGAGGCTTCGTAACGACCTGCCGCTCGGCGGCATGGACCGGTATCTCGCCGCGTGCTACCCCGACGAAGTCTGCGCGCTCGACTATCTTTCGCCCGACACGCTGATTGCCGTCAGCGACGGCATGCGCGTTTTGGAACGCAGCAAGAACTACCACTGGGAGCTCTCCGAGGACGTGAAGCCCCTCATTGAAGAGGGCATTTTGTGCGGCGAATTTGCCGCGCTCGCGCTCAGTCAGGAGGCATTGAGCCACCGCATGAGCGCGTTCCCCGTGCTGCTGCTCGATTCGCTCCCCACGTCGCGCAATCTGCTGCCGCCGAGGGCCATCCTCAGCATGAACGCGCGCTCGCTGCCGTCGTATGGCGGCAGCCTGGAGACCGCCGCGGGCGACATGGAGCGCTATCTTGGCGCAGGCTGCGGCGTGCTCGTTCTCTGCGGCAACGAAACGCGCGCGAAGAATTTCCGGCGCCTTTTGGAAGAGCGCAACATCCGCGCGCAGCTCAACTTGAAAAACGACCGCCTCCCCGCCCCGCACGAGACCGTCATCGGCCTCGGCGCGCTGAGCGCGGGCAGCGAATATCCACAATTAAAGCTCGTCATCCTGACCGAGGGCCAGCTGACCGCTCCCCTCTCCGGCAAGCGCGCAAAGGCGCGGCCAAAGAAAGAGACGTCGGCCCGCGCCGCGCTGCGCTCCTATGAAGACCTCTCCCCCGGCGATCTCGTCGTGCATGTCCACCACGGCATCGGCCGCTTTGCGGGCATCGAGCGCATGCGCGTCGACGGCGTGGACAAGGACTATATCAAGATCTGCTACGCGGGCAACGACAGCTTATACGTCCCCGCGACGCAGCTCGACATGGTGTCGAAATACATCGGCGGCCATGGCGAGGACGAGGACGGCCAAATACGTACGAAGCTCTCAAAGCTCGGCGGTACGGACTGGTCGCGCGCGAAGACGAAGGCGCGCGCCGCGGCAAAGGACCTCGCCAAAGGGCTCATCGCGCTCTATGCCGAGCGCCAGCGCCGTCCTGGCTTCGCCTTCTCGCCCGACTCCCCGTGGCAGAAGGAATTTGAAGAAGCCTTCGACTACGAAGAGACCGACGATCAGCTCCGCGCCATCGCCGAGATCAAGGCCGACATGGAGCGCAGTACGCCGATGGACCGCCTGCTCTGCGGCGACGTCGGCTACGGCAAGACTGAGGTCGCGCTGCGCGCCGTGATGAAGTGCGTGCTCGACGGCAAGCAGGCGGCCATCTTAGTGCCGACCACCGTGCTCGCCCAGCAGCACTACGCGACGGCGCTGAACCGCTTCCGCTCGTTCCCCGTGCGCATCGAAGTGCTCTCGCGCTTCAAAACGCCGGCGCAGAAGAAACAAATTTTACAGGACGCCGCCGCAGGAAAGATCGACCTTTTGATCGGCACGCACTCGCTGCTGCAAAAGAGTTTGCACTTCAAGGACCTTGGCCTTCTCATCATCGACGAGGAGCAGCGCTTCGGCGTAACGCACAAGGAAAAGCTCAAGGAGCTCTCGCGTCAGGTCGACACGCTGACGCTCTCGGCAACGCCCATCCCCAGAACGCTCAACATGGCGCTCTCGGGCATCCGCGACATGTCGACCATCGAGGTTCCGCCCGTCGACCGCCAGCCGGTGCAGACATATGTGCTCGAGCATAACTGGAGCGTCATCGCCGACGCCATCCGGCGCGAGCTCGCGCGCGGCGGGCAGGTCTACTACATGCACAACCGCGTCGAGACCATCGACCGCTGCGCCGCCCAGCTCAAAAAGCTCCTCGGCGACGACGTCGCTATCGGCGTCGCGCACGGCAAGATGGACGAAAAGGGCCTGTCATCCGTGATGCAGCAACTCTCGGACGGAGAAATTCAGGTGCTCGTCTGCACGACGATCATCGAGACGGGCATCGACATTCCGAATGTCAACACCCTCATCATCGAGGACGCCGACCGCCTCGGCCTCGCTCAGCTGCACCAGATACGCGGCCGCATCGGCCGCAGCGCGCGCCGGGCGTATGCCTATATGACCTACCGCGCGGGCAAGATCCTCACCGAGGTTGCGGCCAAGCGCCTGACGGCCATCCGCGAATACGCGGAGTTCGGCTCGGGCTTCCGCATCGCGATGCGCGACCTTGAGATTCGCGGCGCGGGCAATTTGCTCGGCCCCGAGCAGTCGGGCTACATGATGAGCGTCGGCTACGATATGTACTTGCAGCTCCTGGAAGAGGCCGTACTCGAGCAGCGCGGTGAAAAGGCGCCGCAGCGCACCGAATGCTCGGCAGACCTCACAGTCTCGGCCAACCTGCCGGAGAGCTACATTCCCTCGGGCGAGCAGCGCATGGATATCTACCGCCGCATCGCGGCGCTGCGCACCGCCGAGCAGTCGCAGGAGCTGCTCGACGAGCTCATCGACCGCTACGGCGAGCCGCCCCAGCCGGTCCTCAAGCTCATGGACGTCGCGCTTTTGCGCGCGGAGGCCGTGCAGATCGGTGTGAGCGATATCTCGCAGCGCGGCAGCGAGATCACCTTCACCTTTGCCGCGTCCGAGGCAGTCCCCGTGGAGGCCGTGATGGCCCTCTGCTCACTGCCGAAGAACCGCCGTCGGCTCACGCTCTCCGCCACGGGGACGGAGCCGAAGCTCCTGCTGCGTCTTACGCCAAACGAGGACGCATTGGATACAGCCTTGACGCTGGTCGGAGACCTGCGTGTGAATAAGGAAGAAAACGAAAAAGAGGTAACATTATGATCAAGAAGAGATTGCTTTCGTTCCTTGGCGCGGCGGCCATCACCGCGGCGCTCACCTTTGCCGTCGTGTCGCTCTCGCCCTCGAACGGCTTCACCTCCGGCACGATGCAGGAGGGTCTCTGCTACGAAGCGACCGGCGTCGCGCCCGACGCGATCGTCGCAAGCCTGAACGGCAACGGCGCGAGCGCCGACCTTGTCGCATACTGGATCGGCTACGACGTGTCGTATCTCAACAGCTACATGCAGTATTACACCGGCTCGTCCATCAACTGGGACGACACCCTCTCCGACGGTATGAGTGTCGCCGACTATGTGAAAGCAAGCGTGCTCTCGTCCGTCAAGCAGCACTTGGTGCTTGAAAATCTCGCCAGCAAGTACGGCGTGACGCTTACCGACGAGCAGGAGGCCGCCATGGCCGAGAGCGACCAGGGCTACATTGACCAGTACGGCAGCGAGGAAGCTTTTGAGGCCGAGATCGCCAAGCTCGGCATGCGCCGCGAGACCTATGACCGCGTCGCGCGCTCGAACTACCTGTATCAGAATCTCTATGAGCTCTACAATACCAAGGGCAGCGCGCTCTACGCCTCCGACGAGGACCTCGCCGTCTACGCCGCCGAGCAGGGCTACATCACGGCGGACCACATCCTGCTTGCGACGAAGAACATGACGACCGGCGAAGCCCTCACCGACGAGCAGAAGGCCGAAAAGAAAGCGCTCGCTGAGGAGCTCGTCGAAAAGCTCAATTCCTACACCGGCGACGACATCGCCTCCTACTTTGCCGAGCTCGCCGACGAGTACAGCGAGGATCCCGGCCGCGAGAGCCATCCCACGGGCTACACCTTCACGACCGGCTCGATGGTGCAGGAGTTTGAAGACGCCGCCTACGCGCTTTCCGAGGGCGAGGTGAGTGAAGTCGTCGAATCCAGCCTCGGCTATCACATCCTGCTCCGCCTGCCGCTCGACAAGGCCGCAGCCGCCGATGAGGTGCGCGACGATTACTTCACGAACTTCATCGCCGAGCAGGTCGACGCCGCCGCGATGGCGACGAGCGCGGACTATGATAAGCTCGACCCGCAGACGATCTACGAGGCGATCGTCGCCGCGCAGGCGGAGGGTTAAATCGCAGCGCGGCGCACTGTACGGCGCTTGCGCCCGCGAGGGCGCGTGAGGGGCAGCCCGAAAGGGCTGCTTCCTTTTTGCGTCTCGGCAGGGGCACTGCATTTTTCCCTGCACCGTGCAGAGGACAAAATAAAAAGGAGACCTCTTTCGAGGTCTCCTTTTATTTTCAGGGGTTAGCGGTGCTTTAGCACTTCTCGAAGATGGTGGCAACGCCCTGGCCGCCGCCGATGCAGAGGGTGGCAAGACCCTTCTTGGCGTCGTCGCGCTTGAGCATTTCGTGCAGCAGGGTGACGATGATACGAGCGCCGGAAGCGCCGACGGGGTGGCCGATGGAGATCGCGCCGCCGTTGACGTTGACCTTGCTCATGTCGAAGCCGAGCTCACGGGCAACAGCGATGGACTGGGCCGCGAAGGCTTCGTTGGCCTCGACGAGGTCGATATCGTCGATGGTCAGGCCGGCCTTCTCCATGGCCTGACGGGAAGCGGGCACGGGGCCGACGCCCATGATCTTCGGGTCGACGCCGCCCTGGCCCCAGCTGACGAGCTTGGCCATGGGCTTGAGGTTGTACTTCTTCACGGCCTCGCCGGAAGCGAGGACGATGGCGGCAGCGCCGTCGTTGATGCCGGAGGCGTTACCGGCGGTGACGCGCTGGACGTGCTTCTTGGTATCGGCTTCGTGGATGCCGGTGGGCTCGAAGGTGTGGACGATCTCGTCCTCAACGCCCTCGGGGCCGACGGGGAACGCGCCGCGCAGCTTAGCAAGACCCTCGACGGTGGAACCGGCGCGGGGGAACTCATCCTTCTTGAACTCGACGATCTCCTTCTTGACCTTCACGGGGACGGGGACGATCTCGTCGTCGAAACGGCCGGCCTTCTGCGCGGCCTCGGTCTTCTGCTGGGAGGCAGCGCCGAAGGCGTCGAGCTCTTCGCGGGTGATGCCCCAAACATCGCAGATGTTCTCGGCGGTGGTGCCCATGTGGTAGTTGTTGAACGCATCCCACAGGCCGTCCTTGATCATGGTGTCGACAAGCTTCTTGTCGCCCATGCGGGCGCCCCAGCGGGCGTCGGGAGCAGCATAAGGAGCGGCGCTCATGTTCTCGGTGCCGCCGCAGACGACGATATCGGCGTCGCCGGCGAGGATGGCGCGGCCAGCCTCAATGACGGACTTCATACCGGAGCCGCAGACCATACCGACGGTATAGGCGGGGACGGAATAGGGGAGACCGGCGCCCACGCCGACCTGACGGGCGACGTTCTGGCCGAGACCGGCGGTCAGGATGCAGCCGAACATCAGCTCATCGACATTCTCGGGAGCGACATTCGCGCGCTTGAGGGCTTCCTTCACGACGATGGAGCCGAGCTGAGCGGCGGGGGTGTTCTTCAGGGAACCGCCGAAGGAACCGACAGCGGTACGGCAGCAGTTGACGACGTACAATTCTTTCATTTGACTTCTCCTTTAAAATTTGTAAATCCGGAATGAGATCCGATTTTCTTCGATTTTGATTATACACACAGAAAAATGAAAAATCAACTGCAAAGTTGCGAAAAATATAGGCAATTTTGATTTTTTTCTTTCATTTCGTTAACTATTTAACAAGAATGAAGAATATCTTGCACCACGGGTTCCTTTTGCACCCAAAGGCGCAGGGAAAGCAGCACCGCTGGCGCTGCATGGGATAAGGGGGCCATTCTCTCGTGTGAGACAATGGCCCCCTTTCCCGCGTCTCCACACGCTGTGGGAATAAAAAGCAGCAGCTCTGCCCGGCTGTCCTCCCGCGCCCAAGGGCGCAAAAAAGGGACGCCTCTTTCGAGGCGTCCCTTTTAATAAGTAGTTTCTACGAAACAGAAATAACTTAGAACTTGGGCTTCTGGGCCTTGACCTTGGGCTCCTGGCCATTGCAGACGGCGACGATGTCGTTGGCAACGCTGGTGCAGCAGTTGAGAACGCTCTGCTCGGTGGTGGCGGCCATGTGCGGGGTCATGATGACGTTGTCGAGGTTGAACAGCTCGCGGCTGGACTCCTGGATGGGCTCATGCTCGAACACGTCGAGACCGGCCTGGAACAGCGTGCCGTCCTTCAGGCACTCAACAAGCTCGTTCTCCTTGATCAGAGCGCCGCGCGCGCAGTTGATGAAGGAAGCGGTGGGCTTCATCCAGCTGAACTGCTCACGGCCGATGGAATGCTCGGTGGAGGGAACGACGGGCAGATGGACGGACACGAAGTCAGCCTGCTTCCAGACCTCTTCCGCGGTGGCCTTCAGCTCGCACAGATCGCCGATCTTGTCCTGCGTGAGGTACGGATCGTAGCCGATGATGTTCATGCCCATGCCGTACTTGCACTTTTTCATAACGAGCTGAGAGATGCGGCCGCAGCCGATCATGCCGAGGGTCTTGCCCTCGAGCTCGTAGGTGTGCTCCATATCCATGCGGACGAGGAAGTTGCCGCTGCGGAACTGGCGGTCGACATAAGTAAAGCGCTTGGCGCACATCAGCATCAGCATCACGGCGTGCTCGGCGACGGCGTTGGCGTTGCCGGCGGGCGCGTAAACGACGGTGATGTCCTTGGCGTGGGCATAGTCCATGTCGATGTTATCAAGACCGGCGCCCTGCTTGCCGACGACCTTCAGGCTCTTGCAGGCGTCCATCATCTTGGCGGTGACGGGCTCGGTGCGGCACATGATGGCGTCGGGCTGGAATTCGGCGAGCTCCTTGACATAGGTCTCCTCGTCGTTATGGCTGCACAGCTTCACTTCAAAGTCGTTGGACTCGAAGATATGCGTTGCAACCTCGTTGAGCTCGATGGTGTAGTAAACTTTGAACTTTGCCATGATAAAAATCTCCTCTCAAAATTTTCATTGATTGGTTTGCCAAATAATCTCATGCGGTTTTTATATTATACCTTGCGCTTTGCACAAAAGCAAGCGATTTTCGGAAAGTTTTGCAAGAATTGATTCAATATTTTGATGACGGTCTTTCATTTTGACGATTCTCTGTCATATTTTTGCTAGTTTTCCTGCAATTTTTTCAGCATAAGCAACAAAAACTGAAATCTGCTTGACAATTTACTACAATTGTAGTATACATTTATCAACGACAATTGTAGTAACTTATTTTTGGAGGTCGTCCTATGGAAGAAAAAAGAAGACTGCCGGACGCAGAGCTTTCGGTGATGCAGGCTATCTGGGCCGTCGGCGGCGAGGTCAGCCGCGGCGATCTCGACGGCGCGCTCGCGAGCCACGGCTGGAGCGCCAACACCGTCAACACCTACCTTACTCGCCTGTGCGAAAAAGGATTCCTCTCGAGCCGCCGCGAGGGGCGGAACAATTTGTACACGCCGCTCGTCTCAAAGGACAGATACCTCGAATTTGAGAGCCGCAGCGTCCTGAAGCGGCTCTACGGCGGGTCGCTCGGCAGCTTCGTCGCGGCGCTGAACGCCGAGCAGCCGCTCGAGCAGAGCGAGATCGACGAGCTGCGGCAGTTTTTGGACGATATGAGCCGTTAAACGGAAATATAAGGAGGACGCACCATGGAAACATTTCTGCTGAATCTGTTGAAAACTTCCCTGTTAGGTTCCCTCGCCATTCTGGCGATGCTGGTACTCAAACCCCTCTGGCGCGAGCGCTACCGCGCGAAAACGCGCTGCTGGCTGTGGCTGGCGCTGGCGGTCTTTTTGCTGCTGCCGGTCGATTTTTCGGTGAAAAACGCGCCGGTGCAGGCCGCGCCACCGAAAGACTACACCCTCTTTGTCGGCACAGATAAGACAGCCATCCAATCGACCGACAACCTGTTTGGCGACATGGCCGAAAAAAGCGGCCAGTCCCCCGCCGCGGTGCGCGACACGATCATCCAGCGCCCTGTGACGAATCCCGAGCAGAAGACGACGCGCTACATCCCCGTGACGACGATCTTATTCTACGGCTATCTTGCGGGCGCGGCGGCGTTCCTGTTGTATCAGGGTGTCTCCTACGCCCTCTTCCGCCGCACGGTGCGCCGCTGGAAGAGAGACGTCGCCCGCGCGGACTACGCCGCGATGCTCTCTGACACGGCGCACGATTTAGGCGTGAGCGCGCCGGAGATGATCGTCTGCGAGGCCATCTCCACCCCCGCGGTGACGGGCCTGCTGCGCCCGCGGCTGCTCCTTCCCCACGAGCGCTATGACGTGCAGGAGCTGCGCTACATCCTGCGCCATGAGCTGTGCCATTTGAAGCGGCGCGATATGCTCTTAAAGCTCGTGCTGCTCGCGGCCAATGCGATGCACTGGTTCAACCCCGTGGTGTATCTGATGCTGCGTCAGGCGGACGAGGACATCGAGCTCGCCTGCGACAGCGCGGCGACCGACGGGCTCGAACTCCCCGAGCGCGCGGCTTACAGCCGGACACTGCTCGCCGCCGTGCAGTCCAGCGTGCGGGCGCTGCCCGCGACGACGTGCTTCGGCGGCACGGTCGAGCGCCTCAAGCGGCGCATCACGAACGTGCTGGGCGCGCAGAAAAAGCGCGGGCTCGGCGTTGTCGCCCTCGTGCTGGCGCTGACGCTGACGGCGGGCTGCGCCGTCAGCTGGGGCGAGCGCGCACAGAAAAATGACGACCCGTTTGCCGACAAGAGCTATACGGTCGACACGCTCTTATATGAAGCGCCCGGCTTTACGGATGGCTTTACGGATGGCGTATACCCCACCTTCCGCACCGCGACGAATCCCGCAGGGGAGAAATACGTCACGATGTTCAACGATCTGGGCTATGCCCTTATCTACGGCCCGATGGAGGAATACAAGCTGGAAAAGCAGTCCTTCTACGCACTCTTCGGCAACACCAGAGACGCTTCTCCGGTCGACGACCTTATGCAGCACAACAAATCCGCATGGACCGGCTACTGCGAAGAGGCAAAGGACTCTCAGCCATATCAGGCCTATCTTCTTGAGCAGGAAGACGGCACAATCTATCTCGGCCTTTCCGCCGACTATGCGGAAGACGGCAGTGAATGCTTCTGCATGGTCTACCGGCTGGAAAAGGAGGACGACACGATCTACGCCTCGATGGACGACTATGCCGCCGAGCGCGTGGCGGAGCTCAAAAAGGGCACGATGACCTATTCCGTGTCGGAAAACAATGAATATGCGTCCCGCTCGATCGAAGACACGGTCGCCGATGTGCGCGTGACGCAGCTCGAGTTCGCCGATTCGCTCGGCAACCTCTCCCCCGACGGCACGGTGCTGGAGCTGTGGTACTTCCAGTATGAGAGGAAGCCCACGAACGAGGCGGGCATGCAGATCGACGTCATCGGCGGGCAGGAGCTGACGGATGACGGATATCTCAACGAGAACTGGACGCACTATCTCACCGTCCTGCACTACACCAGCGGCGAGCAGACCGGCTATCAGGTCATCGGCACCTATACCGGCAACGACGGGCTGTGGTACAACGGATGCAGCTACAGCGGAGAGGAAAAGTATTACCTGCACGACTTCTATGTCGACTACGCGGGGCTTGATCTGCCGAAGATGTTCATTCCCAACCTGCTGAACGACACGGCGGCGGACGGCTACGGCCGCGCCAACCAGTGCGAGGCGCGGCTCATTTCGGGCGACGGCAGCTACTACTTCTATGCGCCGATCACCGCCTGGGCGTGCAATCCGGGGACGGAGTTCTGGTACTCCCGCTACGACACCGGCTCCTACTTCAACGCAAAGAAGCTCGAGCAGAGCCTTGACGAAGCGAAGGCGGAATGGGAAAGCACCGGCGCAAAGGCCGAGAAAACCGACGCGGGCTGGCGCTTTGTGACGCACGAGGGCATGAGCAACACAATTGTCACGCTCTTCAACGGGCCGAACAACACCTGCTATATCGTTGAGATCCATTGGCTCTTCGACGGTAGCACGGAAGAGAATCAGTGGGGCTGGAACCGCGACCGCGCCGTTGAGGGCGAGGCCGAGGTACTCCGGGCGATGGTCAGAAGCTTCACGGTGAACTGGGACGCCGACGCGGCGGCTGATCCCGCGCTGGACGATTCCGATTTTCAGACCGACCTTCAGCTTGCATCGAATGGCGGCGCGTCCTGGCTCAGTCTGAATACCGACGGCATGGCGGTCGGCGGCCACGATCCGAAGGACGCCGCCCCGACCGTTCTGCTCGATACGTGCGATTATAAAGAGTACGATCCGTCTGAGTCCTCGCCCTCGGGCAGCGCTGTTCCGCCCCGCGGCGGGAATCCCCTCGCCCTCTGCCTCAGCCTCAGCAATTCTGCGCGCTTTACCTTCTACGAGGGCTCGGATTTCATGCTCTACCAGCACGGCGATACGCGCTACTACAAGGTCAGCAGCTACGGCGACTATGCGACGATCTTCGACGCGATGCTCGCATGGTACAACAAGACGCCGGACAAGGAAGCGACATTTGAAAGCGACCTTGTGCTCGCGTCGAATGCCGCCACGGTCGACATTCTCGCCTTCTGCCCCGCCGGCGGCGAGAGCGGGAGCCATGCTCCCCTTTTGACGGGCTATTCCGTCGCGCTCGACAGCTATGAATACAAGCCCATCGACAAGCCGAAAAACCTCGACGGTCTGGACTCTGTCGAGCTCTGGCCTCACAACGCGCAGGCGACGTGCCTGATATTCTATAAGGGAACGAACACCGTCAAATATGTGTCGGGCAAAAGCGAACGCTATTACCGCGCGGTCGGCGATTTCAGCATTGTGGACAATGATGGCCGCACACTTTACGACTTGATGCGCGTGTGGTACGACACGGCGGAGTATTCCGACATGCTCACCTCCGACGTCCGCGCCCAGTCGAAGAGCTTTTCGTGGCAGGAGGCCGCGCAGAACTGGGCGAACGCCTATTACGGGACGCAGAAAGAGGTGACGAGCGGCAGCATCTATAAATTCACATGGCTCAATGTCACGGTAAACCCCGCCGAGGAGACCACGCAGGCCAAGCGCAAGGCGGGCGAGATCGACGACAACACCTACTGCTTTGCCGTAAGGGTGGAATTCACGGCGGAGAGCGCCAACGCGCTGCAAAGCGCCATGGCGGGCAACACCGTCAAATGTGAGAACCCCGCCGCGCCCAAGGACGCCTATGAGTTCTACCGCTGCTGCACCATCCAGCTCAGGGACGACGGTCGCTGGTACGGAACAGAGCTCGGGACCGGCTGGTAATGCGCAATTCCTAAAAAGGAGGGGCTACCCCCTCCTTTTTTTGCGGTTTTTCAGCGGCGGGCGGGAAAAAGTACTGGAACATCTCAAAGATATGTGGTATGATGGGAATATTCCAAAACGTATTTCTCGGGAGGTTTCCGTCATGGAACACAATCCGATTCTCAAAAATTCCCTGTCGCTCGACAGCGAAATTCCTCTCTATTCCCAACTCATGGGCATCATCAAGCGCAGCATCACCTCCGGCGCGCTCAAGGTCGGCGACCTGCTGCCGAGCGAGGCCGAGCTCTGCCGCTCGTATGATATCAGCCGCAACACCGTGCGTCAGGCCATCGGCGCGCTGGAAGAAGAGGGCTTTGTCGTGCGAAAGCGTGGCAAGGGCACGTTCGTCACTGACCCGAACACGCGCCGCAAGGGCGTGCAGTATTCGTTCACGACGGAAATTTCCCAGCTGGGCAAAACGCCGTCGTCCACGCTGGTCGACTTCGCGGTCATCACGCCTTCTCCCAAGATTGTGACGCTCATGGGCCTTGAGCCGGGCGTGAAAGTCTATCGCTTCACGCGCGTGCGAAACGTCGACGGCGAGCCGCTCATCTTGGAGACGTCGTACTACCCCGAGTACATCTACCCGAACCTGACGCGCGAGCTTTTGGAGACGCACAGCTTCTACAGTCTCCTCTACCACGTCGGCGTCATCCCGTTTTCCGCGTCGGACACGTATGAGGCCGTCGTGCTCGCGCCGCACGAGGCGCAGCTTCTGCACTGCGCGCCCGGCTCGGCGGCGTTTTTCCATCAGCGCCGCACCACGACCGAGAACGGGCATACCTATGAATACACCACGAGCTATATGCGCGCGGACCGCGTGAAGCTGGATGTGAGATTTCAGAAGGGATCGACGTCCTTCATGCGCACGGTTGATTAAAAAAGGCAGCCGAAAGGCTGCTTTTTTTTGCGCCCTCCCCGCGCAGCGGGGTTTTTATCGCAGCGCGGCAGCGCTGCATCGTTGTTCCCCACACCGTGTGGGGACGCGACAAAGGGGGATATTCTCTTTCTCGAAAGAGAATATCCCCCTTACACCCCCAAGAGA
>ERZ827452.2469-NODE-2469-length-13841-cov-10.450094_pt1 | contig 13841 bp, 8 predicted proteins | sample MGYA00519866_ERZ827452 | MGnify/ENA primary metagenome ERZ827452 (study PRJEB31778, sample SAMEA3449307) | human gut metagenome | biome: human gut; feature: human-associated habitat; material: faeces | place: United Kingdom | collected 2010/2012 ... | reverse complement strand
ATGTCATTGACTTTTACAGCGTCAATGAGCCTGCGCTGCACGCTCTCTATTTCTCTCGCAGCGAGGAGCAGGACAAGTCTGCGGGCTGCGTGGGACATCTCCGGGGTGATTTTGGCAGTGGCAAGCAGTTTTACACAACATGGTGGCCCCACCAGCAAGACGCACTGAATACGCCTGAGTTTAAGGCCGATATTGACCGTACCATAAACTGGCTGCGGGAGCAGCCGGACTCCCCACTGCGGGACTTTGACAGCATGGATCGCTACTGCAACCGGTACGAGCGGATCTGCGCCATCAAGGGCGCGTTGCTTCCCTCCTGTGGATTCATGGTAAAAACAAAGCGGTATGTGTATATGCTCCGCTGTACGCCGGTTAAAGGCGATTATAATTTTTATATCTACTGCTACCGGCGCAAAAATTTTGAAAAGGTATGTGCCGAACAGAAGAAAAATAACCGGTCACACAACAAAAAGAAATCAGAGCCGGAGCGATAAGGAGGTTCCAACTTGCCTACCAAATTTCAGCTTATCACAGAGCTATATGACCAGACCGTGCAGAGCGTCACCGGCAGCTATCAGAGCTGGACAGGCTTTCTCCGCGCCGCCTGCTATAACTACAAATGCCCCTTTGATGAGCAGCTTTTAATCTACGCCCAGCGCCCGGACGCCACGGCAGTCCTTGAGATGGAGCGCTGGAATCGTCAGTTTGGCCGCTGGGTCAATCGTGGGGCCAAGAGCATCGCCGTATTTGGTGATGACGGCCAAAACTGTCTAAAGCTCTATTTTGATGTTTCGGACACCCATGCGTCCCGCTTTGCCCGCCCACTGCCCATCTGGACGATGCACCCGGCCTTTGAGCCGGAGGTCATCGAAACGCTGGAGGCCACCTTCGGCAACCTTGCCGAAAAAGAAAATCTGGCGGACGCCGTGCGCTCTGCCTGCCACAACGCCGTGGCGGACAACTTCACGGACTACCTGCAAGACCTGCGGGAGTGCCGGGAGGACAGCCTGCTGGAGGAACTGGACGACCTCAATTTAGAGGTGTTCTACCGGGACGCGCTGGAAGTCAGCGTGGCCTATATGCTGATGACCCGCCTCGGCCTACCGGCAGACGAGTATTTTTCGCCCGATGAGTTCGCCCATGTGTACGAATTCAACACGCCCACCACCATCAACGCCCTGGGCATCGCCACCAGCGACATCGCGGAGATGGGCCTGCGGGAGATCAGCCGAACGGTCATGCAGGCGCAGCGGGATCAATTTTTTGCAAACCGCGAAAAAAACGGTTATGATGGCCACACAGAACAACACGAAACACCCCATGAAAGGAGCGAACAGCATGGAGGTCACTTACAGGATGCAGAACGGCTATCAGGTGCCGAACCTGCTGATGCCGCAGATGCCGGAGGTGCATCTGGGCAAGTACGCGGAGCTGCGGAGAGAATATCTGATGAAGCACCGCAGGGTGCTTTACACCAACCTCAAGACCAGCGCCAAGCTGACGGAGCATCTGGCAGAGATCGAGCAGACCGCGCGGAAGATGGTGGAGCAGACCGTGGCGCAGATGGCACAGAACGAGGGCGTGACGGAGGAGCTGAAAGCGACCGATTCCCTGCGCTGGACGGGCCTGATGAACAATCTCCGGCACAGCGCGGAGGAGCTGGTGCTCAGCGACCTGATCTACGCCTGACAACCGAAGAACCCACAGAGGCAGGAAGTGATGAGCTTCCTGCCTTTGTCGATCACAGCGGAGATTATGTGCTGCTGGACCGTTTGCGCGCCGACTGTGACTACTTCCTCGGCGCCGGTGGCCGGAGTGAAAAGCATTTGTGGGCAGGCAATGTCCACGCGCAAATCAAAAAAATGCGGGAACTGTATGACGCCCTCCCGGAAAAACCGGAATGGCTGACCGCAGAAGCCATTGACCGCTACGCCGCGCAGATGGCCGCGCCCTATCAGGTTGCCGCCTACCACCATTTTGAAAACGGCTTTGACGATAAGCTGGACTATCAAACGCTGGAAGAAGCGGAGGCCGCGGCGCAGGGCTATGTTGCCGGTACGATGGAGGAAGATGGTTTTGCATACGACGGCGCTGCCGTCTATGGTGCCGAAACACGCCAATGCCTCCGTGTCTACGGTGATTACCCGGACGAAAAAGCGCGGGAACAGGCCGTAGCCTTTGCACTGGAGCATGACACCGCACGGCAAAATACCGCAGAATTGCCCGCCTTTCTGAATATGCACCTCATTGAAGCGAATCTGCTGGATGACGGCGGGCGCAAGCACAAGCGGCAGGAGATCTTTGAATACTTTCAGGCGCACAAGAGCCTTGCGGAACGGACGGAATTTCTCAAAAACAGCTACAACGACATATGGGTGGAAGTCCTGACCGACGGTGTTCGGACAGGCTACCATGCCGAGAAAGACGGACTTTTGATGTGGGAGGGCAGCTACCTCTCCCGCACCTCGGAGTCCGTTTTTTCATGGTCGGTCATCACCGAGATGACCGAGGGCCTGATCGAGCGCGGCGAGTATAAAATCAAGCTGGGTCTGCAAAATGCCCCAATCGTCGCGGAGCAGCTTGCCCTATTCGACATGGGCGGCGACGCCCCGGTGTACGAGGCCCCGGCAGACGCGCCCTCCGGCATTCTTGCCCCGGCCCGCACGGTGCCGCAGGAGGTCATTGATCTGGCCCTCTGCACGGGCGGCAACGAACCCAACAGTGCGGAGCGCATCGCAGTGTTCTATATGCGGGAGCGGCCTGAACCGGAAAATATATCATTTCTGCGCCGGGAGTTCGGTAGGGCGAACGGGCGCGGCATTGAATACGAAGGCCGCAAATACGCCGTGTGGTTTCTGGAGGACGGCATCCGCCTCGCCCAAGGGGACAGCGTCCGCACCGGGTACAGCAAGACCGTGGTCACATGGGAACAGGCGTCGGATCGCATTCTGGAGCTGCTGGAGGCGGGGACTTATCTCTCCGCGTCCGAGCTGGCGCAGGCCCCGGACAAGGTGCTGCACGAAGCGATGGACGCACTTTTGATGACGGCCCGTGACCTAAACGAAGAAGGCCGCGCGCAGGGCCTATTCCCGCAGACTTTGACCATCCATGACCAGCACAAGGGCTACCCGGAGCTGGACGAGGATATGGTTGCGTTCGCAAAGACAGAGGGCGGTCTGCAAACGCTGGCGCAGGAATATCACAATTTCCTTGACGCCTACGCCGCGGCCCCGGATATCATGCGTTTCCGTGTCAGTGGCTATAACACCCACCGCATCGGTGTTGTGCTGGACGGTCTGCCCTACCCGGAGCGGCACTTTAACGCCCAGCCTGATTTCCTGCGGCAATGCAAAATGTTCATCACGCAGGACGAGATCGACCATCACTTTTTGCGGGAGGGCGTCGAAAGCCGGCTGGCGATCTATTCCCACTTCTGCTATCCCCACACGCCGGAGGAACACCAGAAATTCATCAAGGGCAGCTTTGGCGAGTATAGCGGCGGCAGCCGTGCCGGATACCAGCACACGAAAACCGGAAAGGGATTAGACTACGAACGGGACTATAATTCCAAGAAATATGATAGCGTTCACCTGACGATCCCCAATGTGGTCAAGGAATATGAGCGCCTGATCGCGCAGAAACGATTCCCCGGCGAGGACGCTATCGCAAAGATCCCGGAGTATGAGCGCGGGCGGTTGGCTCGAATCGTCTACAACGGTTTCTATAATGCCCCGGATGAAATTCCGCGCCCCTATCCGAAAAACACAGACTTCTATGATGCCGTTCCCATCATTGAAAAGCAGCTTCAGGACAAGGCCAAAGCTGCGGATATGCTGGCGGCGCTGACTTCCCGGCTGGACGGTTTGCCGGAGGATGATCGCTATTATGGCTCCGTTCGGCGCGCAAAGGAGCAGCTTTCCGAATATGTGGACGGCACTTTCAGCCTGTTCAACCACAAGCATGACCTCCCGCAGCATACCGAAGATTATCTGGAACAGGTCAAGACGGCAATCCGCGAAAAAGAAGCGGCGGAGCAAACCGCATCAGCGCAGACCTCGCCTGATACAGTGGGAACAGTCTCGCGGGAGCCGACGCAACTGGAGACAGACACCGGCACTTCCGTTGGCGATATTTCCATCGGCACACGCCTGACCATAGATGGACGGCAGTTTGAAGTGGACAGCGTAGACGATCATACGCAAAATGTATCGCTGCGGGATGTGACCTTTGAAGGCGGGACGGGCTTTCCCATTTTCCGAAAGGAATCCATCGACTATGTCCGCGCTCACATGGAGCAGCCGGACATGGTGCGGGAAACCGCAGCACCGCAGGCGGACGAGCCGCCTGCGGTACTCACCCCGCCGAAAAAGAAAAAGCGGAACGCGCTTGCCTATCCGCTGGACGCGGATGGCCGGAACTACCGCATCACCGATGACCATATTGGAGAGGGCGCACCGCTGGAGCGTTTTCAGCGCAATCTGGACGCGATCCGTACCCTGAAAACCGTGGAGGCGGAGAACCGCAGCGCCACAGCGGAGGAACAGGCGGTGCTGGCACAGTATGTGGGTTGGGGCGGACTGGCCGATTTCTTTGATGAAAAGAACCCACGATACAGCGAGCTGAAAGACCTGCTGACGGACGCCGAATACGCCGCCGCCCGCGAATCTACGTTGACGGCGTTCTTTACGCCGCCTGTGGTCATCCGCGGCATCTATGCCGCCCTGGGGCAGATGGGCTTCACGCAGGGCAACATTTTGGAACCGTCCTGCGGCATTGGTAATTTTCTTGGTATGCTGCCGGAAAGCATGAGCGGCAGCAAGCTGTATGGCGTGGAGCTGGACGATCTCTCCGGCCGCATCGCCCGCCAGCTTTATCAGAAAAGCAGTATCGCGGTGCAGGGCTATGAGAAAACCGCCTTCCCGGATAACTTTTTCGATGTTGCCATTGGCAATGTCCCCTTCGGCCAGTTCCATGTGCCGGACAAACGCTATGACCGGCTGAATTTCCCCATTCATGAGTATTTCATCGCCAAGGCGCTGGATCAGGTCAGACCGGGCGGCGTTATCGCCGTTGTGACCTCCAGCTACACCATGGACAAGCGCACCGCCAGCGCGCGAAAATACATCGCGCAGCGCTCGGAGCTGCTGGGGGCGATTCGCCTGCCCAACAATGCGTTCAAGGCCGCGGCGGGCACCGAGGTGGTTTCAGACATTCTGTTTTTGCAAAAGCGTGAGCGCATGGTGGATATAGAACCCGAATGGGTACACCTTGCCACCAACGAGGACGGCATCCAGATGAACAGCTACTTCATCGACCACCCCGACATGGTGCTGGGCGAGATGAAGATGGTGTCCGGGCCGTTCGGCCCCACGCCCACCTGTGAGCCGTACCCGGAGCAGCCGTTGGAAGCACTGCTGGCGGAGGCCGTTCAGAATATCCACGGCGAGATCACCGCTTATGACCGGGAGGAAGAACTGGAGGGAGAGGATCATTCCATTGAGGCCGATCCTGCCGTCCGCAACTTCTCCTATACACTGGTGTACGGTCAGATCTATTACCGGGAAAACAGCCGGATGAACCCCGTGGAGGTATCCAAGACGGCAGAGAGCAGAATCCGCGGCATGATCGAGCTGCGGGACTGTGTGCGGACGTTGCTGGAGTATCAGACCGAGGACTATCCCGATGAAGAAATTAAAACGCAGCAAGCCAAGCTGAATACCCTCTACGATGTCTTCACCCGGAAATATGGACTCATCAACTCCCGCGGCAACGCCATCGCGTTTGACCAGGACAGTTCTTACTTCCTGCTGTGTTCACTGGAAATTCTGGACGAGGATCGGAACCTGAAAAGGAAGGCCGACCTGTTCACCAAGCGCACCATCCGCAGCCACAAGCCCGCCGAAAAGGTAGACACAGCGGTGGAGGCACTGGCGCTGTCCATCGGGGAAAAGGCCCATGTGGATATGGACTATATGGGCAGGCTCACCGGCAAGGATGAGGAAACGCTGTTTTCTGAGTTGTCCGGCGTGGTGTTCCTGAACCCTGCTTACACCGGCGAGAACGATGGACATGAGAAATACCTGCCCGCAGACGAGTATCTTTCCGGCAATGTGCGTCAGAAATTGACGGTTGCCCAAGGCAAGGCGGAACAGGACCCGCAGTATCAGACCAACGCTGATGCGCTCGCGCAGGTGCAGCCCACCGACCTCACCGCCAGCGAAATTTCCGTGCGGCTGGGTGCGACATGGCTGGACACCGAATATGTCCGCCGGTTTATTTTTGAAACGCTGGGAACACCCCGCAGCGCGCAATGGGGTATGAAGGTCCACTATTCCGGCATCACCGGCGAGTGGCGTATTGAGGGCAAGAGCAAGGATCGCGGCAATGTCAAGGCCATCAGCACCTACGGCACCAAGCGCGTCAACGCCTATGAGATCATCGAAACGACACTTAACCTGAAGGATGTCCGCATTTTTGATTACCAATACGATGAAGAAGGGCGCAGAATTGCCGTTCTGAATAAGAAAGAGACTGCTATCGCGCAGAGCAAGCAGGAGCTTATCAAAGAAGCATTTGCTGAATGGATTTGGAAAGACCCTGACCGGCGTGAAGCCATCTGCAAGGCCTACAATATCCTGTTTAATTCCAACCGACCCCGTGAGTACGACGGCAGCCACATCAATTTCAGCGGTATGAACCCGGAGATCACGCTCCGCAAGCACCAAGTTAATGCCATAGCACATATTCTCTACGGCGGAAATACGCTGCTGGCGCATGTTGTCGGTGCGGGTAAGACGTTTGAGATGGTCGCGGCGGCGATGGAATCAAGGCGGTTGGGCCTGTGCCAGAAATCTCTTTTTGTGGTGCCCAACCACCTGACAGAGCAGTGGGCCACTGAGTTTTTGCAGCTCTATCCGGCAGCGAACATCCTTGTCGCCACCCGCAAGGACTTTGAAACCAAAAACCGCAAGAAATTCTGTGGACGGATCGCCACCGGCGACTACGATGCCGTTATTATCGGCCATTCACAATTTGAGAAGATCCCCATGAGCGTAGAGCGCCAGCGAGCCATTCTGAAGCGTCAAATCGACGAAATTATGATGGGCATTTCCGAAGCCAAACGAGAAAAAGCGGAGAAGTTCACGATCAAACAGATGGAGAAAACCAAGAAGGGCCTGCAAGCCAAGATCGACAAGCTGAACGACCAGAGCTGCAAGGACGATGTGGTCACCTTTGAGGAATTGGGCGTTGATCGCATCTTCATTGACGAGTCACACTATTTTAAGAACCTCTTTTTATACACGAAAATGCGGAATGTGGGCGGTATTGCCCAGACCGAGGCGCAGAAAAGCTCAGACCTCTTTATGAAGTGCCGCTACCTCGATGAGATCACCGGAGGGCGCGGCATTGTCTTTGCCACCGGCACCCCCATTTCCAACAGCATGGTGGAGCTTTACACCATACAGCGGTATTTGCAGATGTCGGCGTTGGAGGAGCAGGGCTTACAGCACTTCGACAGCTGGGCGGCGAACTACGGCGAGACTGTCACCGCCATCGAGCTGTCTCCCGAGGGCACCGGTTACCGGGCCAAGACGCGGTTTGCCAAGTTTTATAACCTGCCGGAGCTGATGAGCGTATTCAAAAATGTGGCGGACATTCAGACGGCAGATATGCTCAAGCTGCCCGTGCCGGAGGCGCATTACCATAACATCGCCCTGAAACCATCGGAGTACCAGAAAGAGATCGTGGCGTCGCTGGCGGAGCGCGCTGAGAAAGTCCGCAACCGCGAGGTGGACAGCAGCGTGGACAATATGCTGCTCATCACCAACGATGGCCGCAAGCTGGCGCTGGATCAGCGGCTGGTCAACCCAATGCTCCCCAGTGACCCCAACAGCAAAGCCGCCAAGTGCGCCGAAAATGTGTTTGAGATCTGGCAGCGCACCGCTGGCCAACGCTCCACGCAGATGATCTTCTGCGACCTGTCCACCCCAAAGGATGACGGAACGTTCAGTGTTTATGATGATATTCACGCGAAGCTGCTGGAATTGGGTATTCCCGAAAACGAGATCGCATTCATCCACAACGCCAAGAGCGAGGTACAGAAGAAAGATCTGTTCGGCAAAGTGCGGAGCGGTCAGGTGCGTATCCTGCTGGGCAGCACCCAGCGCATGGGTGCTGGCACCAACTGTCAGCAAAAGCTCATCGCTTTGCACCATCTGGATTGTCCGTGGCGTCCGTCCGACCTTCAGCAGCGGGAGGGGCGCATTATCCGGCAGGGCAACGAAAATCCGGAGGTGGACATTTACAGCTATGTCACCGAGGGCACCTTCGATGCCTACTTGTATCAGCTGGTAGAATCCAAGCAGAAATTTATATCGCAAATTATGACCAGCAAATCGCCTGTTCGCTCCGCCGAAGATGTGGATGAGCAGGCGCTTTCTTATGCCGAGATCAAGGCGCTGGCCAGCGGCAACCCCATGATCAAGGAAAAGATGGATCTCGACATTGAGGTGTCCAAGCTGAAACTGCTGAAAGCCAACCATCTTTCTCAGAAATACGCGCTGGAGGACGCCATCAGCAAGGGCTTTCCGAAACAAATCGCGGAAACGCAGGCGCGAATCGCCGGGTATGGCGCGGATATTGCCACGGTCAAGGAGAATACCCATCCCAATGGGGACAGCTTCTCTCCGCTTACGCTGGCGGGCGTCACCCATGCCGACAAGAAAGAGGCGGGCGCGGCGCTGCTGACCATGTGCCAAACGATGCTCTCCCCGGAGGCGACACAGGTCGGCAGCTATCGCGGCCTGACGCTGGAGCTGGCCTTTGATACCTTCGCGCGGGAATACCGCCTGACCATGATCGGGCAGCTCCGCCACACGGTCACGCTGGGAACCGATGTGTTCGGCAATTTGCAGCGCATGGACAATGCGCTGGAGGGACTGCCCATCAAGGAGCAGGCTTGCCGGGAGCAGCTTTCCAATCTGCAAACGCAGTTGGAAACCGCAAAGGCAGAGGTACAAAAGCCGTTTCCCCGCGAGGAGGAACTTACGACCAAAACGGCACGGCTGGAGGAACTGAATTCCCTGCTGAATTTAGACCACAAGGAGCCGGAGATCGTAGACACCGAGCCGGACGAGGATCAAAGGCCGCCGGAACGCCGCAGACCGCAGTTGGAGCGGTAAAACCAATAGAAAACGGAGGAAATTATGGGTTATCAGGAAAGTTGGTTCTATATCGAGCCGCAGCATAAATTCAAGAAATTGATCCAGGCATACGAAAAGGCGGAGCAGTCCGGCTACTATGAGGTGGCCGGTGCGGAACCTCATTCCGTTATTGTTTTGAAGCAGCCCTTTGGAGATATTCCTGCCGGGAAGAAGCTGCTTTGGGTGTGCGGCGACCGTGGATTCCACTGTGCCGCTGGCGTATTTGGCGGGGAGCTGAAATGCTCCGGCAGGCTCCGCGTCATTCCGGTGGAGGCGGTGCTGAACGGCACCGACGATCCCCGCATGGAGGGGCTGGACTTTGACAGTCCGGCCCCAAGCGAAAATGCCTATATGAAACGATACAGCGTTGCCAATTACGCCCACCGGATGCGGGCGGGATTGGCGAGATAATTTTTGAAATGGAGGATCGTTTACAATGAAACGGTTGGAAAGAAAGCAGGAAAAAGAACGGTTAGAACGCCAGATACATCAGCAGATGCTAAAAGAGCAGGAAAGCCTCATGAAAGAATTACGCACGATGCTGCCCGAAGCAGCAGCGTCCTTTTCTTCGGAGCGTATCGTTTGCCTTTGTCATGTTGTTGACCTGTGGGCCTGCATTGTGGCCCTGTTTGAAGCACCAACTCCGCTTTCCATTAGCAAGCTGAGACGGCTGGCAGCCTCGGATATGCCATTGATATTATTGAGCAGCGAGATCATGGAAAAAGAGAGCGATTTCCGTATTATTGAGTTATAAGGAGAACATCATGCCTACAAAAGATGAATTGGAAAACCAGATATACGAAAAAATGTCACAGGAAAATGCGGCGTTCCTTGCAGAGATGAAAACGAAATCACCTGACGAAATTATTTCCCACGCCTACGAGATCGCCTGCCGTGATAATCTGCTGATGCTTTTTGAGGATGAAACAAGCCTCTCCGAGCGGCAGCTTACGGTGCTGAACGAGTTTGAGCATCCCCTGTCACAGCTTTATACAGACTGGCTCTCCCGCGATACGGATGAGATGGATGCCTTTCGAGACAGCATTGCGTGCTGTGCGGATGATATTCTGCGGAAAAGAGTCGAAGAAAAATATCGAGATCCCGCGCAGCCCATATACCCTAACACCCGTTCGGAAGCCATGGCTCACGGAGAGGTCTTTGAGTGGATGGCCAGCCGGGGTCGGACGCTGACCTGCGCGGGGACCTTTGAGAAGGGTGCGACCAACGCCTACAACGATGGAAAGCTGTCTGCTTTTTTGAAGGAGTGGACAAACACCTACGGCAAGGGCCGCTGTATGTTCGTACTGGCCTGCACCATGGCGCAGCGTGGCGGAGATGAGCGGTTTTATCTGCCGGCGCGTCAGGCCGCAGGCCGCTTTGCGGCGCTCCAGAAGCAGATGGGCGGGCACACAGATGTTTACGCTGTGGACAATCACTCGTGCGTGATCAATGCCGCAATGGAGCAGCTTGCCAAGCCGGAGCGCAGCAAGGAAAAGCCTGTAGCGCAAAGAAAACAATCTGAACCGGAGCGATAATTGCGCTTATGAATATTCCGTAGGACATCTGGTAACCCTGTTGACTGGTACACTCAATGGGTGTATAATGTGGGTGGAAGGAGGATGAACATGAACATTCGTGAAATGAGAGCACAGCTTGGAGATACCCAAAGCGAATTTTCCGCGAGGTATCATATCCCCTTTCGCACTGTGCAAAATTGGGAGACAGGGATGCGTAAGCCGCCAGAATATGTCGCTGATCTGTTGGAGCAGCGTATCAAGGAGGACCTGACCAACCGCAAGACCTTGTCCCTGCCGAAGTATGACCCTCAAAAGAAGGATCTTCCGTCTCGGAGCAGCTATGTGGGCGCGCTCTCCTGGCTGCAAGCTGTCCGTGACTGCATTGGAGAACCCGTTGTCTTTGCGTTAGACAATGCGCTTATGTGTCAAGGAAACTTCGGAGGCCGCAGCGATGAATATATCGTGTGGGTCTATGGGGATGACTCCGTTATGAAGTTTAATGGCGTGGTCGTGCTTGGAAACCGTATCGGTGCACAAAATATCAAGAATCGGAACGGCTTGTTATATACGGATTTTAACAGAACGGTATATGATGCCCTTGCAAATGAAAATATTTTAGATATGCAGGGCATTACAGAAGCAGTCAGCAAATACTTCTATTCCAACGGAGACAGCTTTGACGGGCTCTTTGTCGCGCCGGAACATCAGGATCGGTTTGAGCGTTTGGCCAGCGATGCAATCGAATATTACGAAAACTGAGGTGCTTGCTTTGAATGTAACAGCGGAAGAAAGAATTATGTACTCAGTCATGAAAGCTGTGTACGATAGCGGCATTCCTATCAGCTTTAAGGGCTCCATGGTGTTGAAAGCCTGTTTGTTTGAGGCCGGGTTTTTAGATGAGACCCGTCATACAGTAGATATTGATGCAAATTGGAACACAGACACACCTCCCACCGCAGAGCAAATGGTGGAATCCTTACAGCGAGCAATCAATAGAGGCGGCATGGACTATGAAGTTCGCCTTTATCGAATGTATGGCGAAAAGCGATCCGCTGGCTTTGAATTAGTAGACCGCAACACCGATGAAATCCTGTTCACAATGGATGTGGATGTAAACAGACCGATTACACCGACGCAAATCTATGAGGTTGACGGGATCTGTTTTCGCGGCGTTTCACCGTTGCAGATGATAGCCGATAAGGTCGCGGTTGTATCAACAGATAAGGTGTTCCGAAGAATCAAGGATGTGGTGGATCTCTATTATATTTCAAAAGTGTTTGAATTTGATGTTCAGAAGATATACAGCACCTTAAAATGTAGCGAAAGGATCATGGGAGATTTTCAAGGATTCCTGCAAAGGAAAGAAGATTTGCGGCATTCTTACGATAAGTTTCGTTTTGCAGGCGGCGTCAACAAGCCGCCATTCGATGCAGTCTATCGTGAGGTAAAGATCTACCTTAAGGATGTCCTTCCTAAAGAGGCGTCTAAGGAGGATGCGGATGGGAGCCAGCAATAAAGCCTGCCCAAACTGCGGCAGGAAAATGAAGCAGCAGTTTCCGGGCCTGCAACATTGCAGATGTGGGATGAGCTGGAAAAAGGACATCGGCTATTTTGAACGGACACCCGATATGGTTTTTGCGCTGGAGCGCCGAATCGTCGGCAAAAAAGTCAAGCAGTTTCCCGTCATTCGCACCGGCTCTGCTCCGAAGTAACTGAATAATTTTATGGAAAGCGCAAGCAAAATGCTTGCGCTTTTCTCATGCCCCAAGGAGGTGAGCATCACGCCCTACCTATCAAAAGACCAGATCGCCGCCGCCCGCGAGATGGACCTATTGACCTACCTGCGGCGGTTTGAGCCGGAGAAGCTGGTCCATATCGGCGGGAACACCTACACTACCCGCACCCACGATTCCCTGAAAATCTCCAACGGGAAATGGTGCTGGTGGTCGCGGAACATCGGCGGCACAACTGCGCTGGACTATTTGACCCGCGTGGAGGGACTTTCCTTTCTGGATGCCGTTCAGCGCATCCTTGGAGAATTGCCCCGTGTGCCGCCCACGCCAATGCGTACTGCACCGCTTCTGAAAACTGAATTTACCCTGCCACCCAAACACGCCGACACCCGGCGTGTTTTTGCATATCTGCGGAGCCGCGGTATTGACGCGGAGATCATCAATCACTGCATCAAGCATGGGCAGCTTTACGAGGACGCCGAGCGCCATAACTGCGTATTTGTGGGCTACGAACATGGGAACCCTGCCTACGGCGCACTGCGCGGGACCCTTTCGGAAACCACCTTCGCCGGTGAAGTCCCCGGCAGCGATAAACGTTTTTCCTTTGCCGTTCCCCTTTGCGTCGGTGGCAAAACCCTCTGCGTGTTTGAATCCGCCATCGACGCCCTTTCGTACCTAACGCTACTGAAACTGCGGGGGCAGGATTGGCGCACCGCCAATACGCTGTCCCTCTCTGGCGTCTACCAGCCAAGAAAGGATGGCTCCATCCGATTCCCCGCGGCACTGGAGCAATACCTGAAGGACAATCCCGGCGTGGCGCGGATCGTGCTGTGTCTGGATAATGACGGGCCGGGACGGACGGCATCCGCAGCCATTCAAAAGAAACTTTCCGAGTATGAGGTCATCGACAACCCACCCCGCCGCGGAAAGGACTACAACGACCAGCTCCAGATGGTGAAAGGAATCAGCGGCAGGGTAAAGACCCGTGGCGGTGAGGCGCGCTGATCTGTTTTTCGGCTGGGTCAGGGCTGCACGCAGCCTGCGGCTGCGTTGCAGTCGCAAGCATAGCATTTGACCGGTCAAATGCGCTTGTTAAGGGGCGCAGCCCCTTAATATCCCCACAACAAAAGAAGGTGAACTGTTGCGAAAACGATATAAACGAGTGGAAATCCACTTAACCGAAGAAGAACACCGCCATTTGAAAAAGCAGGTGTCTTATACAGGCTTGAGTACAGAATCATTTATCCGTAGCCTCATCATGGGCCTTACCCTGTATCCACGTCCGCCTGATGAGTATGCCGAGATACGACGCCAGCTCGCCGCCATCGGCAATAACATCAATCAGATCGCCCGCGCGGTCAATGCCCGCGGCTTTGCCAGCGGTGAGG
>ERZ827452.2468-NODE-2468-length-13847-cov-4.412413_pt1 | contig 13847 bp, 8 predicted proteins | sample MGYA00519866_ERZ827452 | MGnify/ENA primary metagenome ERZ827452 (study PRJEB31778, sample SAMEA3449307) | human gut metagenome | biome: human gut; feature: human-associated habitat; material: faeces | place: United Kingdom | collected 2010/2012 ... | reverse complement strand
AACCATCAATTGATAGGGATGCGTTTTACAAACGGCATTAATTGACAGGTAAAGAGTAAAATATAGTATAGAAGGAATGATTAACTGAGCTTCACGGGAAGAGAAGTGATAAACCAAAAAGAACGGAACTAAAGCAGATACAACTGCAATAAACATAAATTTCCCGTAATCAATAAATTGTTCCCAATACCTGACACCGATCAAATCTTTGGTATAATATGAGTTCAGCGTCGGTGCATAAAGTCCGTAAACCAATTGCCCTATACATACTCCTATTAATCCAAAATTGATCGAAACAAAAAATATAATAATCACAGAGACTTTCTTTATAATTTCCAGTTTGAGGGCCAGATCAGAACGTCCCTTGACATAGAGTAAGTTTCTGTTAATAGCGCTTATATGCAATGTCATCATAGCCAAACACAAAATTTGCATAACGGGAACTGCTTCCACCCATTTCTCTGTCAATAAAAGTAAAACCAGCGGTTTGGCAATGACAAATAACCACATCATGACAGCAAAGATTATAAACGATGACGCCTGTATATATTCCCGATACAATTTCCGTAATTTTTCCACATCGTCCTGAATGGAACTCATAATCGGTAATGTAACTTTTATAAATATATCACTCAGTAGTACAACCGGTAATTTCCCGAACTGCTCCCCTCTCGTATATATGCCTAAAGTTCTTGGTGAAAAGTATTTCCCGATAATAAGCGGATAGAGGTTTAAATATATTTGGTCGATAAACGATGAAGCGATTAGTTTAGAACTGAATGAAAATAATTTTTTGCATGATTGAATTGAAAACCTCAGGACGGGCTTCCATTGTTGCACCAGATTTAACAATATGCATTTGATAAATAATAATATAAGCTGCTGGGCTACCAATGCCCATACGCCAAATCCTCTAAAGGCCAGCGTAATTCCGATAATACCCGATATAACCGCAGAAGTTATGCTTGTAAAAGCAATCTTTTTAAACTTAATTTCTATTGTTAGTTTCGTCAGTGGAACTGACATGAAGGCCGAAATAATCAACTGCAGAGATAAAACCCTTAATAAGAGAACTAATGACGGCTCTTTATAAAAACGGGCTATTACCGGAGATAAACCAAATAAAAGGAGATAGACAAGAACCGATGTTATTATATTTATGATATAAACTGTATTGAAATCGGCCTCACATCTGTCTTTTTTTTGAATAAGAGCCGTTACAAAACCGCCATCCACCAAAATTGCGGAGAAAGTAATGAAGACTATCATTATTCCGACAAGCCCATAGTCTGTAGGAGACAATAGCCTGGCCATTATAATATTGATAGTAAATAGAATGATATTGTAGGCAAACTTATCTACTCCGTTCCAAAACAATCCTGTCAGCGTTTTATCCTTGAGCGAACCTTCAGTCATTTTTTCAAACGTTCGAATAGTTGTTTTTTGTCTACAATAGAAGCCGTCATTTTTTCTATCGGGATTTCTGTTACGGTTTTTCTGCTATTTCCCTTTTTACCCGGAATAGGTGTCATAAAATCATCACCATAATGTTTTTTCAGGAATACTTCGGTGCTGCGGGGAATAATTACTGTCAGACTTTTGAAATGCGGATAGTCGATAAATCCGTCACAATCCATATTAACGAGAAGAATTTTGAATTGATTCAGGTCAAAAGATTCTTTCCAATTTTTATCGTGGAGTGCTCTTGGAACGAACCCGGTTATGCTATTGCTCTTGTCAGAATTTTTTCTGAAACCGTATATATCGAAAGATATTCCATGGTATTTAAATGAAATTTGACAATACAGGGAGTCTGCCGTAAGAATAGCATGTTCGTATATAAATCCTTTTTTTTCCAATTTTTCTATGACTTCCGGAGTTATATCGTCACAAAACATTCCAACATCAATGTCATCGTCATTTTTAATAAATCCCTTTTCACGGTAAGCGCCTAACAATGTGCCGAACGCCAACCAATAAAGGGAATTCTGATTTCTGATGATTGCATCAAACTCGGCAACAGCTTTTTCTCCATAAAGAGACATGGCCCACTTCGTTTTCTTTGCATGAAGGCACGTGACGATTCTATTCCCTAATAATTGCCTCAGCATTTGTTTCAGCATACCCATTATTTTACTATTTTCTTAATACTGTCGATAGCTGCGGAAGGAAGAACTTTTTTAGCGACATTTTTGATTGTTCTGATGGCAAAATCCTTATGATCAATCATATAATGCTTTACTGATTTTAATGCTTCACTTTCGTCTTCTGTTGTTGTAAAAACTTCAAACAGGATAGGATTATTCGTTAAGGCCGGATTTGTAAATTTTTCGTAGACGTCTAGAAACTCATCTTTATTATTGGCCGATATATATTCGAATCCCAAATCTTCGGCATAATGTTTTATAAGCTTTGAAGATTTATTGCCATAATGTCCGGCTGCTGCAATATATAAATCAGTCGCTTCACCGAACATGGTTGCAGGATGATGATAATTTCTGAACTCCGTTCCCCGACCGTTATTAATTAACAGGATACGTACATTCGGAAATATGTGCCTGTTACCTAAAACATTCATAGAAAAATTGTAAATCGCCGAATATGCCAAAATAGAGTTTGTTTTTATCGCAGAGCGAAGCTCCTATCAAAGATGACATTCCTCCGTCTATTCCAAAGCCCCCTACAGTAGAGTATATTTTAATGGAATGGTCGGTTTCAAAAAGATTCCATGCCCTGAGACTGTTCAAAATTCCTAATTGGAGCCGGGCTCCCTGAGGAATGACAGGATGCATTTTATGAGCAATCCATAAATTAGAAAACGGAATATCCGGGAAAGATTCTAAAGCAGAATTGTATTCACTGACAGCCTGTTCGTAAAAACCGGTATTCTTTTCCCCTGTATGATAATGTTCAAAAAAACATTTTTCATCCATCTCAAATACGTAGCGGAGCTTTTTAAAAGTATCGACCATTTCTCCGTCTTTGCTAATACGCCATACTTCTTTTACATGAGCAAAGGCACCTGTTGAATAGTCATCGCCGGAGACATTTCCGATATGAATCAATAAATCAAGATTTCCTAAATCAGACTGGTAATATTCCTGTATACCTAACAATGAGTAATGGATTGAATATTTCCCGGTATAATGACTCGTATGGTCTTTAAAAACAAGGGCATTACGAGACTCGCAGAATTTTTCAATCGATTCGACAAGTGTTTCATTCATAGCATCGAATGAACCAATAAATATGCCGATTCTTCCTTCCGGTATCAACGGCATACAAGCTGTATCGTTGTTTTCAATCCGAATGATTCGTCTGCTCTGGGGTAATTTAGTAATGGAAAAATCCATACTATATTCTGTCTCAAGATTGATATGAACAGGTCCTCCTCCCCGGTGTGTCAGTTCAGATAATGCTTTATTGGTTTTTACAATGCAATCCCATTCATCCAAATTATCTTTAACGATGGGGATATGAATACTCAGGTTCGCAATATCTTTCTGTATAACAGAACGGTCGATAGCCTGTCTGTGATGATGACCGATATTGGGAGACGGAGTTGTAGATGTAATGGCAAGAACAGGTAATTTACGATAGTAGGCTTCTGTTAATCCGGGTACATAATTTCTGGAGGCTGTTGCCGATGTGCATGTTAATACTACCGGTTCTCCGGATTCTGCCGCCATACCACATGCCATATATGCAGCAGAACGCTCATCTACAGACGAATACATTTCAAAAAACGGATCCTGTTGCATACTTGCAACCATGGAAATATTGGTCGATCCGGGTGAAGCAATCACCTTTCTGATTCCATATTGTTTTAATAAAGAGATAATTATTTGAACGTTTTTCTCTTTTGAATAGTGAAAATCCATATATTCAGACTTTTATAAATTCAATTTGTATCTGGCGTGCTTCGCAAAACTCTCCGATTTGTGAAATTAAAGAAGATTCGATATTTTTTTTAACAGGAATAAAATTCCCGGATATTCTTCTGATAAAATGTAACGGAAGGAAAAGGAGCGGAAATTTTCGCTTTATCCCCACGTACTTACATCCCATGATAGATAATGTTACAGGATGTTCAACAATAGACATATCAATGGGCGTAAAATCATACAGATATTTGTCATTATAAACAATATATACTTTTCCGTTATGTCCTAATAGACTGAAATAAGTTCGTAAAATATGGAAACTCGCATAGAGACTGCGTCCTCTGACCGTTTCCTTTAAAATTTTACTCCCGTTTAAATGTAATCTCCGAAGGTCATATCTTTCACCAATGACAATTGCATCAAAATTTCTTCTCGTATCTTTCCAAGGATTAAACCGCTTTCGCATGTGCCGTTCCCTGATATAAATATTCAGAATAAACAGAGTGATTGCTGTCAACATACAGAAAATGCTGATAAATCCCGTCAAAACCATTACCCCAACAACAATAAAAATCTGTACCGCCCTACGTTTTGTCATATTCCGGGATTACTCAGTGATTCCACAAACAGTTTATAATTGATATTCAGCGAATTGATGTCCTCTATTTCGCATTGCTGTAAAGAAAAATCATATATATTGGCGTTTTCCCTGATCCGTTCCGCTTTGTTGCTCATAAATACAGGAATAACCTTCGTATCTAGGTGCCATCTTAAAATAATCTGAGGTATAGACTTATTATACTTCCGCCCTAATTCCTGTAACCCGCGGCTTCCTGTCAATCTTTTATCCATCCGTCCGATAGCGGAATAAGCCTGTACACGGATGCCCGCCTGGGTGTAATAATCAATCTCCGGTAAACAGGTATTTAAAGGATGGCGTTCTATTTGTATGTAATCCGGTTTTATTCCCGTTTGCGAAAGGACGGTATCAACATGGCGTTTGTGCACGTTACACAAACCTATATACTTTACCAAGCCCCGTTCTTTTATCCGGATAAATGTCTCCCATGTTTTTATCAAATATTCAGGTTGAGGCCAATGAACGTAAAGTATATCAAAATAATCCAATTGCATCAAATTCAAAGCTTGCTTAACGTATTTTTCCACTTCTCCTTTCGTTGCGTGCATTTGCCATGAATCGATCTTATCGCTGACCCAAATTTTGTTCCTTTCTATCTGATATTTGGATAAATTATTCCGGATACATCTGCCCAATATTCCCTCTGTGCCATAACTTGGCGCTGTGTCGAAACCGTAAACTCCTTCTTCAAAAGCAGTCTCTATTACTTTTGATAAATTGGATGAATTCTGGTAAGTACCTAAAAATAGCGATGGAATACTACTTTCCATACTTTATTTCATCTGTTAACATTGAAGAACTTACCCCTTCTGTATGAGGAATATAAACGACCTCAACCCCGACTTCTTTTAATCTGCTCTCATACTCATTATACAAACTTGACCCTTTCCAGTCATCCCCGTGAAACATTACATCGAAATGAAGCTCCGACCATGCCTGAAATTTATCCATAGACAACTGGGGTACTACCTGATCTACATATCGGATAGATTTGATAATCTCCACACGATCTTTAAAAGGAATAACCGGAACTTTGTGTTTATAGCTTTGTACGACTTCATCTGTACTTACACCGACAATTAAAAAATCACACATCTCTTTTGATTTCTTCAAAATATTAAGATGCCCAATACTTACAGCAGCTACATTTTTTGCAATATACTTAATCGTAGCATTTGCCGTATTTGATGCTAGTTTTTTAGTATATGCAATCGCATACACAATACTTGCGTATATAACAGCAGTAATTGCAGAATTTTTATTTTGTAAGATAAGGAGAGGAGACTGTCATTGCAAGGAAAATCATGAAAATAATATACAAACAGTAAATTTAACAGATAATGCTGTTACAAGAATTGCAAATGAAGTTACAGAAATTTTAAGTAATGAAAGTGAAGAAAATGAAAAATGCAATTGTAATAGTTGCAACTGTATGTTAGCAGATACAGCAACAGTAAATGTAAGAAACAATGCTACTGGAGGAAGAACGACCTGGTGCTGTACCAGAAGAAGGTAAAAGGACATTTGGGGACGGGGCACTTTTGTCCTTTACATAATTTAAATGTGTACTGAAAAAATATTTTCTTTATGTAAAGGACAAAAGTGCCCCGTCCCCAAATGTCCTTAAAATCTTTTAATAATAAAATTGAAAAACTAAATACTATATGATATACTTTAGAAAAAAACAAGGAGAACTATTATGCCTGAGGTAAAATGGACGAAAGAACAAGAACAAGCAATTTTTCAAAAAAATTCAAATATATTAGTAGCAGCGGCAGCTGGCAGTGGAAAAACCGCAGTGCTTGTTGAACGTATAATAAACAAAGTAATAAATGAAAAAATAGATATAGACAAAATTTTGGTAGTTACATTTACTAATGCAGCAGCAAGTGAAATGAGACAAAGAATATTAGAAGCAATATATAAAAAAATAGATGAAAATCCAAAAGATATTCATTTACAAAGGCAAATAAACTTATTAAATAAATCAAGTATATGCACAATACACTCATTTTGCTTAGATGTAATAAAAAATTACTTTTATGAGATAGATGTTTCAGCTAATTTTAGAATTGGAGATACTGCAGAAATTGAACTATTAAAAGAAGATGTTTTAGAAGAACTATTTGAAGAAAAATATTTAAATAATGACAAAGAATTTATAAAATTAATTAACAACTTTACAACATATAAAGGTGACGAGCCATTAAAAGAATTAATTTTAAAAATTTATAATTATATACAAAGTGCACCTTTTCCAGATGAATGGATAGAACAAAAAGTTGAAATGTTTAATCTAAAAGAGAATATAGACTTTTCTCAAACTATATGGGGACAAATATTACTAAAGGAATTTTTAAGTCAAGTATTAGAAAGTAAATTAAAGCTCCAAAATGTGCAGAAAAATTTAAATAGATTTTTTGAACTAGAAAAGTTTTCTACAGTCATAGCAAATGACATTGATCAACTAGAAAAATTAGAAAAAAGTATAAAAGCAGATACAAAAGACCTATGGGAGAAAACATACATAAATGCAAATGAGCTTAAATTTGACAAATGGCCAGTAGAAAGAAAAGCTACAATAGACTATAAAAATGAAGCAAAAGAAATTAGAGATAAAGTAAAAAAAGAGCTAGATGCAAGTATAAAGAAAATATTTATATATAATTCAAAGGAAGCTACTACAGATATTTTCGATATGTACAAATTATTAGTAAGTTTAAAAGATATAATACTAGAATTTGAACAAAAATTTTCAGATGCAAAAAAACAAAAAAATATAATAGATTTTCATGATATAGAGCATTATGCCTTGAAAATATTAGTAAAAAAAGATGAAAATGGAGAATATAAACCTACTGATGTGGCAAATAAAATAAAAGAGAAATTTAACGAAATAGACATCGATGAATATCAAGATAGTAATTTGGTTCAGGAAAATATTCTAAATAGTATATCAAATAGGAAAAATATATTTATGGTAGGAGATGTAAAGCAGAGTATATATAAGTTTAGGCAAGCAAGACCAGAATTATTTATAGAAAAATATGAGAAATATTTAGATGTTGAGCAAGACAACAGTGATGGAATGAAAATAAAATTATTTAAAAATTTTAGAAGTAGAAAAAATATTCTAGATATAACTAATATAATTTTTGAAAACATAATGAGCAAAGAACTTGGAGATATTAATTATGATGAAAATGAGTATTTAAATTTAGGTGCAAACTATGAAGAACCACCTGAAAACATAAAAGAATATGCAGGTTTGGCAGAGCTACACATAATAGACTTAAGTAACAAAGAAGATGAAGATATCTATATAAATAGTGAAGAAACTGGAGAAGAGCAAGCAGAAGAAAACGAAGAACCAATCGAAAATACATTAATAGAAGCTAAGTTTGTAGCAAATAAAATAAAAGAATTAATAAAAAGCAATTATCAAGTATATGATAGAAAAGCAGGATATAGAAAAATAACATACAAAGACATAGTAATTTTGCTAAGAGCAACATCAAATGTAGCACCAGTATACGAAAAAGAGCTAACTCAATTAGATATACCAGTATTTAGCGATGCTTCAGCAGAATATTTAGACTCTACAGAGATACAAACAATTATGTCTGTATTAAAAATAATAGATAATCCAATGCAGGATATACCATTAGTAACAGTATTAAGGTCAATAATTGGAAGTTTTACAGACAATGACTTAATAGAAATAAGATTAGCGGATAGAAATAGTAATTTTTATACAGCATTAATAAAATCTAGAATATCTGTAAAAGAATCAATAAGAAAAAAAATAGATACATTTTTAGACAATCTAGAAAAATGGAAAAAACAAGAAGAATATATGAGCATAGATGAAATTATTTGGCAAATATATGTAGATACAAACTACTATAATTATGTAGGTTTACTTACAAATGGAAAATTAAGACAAGCTAACTTGAAAATGCTTTTTGAAAAAGCTAAACAATATGAATCAGCAAGTTTTAAGGGATTATATAACTTTATTGGATTTATAGATAAACTAAAAACAAGTAGTAAAGACATGCAAGCGGCTAAGATTATTGGGGAAAATGATGATGTTGTTAGAATAATGAGTATTCATAAAAGTAAAGGTTTGGAGTTTCCAATAGTATTTTTGTGTGGAACAGCAAAAAGATTTAACATGAAAGACTTAAACGAAAATATATTAATGCATCAAGATTTGGGATTTGGACCCAAATATATAGATTATGATAGAAGAATAGAATATAGTACATTAGCTAAAGAGGCAATAAAAATAAGAAATAGGACAGAAACGATATCTGAGGAAATGAGAGTATTGTATGTTGCACTAACAAGAGCAAAAGAAAAATTATATATTACGGGAATATCTAAAGATACACAAAAAGATTTAAAAGAAAAATCTGATCTGTTAAGTATGTATGCCGACAGCGATAAAATAGAAAAAAATATTTTACAAAAGTGTAAATCATATTTAGATTGGATAGAAGTAGTATATTTAAAAAATAAAGAAAAAATGAAATCAATAATAGAATTATATGAGCATAGTGGAAAAGAAATACAAGCAAATGAGGAAATAACTAAAGAAGAAACAAAAAGCTTTGGAAAAGCAGAAGATAAAAATAAATTAAAAGAAATAGAAGAAAAACTTAATTGGAAATATGAATATGAACTAGCGCAAAAAATTCCTACAAAAACATCAGTAAGCAAAATAAAAGAAGAAAAAAATAAAACATTAAAGTTAAAAGAATTTTTGGAGGAAGAAGAAAATATACAAAACATGTCTAAAGGATTAAATGTGCCAAAATTTGCAAAAGAAGATAAAATAACATCTAGCGAAAAAGGTACATTAATACACCTTTGTATAAAAAATCTTGACGAAAACAAAAATTATTCGTTAGAAGATATAAAAGAGTTGATTGAAAAATTAGAACAGAAGGAAATTATTACACAAAAAGAAAAAGAAGCAATTAATATAAATACTTTATTAAGATATACACAGTCAGATTTATACAAAGATTTGAAACAAGCACAGCATATATATAAGGAAGAACCATTTTATATTAATGTACCAGCAAGCCAAATCTATGACAGTGATGTAGCAGAGAAAATTCTAGTTCAAGGTATTATTGACTTATATTATATAGATAAAGAGGGAAAATTAATATTAGTTGATTTTAAAACAGATTATGTAGAAAATAATGATGAAAGAATTTTAGTAGAGAAGTATAAGGAACAATTGAAATTATATAGAGAGGCTTTGGAAAAAGCTTTGAATAGAAGTGTAGACAAAACAATTATTTATTCTTTATATTTGCAAAAAGAAATAATTGTTTAAAATTAATTTTTTTGATATACTAATTGAAAAAACAGTAGGAGGAATAAAAGTGACAAGTAAAACTAAAGAAGATGAAGAGCTAAAGGAAAATTTAAAATATGTAGGATTAGACTTAAAAGAGATACCAGAAAGTCTTTTAAGTAATTCTAAAATAAGTTATAAACCATTAAAAAATTACGATGATACAAATTATAAAGTATATAAATATGTAGATATAAAAGACATAGACATACTAATAACACCACGAGATAGACTAGACGATTTAAATGAAAAATATAAAGAGGCACAGCCAATTTTTGAATATATGGATGCAAATAATGAAGAAAATATAGAAAAATATACAGCATTTTTAAATATGATAAAAAATATAGATACAGAAAAGATAGAAGAAATAGAACGTGAACAAAAAATGCTAAATAAAAAAATTCCATATGAAATAAAATATAAAAATGATTTTAAATGGCAAATATATTATTCAGATGTGGAAGACAAATATTTCATGCTATTTTCAAGTAATGAGAATAATACAGAAACATTATTCTATTTAATAAAGAAAAAAATTCAAGCTAAAAAAGGCAAAAAGAAGGAAATGATTTATGTACCAATAAGTCATGAAGACTATTCAAATAAACTATTAAGAAAATCACAAATAGCAGACTTAGAAAATTATTTATGGTTTTTCACAAAAGATTGGGCCTCTATATATGAGGTACATGACCAAGAAGATAATGTTACATTACAGATAATAGGTGAAACAAATGTATATGAAAAAATAAAGAGTATGTATAAAATATCATTAGAAGATAAAAAACAAGCAGAGGAGCAATTTAAACTTATAAAGGCATTATTTATATTAGGATCTCACAATGAGGGAGAATATGAATTTAAAACAATGATAAATGAAGAAGGAAGCTTGGATTTTTGTTATAACTTAAATAAAATAACATATTCAAATTTATTAGGATTTATAAGACAACAAGTAATGGTAAAAGAACAAAAAATAGATGCCATATATAATCAAATAATTGTCAAAATGGAAAGCTTAGAAATGTTAAAGCAGACCGTAAAAAAACAAAATGAAGAATATTTAATAAAAGAAAGACAGATAGTAAACTTCTTAGAGTGCAAGAAAACTTTTTTTGGTAGAGTAAAATATTTTTTCAAAGGAAAGAAAAGCAAAACAAAAGAGACTTTTCAAGTTCCTAAAGAAGCGGAGCAAAGAGAAGAAATAAACAAGTCAGAAAAAATAGAAACAAAAGAACTTTATACAATAGAAGATTTATTAAAAGTATCTAGCTCAGTTAAAGAAGAAGAAACAAAATTGAAAAATATAGAAATGGATATAAAAGCATTAGAAAACAAAAAAATAAATCTGGAAAGTAAAATAAAAAATGCTACTTTATATATAAATGAAATAGAAAGCCACAAAAAAAGTATATTTGATTTTTGGAAATTTACAAATAAAGATGAGGTATCACTTTTAACGCAGAGCGAAGAAAAGCCAGAAAGTGATAATACTAAACTAAAAAAGGTATTTGATTATGAAGAAGATATAGAAGATTTTGGAAAACTTATCGATGAAAAACAAAAAATGTTACTTTCAAAAAATGAATGTGATGCAATGTTTGCAATCAGAAATGACATTAATACATTTAACATATTAAATAAAACACGAATATTAAAAAGAGATAATGATGCAATACAAAAAAAATTGGACAACCTAAAAAAAGAATATATGAGTGATTATGAAAATATACAATCTAAAGACTTTGATATATTTGGAGGAGTAATAGAAGACAAAACGAAGATAAAAGTTCTAAAAAATAGTAAACATAGAGAAATAGAAAAAGATAAATATAAAATATTAGAAATCAATCCACAAACAACAATAGAAGAGTATAAAGACAATATAGAAAATTATAAAAAACTGTTAGAAGAAGCCTATGGAAAAATAGAAATACCATATGATATATCTTTGTATCAAGCAGGAACAAAAGAATTACAAGAAAATAGTTTTCAAATATTCAATATAAATCCAAAATCAGAATTAGAAAATAAAAATATAAAAGGCGAGAAAATAAAATTATATAAATGTAACTTAAAAGAAAAAATGCCAGCATTATTTTATACTAATATAATGTTTTATGATAATTTGAATAAGACATTACCAAGTGGAATAGACATAGAAACAGAAGCTTTATTAGATTTAAGCAAATTTGAATTAAAATTGATTTCTAGAAAAGATTTCAATATAAATTGCCTAGACGGAGAATTTGAAAATCAAATTAAGCAAATAGAATTATATGAATATGAATTAGAAAGGGCGGCGAAATATAATGATAAATAGAGTAATTATAACTGTACTTGATGGATTTGGAGTAGGAGAATCTCCAGATGCAAAAGAATACAAAGATGAAGGAAGCAATACATTAAAAGGAATATACGATAATGCAAAGCTACACTTACCAAATATGAAAAAGTTAGGATTATATAATATAGAAGGAATTGGAATAGAAAATAAAGAAGAAAATCCAATAGGAGTATATGGAAAAGCACAAGAAAAATCAGTAGGAAAAAATAGTCCTGTAGGACATTGGGAAATGTCAGGGCATATTACTAACCCTGGATTTAAAACATATCCACATGCATTTCCAAAAGAAATGATAGATGAATTTATAGAAAAGACAGGAGTAAAAGGAATACTATGTAATGAAGTTGGCTCTGGAACAGAAATATTAAAACGTTTTGGCGAAGAACACATGGAAACAGGATATCCAATAGTCTACACATCTGCAGATAGTGTATTCCAAATAGCAGCACATGAGGATATAATTCCAGTAGAAAAATTATATGAAATATGTAGAATAGCAAGAAAAATGCTAGATAAAAAAGAATATAATGTAGGAACAGTAATAGCAAGACCTTTCGTAGGTACTTGTGCAGAAGACTTTACAAGAACATATAATAGAAAAGACTTTGAATCAAACACATTTGGAAGAACAATGTTAGATGTAATATCAGAAAATGAAAAAGAAGTTATAGCAATAGGAAAAATAGAAGATTTATTTTCAGGACGTGGAATAACAAAAGCAATCCACACAAATGGAAACGCAGATGGAATAGAAAAAACAATAGAAGAAATAAAAAAAGATACAGAAGGATTGATTTTCACAAACTTAGTAGACTTTGACATGTTATATGGACACAGAAATAATATAGAAGGATATGCAAAAGCATTAGAATACTTTGACAGCAAACTTCCTATTATAATAGAAAATATGAAAGACACAGATATATTAATAATAACAGCAGACCATGGAAATGATCCATCAACACCAAGTACAGACCATTCAAGAGAATATATTCCTATTGTAATATATGGAAAACAAATAAAAGAAAATGTAAACATAGGAATAAGAGAGACTTATGCCGATATAAGTGCAACAGTATTAGATATATTACAAATGCCAAAGCTAGGTATTGGTGAAAGCTTTAAAAATGAAATCTTATAACGTATAGAATATACTAATTCATAATTGCAAACAACTACTTAATTAATTGCTGAATTGATAAAATTAAGAATTAAAGCAAAAAAAGCCAACGCTTTTATAAAAAACTGTTGCAATTGCAACTAAAAAAATACCTGAAAATAAAAAAATGAAAAAAGTGTAAAAAAGGTGTTGACATTTAAAATAAAAGGTGCTATTATAAGAAAGCTTTGAGAAAAAGCGACAAAAAATGATAAAAAATAGCATCTTTTTTAGTTATTTTTTTATATAAAAAATGAAGAGAAAAAATAATTAAAAAATAACAAAAAAAGTATTGACAAATAACAATCAATTATGCTAGAATAAGAATTGTCCTCAGCAAGAGGAAAACAAAACAATATATAATATTTATATTATATATTAAACTAAAAAGTACATTGAAAAGTAAACAATAAACAAACCTTTGAAGAAACCAAGCGGTA
>ERZ827452.2467-NODE-2467-length-13853-cov-8.558777_pt1 | contig 13853 bp, 9 predicted proteins | sample MGYA00519866_ERZ827452 | MGnify/ENA primary metagenome ERZ827452 (study PRJEB31778, sample SAMEA3449307) | human gut metagenome | biome: human gut; feature: human-associated habitat; material: faeces | place: United Kingdom | collected 2010/2012 ... | reverse complement strand
TCGACGATGAAAATCATGTGCTGCTATCTTCTCTTGATGAAACGGTAATTCAACATGGTGCTGAGTTTAACTTGGGGTTGCATAAATATCAGGGAAACAACTTTAGTCCGAATGGACATAAGTATATCCGTGAATTCGATTGTGAGCATATCCCGGCGACAACTTACCGTGTTGGAGGAGTAGTGTTACGCAAAGAAAAAATCTTTGTACATCATGAAAACAGAATCCTGATTCGTTATACTTTGTTGGACGCACATTCGGCGACGACTTTGCGCTTCCGACCGTTCCTCGCTTTCCGGAGCGTGCGAGAGTACACTCACGAGAATGCGCAGGCAAGCCGCGATTATCAGCTTGTGGAAAATGGTATCAAGACTTGTATGTATCCCGGTTATCCGGAACTGTTCATGCAGTTGAACAAGGCTTGTGAGTTCCATTTCCAGCCCGACTGGTATCGTGGATTCGAATATCCGAAAGAACAAGAGCGAGGCTACGACTTCAATGAAGACCTCTATGTTCCGGGATATTTTGAAGTGGATATAAAGAAAGGAGAAAGCATCGTTTTCTCTGCGGGTACTTCCGAAGTTACTCCGCGCAGACTGAAGCAGACGTTCGAAGCCGAAGTGGCTGACCGTACGCCTCGCGATAGCTTCTATCACTGTCTGAAAAACTCAGCCCATCAGTTCCACAACCAGCAGGAAGGAGAACATTATATCCTTGCCGGTTACCCGTGGTTCAAGTGCCGTGCCCGCGATATGTTTATATCCTTGCCGGGACTGACACTTGCGCTGGACGAGGTGGATCAGTTTGAAGATGTGATGAAGACAGCGGAAAAAGCGATTCGAAGCTTCATCAATGATGAGCCGGCAGGATACAAGATTTACGAGATGGAGCATCCGGATGTACTGCTTTGGGCCGTATGGGCTTTGCAACAGTATGCCAAGGAGACCTCTCGCGAACAATGCCGTCAGAAATATGGCGAACTGCTGAAAGATATCATCGAATTTATCCGTCAGCGGAAACATGAGAACCTCTTCCTGCATGAAAACGGTCTGCTTTATGCCAATGGCACCGATAAGGCGATTACGTGGATGAACTCCACCGTAAACGGACATCCGGTGATTCCCCGTACAGGATATATCGTAGAATTTAATGCTTTGTGGTATAATGCGCTTCGTTTCGTTGCCGATCTGGTTCGTGAAGATGGAAACGTTCTTTTGGCCGATGCGCTTGACGCACAGGCGGAAGTGACGGGAAAATCATTTATCGAAGTGTTCCGCAACGAATATGGATATTTACTTGACTATGTAGACGGAAATATGATGGACTGGAGCGTACGCCCCAACATGATATTTGCTGTAGCATTCGATTATTCTCCGTTGGATAGGGCACAAAAGAAGCAAGTGCTCGACATAGCAACCAAAGAGTTGCTTACCCCCAAGGGACTCCGTACCTTGAGTCCGAAGAGCGGGGGCTATAACCCTAACTATGTTGGTCCTCAGATACAGCGTGACTACGCTTACCACCAAGGCACAGCCTGGCCTTGGCTGATGGGATTCTATATGGAAGCCTATTTGCGAATTTATAAGATGAGTGGTCTGTCGTTCATTGAACGCCAGCTTATTGGTCTCGAAGATGAACTGACAATTCATTGTATCAGTTCGTTGCCTGAACTTTTCGATGGTAATCCGCCTTTTAAAGGACGCGGAGCTGTATCGTTTGCCATGAATGTCGCCGAAGTACTGCGTATTCTAAAGCTACTGTCTAAGTATTATTAAAAAGAGGAGGAACGAAAATGAAAGTTTTAATGTTTGGATGGGAGTTCCCCCCGCATATCTTAGGAGGGTTAGGGACTGCCAGTTATGGTCTGACAAAAGGAATGTCTCAGCAGGATGATCTGGAGATTACATTCTGTATTCCCAAACCATGGGGAGACGAAGATCAGAGCTTTTTAAGAATTATCGGCATGAACAGCACGCCGGTAGTGTGGAAAAATGTCGGTTGGGACTATGTGAAAGGACGCGTAGGCAGTTATATGGATCCGCAATTGTTCTATGACTTGCGCGATCATATCTATGCCGACTTCAACTATCTCAATACGAATGATCTGGGATGCATCGAGTTCTCCGGACGTTATCCGGACAACCTGCACGAAGAGATCAATAACTATTCGATCGTTGCCGGGGTGGTAGCACGTCAGCAGGAGTTTGATATCATTCATTCTCATGACTGGCTGACTTATCCGGCAGGGATACATGCCAAGCAAGTATCTGGTAAGCCATTGGTGATCCATGTGCATGCTACTGATTTCGACCGTAGTCGCGGCAATGTCAATCCGACAGTGTATGCCATTGAGAAGAATGGTATGGACAATGCCGACCACATCATGTGTGTGAGCGAACTGACCCGTCAGACTGTGATCCATAAGTATTTCCAGGACCCGAAGAAGGTGTCTACTGTGCATAATGCCGTTTCTCCTTTGTCACAAGAGATACAGGATATTGTTCCTCAAAAGAATCCGAGCGAAAAGGTCGTTACTTTCTTGGGACGTATTACCATGCAGAAAGGACCGGAATACTTTGTAGAAGCTGCAGCAATGGTATTGCACCGTACGCGCAATGTCCGTTTCGTAATGGCCGGTAGTGGTGATATGATGGATCAAATGATTCGTCTGGTAGCCGAACGCGGTATTGCGGACCGTTTCCATTTCCCCGGTTTTATGAAAGGAAAGCAGGTGTACGAAGTGCTGAAAGCCAGTGACGTATACATTATGCCTTCTGTATCTGAGCCATTCGGTATCTCTCCGTTGGAGGCCATGCAATGCAGTGTACCTTCCATTATATCCAAGCAATCCGGCTGTGCCGAAATTTTGGATAAATGTATTAAAACTGACTACTGGGATATTCACGCTATGGCGGATGCCATTTATTCTATCTGTACTTACCCGGCTATGTACGAGTACCTGAAAGAAGAGGGTAAGAAAGAAGTGGATGAGATTAAATGGGAGAACGTGGGATATAAAGTTCGCGGTATCTATGATGAGGTTATTAAAAATTATGGTAAACAATAAAATGATATAGACTATGAGAACGATCTGTCTTTATTTCGAAATACATCAGATTATACACTTGAAACGCTACCGTTTTTTCGATATCGGCACCGATCATTATTACTATGATGACTATGCAAATGAAACCGGTATGAATGAGGTTGCCGAACGATCTTATATACCTGCTCTCAGCACGTTGATTGAGATGGTGAAAAACTCGGGAGGAGCTTTCAAAGTGGCGCTTTCTATTTCCGGTGTGGCATTGGAGCAACTTGAAATTCATGCTCCGGCGGTGATTGACTTGCTGCACCAGTTGAATGATACCGGCTGTTGTGAGTTCCTTTGCGAACCTTATTCACACGGCTTGTCATCTTTGGCTAACGAAGACTGCTTCCGTGAAGAAGTGCTTCGCCAGCGTGATAAAATGAAACAGATGTTTGGCAAAGAACCGAAGGTGTTCCGCAACTCCAGCTTGATTTATTCGGATGAAATCGGTGGACTGGTAGCTTCTATGGGCTTTAAGGGAATGCTGACGGAAGGTGCAAAACATGTATTGGGATGGAAGAGCCCGCACTATGTATATCACTGTAATCAGGCTCCGAGCCTCAAATTGCTATTGAGAGACTTTAAACTTTCTGATGATATAGGATTGCGTTTCTCCAATTCGGAATGGCCGGAATATCCATTATTTGCTGATAAGTATATTAACTGGATTGATGCGTTGCCACAAGAAGAGCAAGTGATTAATATCTTTATGGAATTAAGTGCATTGGGTATGGCTCAGCCGCTTTCTTCCAATATCCTGGAATTCCTGAAAGCATTGCCCGAATGTGCTAAATCAAAGGGTATCACGTTCTCTACTCCGACAGAGATTGTATCTAAATTGAAATCTGTATCTCAGCTGGATGTTCCTTACCCAATGTCATGGGTGGACGAAGAAAGAGATACAAGCAGTTGGCTGGGTAATATCCTGCAACGTGAGGCTTTCAACAAGTTGTATAGCGTAGCAGAACGTGTTCATCTGTGTGACGACCGTCGTATCAAGCAGGACTGGGATTATCTGCAAGCCAGCAACAATTTCCGTTTCATGACTACCAAGAATACAGGTATCTGGCTGAACCGTGGTATTTATGACTCTCCTTACGATGCCTTCACTAACTACATGAATATCTTGGGCGACTTTATCAAACGAGTAGATTCACTGTATCCTGTTGACGTAGATAATGAAGAGCTCAACTCTCTGCTGACTACTATTAAGAATCAGGGTGAGGAGATAGCCGAACTGCAAAAGGAAGTAACCAAATGGCAGGCAAAAGCTGAAAAAGGAGCTGTAAAAGCTCCCAAGAAAGTAGCTGCGAAAAAAGAACCGGTAGCTAAAGCTACTCGTAAGAAAGCTACTGCAAAGAAAGAAGAATAAGATAATAATAAATTAACTGGTTGTAACCGTGGGGAGATGGGAATCACCTCACGGTTGTTTTTTATATTGCGATGTTATATAGGAATGGGATTGTCCGAAAAGGGCTTGTTTGCTATTACTTCCAATGGCAGGTACATATAAAAAACAGCGCGAATTACCGAAGTAATCCGCGCTGTTATTTTATATATCTTTTTAGTTTGACTTAGTTGTTAATCCGAAGTCTGTAGAAATAACTTCAAGTTTCAACTTATAATCAGGATTTGTTTTGCCTAGACTTCCACCTTTCAGACGTACATAACCTGGTTTTAAGTCATGTTGTATTCTAATAATATTAGCTTGACCAGTTGTAGTATTTGAAGAGTCATAAGTCACAAGTACAGGTATAAGGACTACTTTGTTCCAATCAGGGTTTTCTTGTAACCATTTAGTTTCATCCCATGAACTACCAGCATTCTTTTTAGCCTCTTCCTTTTCTACAATACAAGCATTTACCAATTTGGTGATGTTGCTGAATACATATTGGTTCGTGCTACTTGTGTGTGAAGTTAGATAAGAAGATACACCATCGCTCAGCTTATTGTCTTTAAAGAAGCTATCCTGGAATTTCTTACGTACAAGCATTACAGTAGATGGTATAGCCATACCAAACTTCTTATCACCTGTTTGATTGTAATTAGTGAATGTCAGTTTTACTGCATTTAAGGTATCGCCTGTCAATTCATTTTGTATATCTGAAATGGGTAGTGTAGCTTCGGTGAAAATACCTGCCGGACTCTTTAAATAAGTGTTTTTATCTTCCTTAATTAATGCATCTATCCTTTCGGGATCATTCTTTAATTGATTGGCTTGGATTACTTCACGAGTTGTAGCAAACACACGATAAGAGTAATAAGTAGAGTCCTTACCACTTCCGTCTTTCTTCTGTAATTTTTTTCCGGTAATAGAATCTGTTGCATAGCATTTGTATACTACATTCATTTGTGGCTGATCTATATAGAGTACAGTTCCATCACCATAGTCGCTCTTAACGTAGATTCCTTGAAAAGCTTCTCTGAATAATTGGCTATTGAATTCCTTATCAGCATTTTTAGCTTTTCTTGCCGCAGTTAAAATATTTCCACCTACTCTTGTTGCTATATCCTCTTTGAAAGCAATATGCACACTTGGAACATATGTGCTTAGGTTACGAATAGAATCTTTTACTGAAAGATCTACGGCTGTATATGCTTTGGTTCCTAATATATTCTGACTATCGTAAAAATCCTCAGGGTTAATATCGGTATAGTAAGCATTATCAAGATTTAATGTCTCTTTCCCATTGCCTCCCAGTTCATATACACTTAATCTACAAGCTGTCAATGAGTCTCCAAAGTAGCTGTCATACCACAGGTAGAGTTCGACTGCACGTATGTTTCCTATGATTTGATTTCCGTCTTTTATAAAAGTAACATCTTTATTTTCTGGATCTTTATCATCGACAACCATTCTTCCTGTGGCTGAAATAACATTACCACTTGCATCTGTAACTTCTTTGTATGGTTCAGGAAAAGTTAGTCCATCCGGACAATTTAGCTGAGCCAAGAATCCAGCCTGATAAGTGCCAAATGTTTCATCAGTGAATTTGCCAATATAACCGATGTTAGTTTTCGCATAAATGTCACCTGTCTTAACAGATTCAGTAGTTACATCAAACGTGGATAACTTTCCTTTGATATTTTGGTCATTGCCCGGGAACATTCCTAATCCCAGTCCGCCTGTATTATCATCGCATCCGAAAAATGTGATTGCCAGTAAAGCTATCAAGGCATATTTTGCTTTCATGATTGTCGTATCTAGATTTTTATTCTTCTTCTTTATTTGTAGTGGTTTCCCATACCTGATCGTAGAATTCGTTGCAAGCGTTTGCGTAGTTTTCCGGATCCTGATAATCAAGTACCAGTTTGCCTGATTGGCGGGCGTACTCAATGATTGATTCGTCTACCTTTGCGCTGTTTTGTATGATTCCGTCAGAATAATCAACGGCAAGTTTACAAAGTGCCGCATAGTCTACCGGTTCCTTCAAACCAGCCAAATCCTTCTTGGTGATGCCTTTCAACATCAGTTTGGTTGCAAAGTCCTCACTGAGCGTATTCTTGAAATCATCTTCATATACCGAGAATACAACTTTGGCATCACGGAACGATGGTTCGTCCTTGTAGGCCTTCTTAATATAAAGAGGAGCCAATGCCGTCATCCATCCGTGACAGTGGATAACGTCGGGACACCAGCGAAGCTTCTTCACTGTTTCCAGCACACCGCGTGCATAAAAGATAGCACGACTGTCGTTGTCATCGTATTCCACACCATTTTCGTCCGCTGTCTGCAAGCGATTCTGGAAATAATCATCATTATCGATGAAATATACCTGCATACGTGCGGATTGAATAGAAGCAACTTTTATAATAAGGGGGTGATCAGTATCGTCGATGATCAGGTTCATACCGGAGAGGCGAATTACTTCATGCAGTTGATTTCTGCGTTCGTTAATGTTTCCCCATTTAGGCATAAATGTCCTGATTTCACGGCCTTTTTCTTGTATTGCCTGTGGAAGGTTTCTACCTATATTGGCCATTTCGGATTCTGAAACGTAAGGTGTAATCTCTTGAGTAATAAATAAAACTTTATTCGCCTTTGTCATAATAACAATAGTTCACTATAATATTCTGCAAAGATACGAAAAAAAAGACACATTAAATAAGATATTCTTTCTTTATGTGGCAAATATTAGTTTATTTTGCAGAGTTTTTGCAAACGACCAAAACATAAACCAATTAACAAAAATGAAAGTAATACACACTATCAAGGACTTACAGGCCGAATTGACGGCACTGAGAGCCCAGGGTAAGAAGGTAGGACTGGTACCCACAATGGGTGCTTTACATGCAGGACACGCATCACTGGTAAAGCGCAGCGTAAGTGAGAATGGTGTAACAGTAGTGAGTGTTTTTGTAAATCCCACTCAGTTTAACGATAAAAACGATTTAGCAAAGTATCCGCGTACATTGGATGCTGACTGCCGCTTGTTGGAAGATTGCGGGGCAGCATTTGCCTTTGCTCCTTCGGTAGAAGAGATGTATCCACACCCGGATACGCGTGAATTCAGCTATGCTCCGTTGGATACGGTGATGGAAGGGGCTTTCCGTCCGGGACATTTCAACGGAGTTTGCCAGATTGTCAGCAAGTTGTTTGACGCGGTGCAACCGGATCGTGCTTATTTCGGAGAGAAAGATTTCCAGCAACTGGCGATTATTCGGGAGATGGTTCGTCAGATGTATAAACTGGAAATTGTAGGTTGTCCTATCGTTCGTGAAGAAGACGGATTGGCTCTGAGCAGTCGGAATAAACGTTTATCAGCACAAGAACGTGAAAATGCTTTAAATATTTCTCAGACATTATTTAAAAGTCGTACCTTTGCAGCATCTCATACAGTGAGTGAGACGCAGAAGATGGTAGAAGAAGCGATAGAGGATGCTCCGGGATTGCGTTTGGAGTATTTTGAAATCGTTGACGGAAACACGCTGCAAAAGGTAAGCAGTTGGGAGGATTCTCTGTATGTAGTAGGCTGTATCACAGTGTTCTGCGGAGAGGTCAGACTGATTGATAATATCAAGTATAAAGAAATCTAAATTAAAAAAAGACGAAACCTTATGATGATTGAAGTGTTGAAGTCGAAAATTCATTGTGCACGTGTCACAGAGGCAAATTTGAACTACATGGGTAGTATCACGATTGACGAAGACCTGCTGGATGCTGCCAACATGATTCCGGGAGAAAAAGTGTACATCGCTGATAACAACAATGGCGAACGCTTTGAAACCTACATTATCAAAGGTGAACGCGGTTCCGGTAAGATTTGTCTGAACGGTGCTGCCGCCCGCAAGGTGCAACCGGATGATATTGTGATTATCATGTCGTACGCATTGATGGATTTTGAGGAAGCGAAGTCGTTTAAACCGACCGTGATTTTCCCGGACCCTGCGACGAATAGCGTAGTGAAGTAAGAAGTATCTTGTGATAAGAAAGCCCCGTTTGCATTCAGCAGACGGGGCTTTCTGTTATAATAAGGTTGTCCTTTTACTTGCTTTGCAGTTGTTCATTCATGGCAGCGGCGGCTTTACGCCCATCTCCCATGGCAAGGATTACGGTAGCTCCTCCGCGCACAATGTCTCCACCGGCATAGATCATCGGAATAGATGATTCCATGTTGTCATCTACGGCAATGGTTCCTTTGCGTCCTAATTCCAGTCCTTTAATGGAACTCGGAACAATCGGGTTCGGAGATACACCGACACTGACGATGGCCAGATCGATATCGATTGTTTCCGTAGCTCCCGGAATGGCTACAGGACTGCGACGTCCGGAAGCATCCGGCTCTCCTAATTCCATCTTCTGGAGAATGACCTGTTTCACACAACCTTGTTCGTCGGCAATATATTCAATCGGATTGTGCAATGTCAGGAATTCGACTCCTTCTTCTTTGGCATGCTTCACTTCCTCGATACGTGCAGGCATTTCTTCTTCCGAACGGCGGTAGATGATCATAGCACGTTCAGCACCCAGGCGTTTGGCTGTACGGACAGAGTCCATAGCAGTATTACCACCACCGATGACAGCCACATTTTTGCCGAAAGCTACCGGAGTGTCAGAGTCTTCGCTCGCAGCATCCATTAGATTGACACGAGTGAGGTATTCGTTAGAAGACATGATATTGATCGAGTTTTCGCCCGGTATATTCATAAAGTTAGGCAAACCGGCACCGGAAGCGACAAATATTCCTTTAAAACCTTCTTCCTTCAAATCTTCCACACTGATTGTTTTTCCTACAATGCAGTCTTTGATGAAAGTAACGCCCATTTTAGCGAGGTTGTCTATTTCTACATCTACAATCTTGTTTGGCAGACGGAATTCCGGAATACCATATTTTAATACACCGCCGATTTCGTGGAGTGCCTCGAATACTGTTACATCATAACCGTATTTTGCCATATCACCTGCGAATGATAATCCGGCAGGACCCGAACCGATCACCGCCACTTTGATGCCGTTCTTTTCGGCAATGAGAGGTACTGAAATTTGTCCGCTTTCACGTTCGAAGTCAGCAGCGAAGCGTTCCAGATAACCGATAGCTACCGGTTTTTCATTCATCTTCAAGTGTATACATTTGGATTCGCATTGCTTTTCCTGTGGGCAGACACGACCGCATACAGCCGGAAGCGCACTTGTCTCTTTCAGTGTTTTGGCTGCTTCGAGGAATTCGCCACGCTCAATGTTCTTAATGAAGCGCGGAATGTCGATGCCTACCGGACACCCTTCCATACATCCAGGGTTAGCGCAGTCCAGACAACGCTTGGCTTCTGTAACTGCTTGCTCAGCGGTCAGACCCTGGTTTACTTCTTCCTTGCGGCTATGTGAACGGTATTCGGCATCGAGTTCGTTCATCTCGACACGTGGAATAGCTGTACGTTCTTTCGGTTTCATCGATTTGCGCAGTTCCTGTCTCCAGGCTGCGTTGCGGCTTTTCTCATCTATCTCTTTCGTTGCTTCACATTCGGGCTGGAGTTTGTTCATCTCTTCACGCTCAATTTTTTTGAACGCACCCATACGTTTCAGCATTTCATCAAAGTCCACCTGATGACCGTCGAATTCGGGACCGTCAACACAAACGAACTTCGTTTTTCCTCCTACCGTGATACGGCAAGCACCACACATGCCGGTTCCGTCTACCATGATGGTATTTAATGAAACGTCGGTAGGAATCTCATATTTCTTTGTCAGCAGACAAACGAACTTCATCATGATAGCAGGGCCGATGGCGAAGCATTTATCTACCTTTTCACGTTTGATGACTTCTTCCACGCCTTCGGTTACCAGACCTTTACGCCCGTAAGAGCCATCGTCCGTCATAATAATCACCTCATCAGAGCTTTCGCGCATTTCTTTTTCCAGAATGATAAGGTCTTTGTTACGTCCTGCCAATACAGTGATCACTCTGTTTCCGGCAGCTTTCAAAGCCTGTACGATAGGAAGCATCGGAGCAACACCTACACCACCACCAGCACAAACAACTGTTCCGAAATTCTCAATATGAGTAGCTTGTCCGAGCGGACCTACTACATCAGTGATATAATCACCTTCGTTCAATTCACAAAGACGGGTAGAGGAGAGCCCGACTTCCTGTATCACCAGAGTGATGGTGCCTTTCTTCAAATCAGAACCGGCAATCGTCAGAGGCATACGTTCTCCCTTGTCGCCTACACGTACAATGACGAAGTGGCCGGCTTTGCGGGATTTAGCAATTAAAGGAGCTTCAATTTCAAGTTTAAACACTTTCTCAGAAAAGCGTTCTTTGCTAATGATTTTGTTCATTATCTAATTAATTTGTTGGTATTATTACGTAACTGCTATCAGAATGTTATAAATTTCGGCAAAGATACGGCTTATTTACGAAATATAAAAAGAAAAGTCACTCTTTTGATGAGTGACTTTCCATATCCATGTGAATATCTTTATTTATTTCGTTCTGATTTTGTATCCGGCTACCCCATAATATAGAATAAACAGGAAGCAGGGAAGGCAAATCCAATATGCTTTCTGAATATCGGAAATGTCTTTTAGATAGCCAAATAAGGTCGGAATAACAGCACCGCCTGCCATTGCCATGATCAGAAGAGATGAACCGGATTTGGTGAACTTTCCTAAATCTGCCATAGCCAAAGGCCATAGGGCAGGCCACATTAAAGAACATCCCAATGCCATAAATGAGATGAAATAGATGGATATATCGGCAGGTGTAAGTACTACTAGTACGGAACCGATGATAGCCAGTACTGAACAAATCTTCAGTGCTGTAGCCTGGCTCATATATTTAGGGATGAAGATGATGCCGCAGATGTAACCGATCACAATGCCTATCGGAGCAATCCAGGCATACATTGCTGCATTTTCCAAATGAAGGCTGGTGGCATAATCTACTAATGTACCCAGTGATACGGTTTCTACACCTACATATAAGAAGAGAGCAAGACATCCTAATAATAAATGCGGGAATTGCCAGATGGAGGTTTTCTTTGCGGCGTACGGACAGGCTTCGGCTGCCTCTTCGCTGTCGTCTTCACCGACGGCTTTGACTTCCGGTAGGGGAGCCATGTATGCGATAATACCTAGTGCGATGAATGCGGCGATAATAACGTAGAATGGCAGAAACAGGTCAGCTACTGTAATATCGGTCACTTCTTTTCCGATTAGGAAAGCCAGGAATAAAGGAGGAATCGGCCATGCGAGTTTGTTGCATATACCCATAATGCTGATACGTTTGGCAGCACTGTCTATCGGTCCCAGAATCGTGATATACGGGTTTACAGCAGCTTGCAGATAAGCGTTGGCACTTCCGCTGATAAAGGAAGCCAATAAAAACAGAGGAAAACTTTCATAACTTGCCGATGGTATGAAAAGTCCGAAGGCTATGGCAAACATAAGGAATGAAAGGACCATTGTTCGTTTGTATCCGATTTTTTTGATTGTAAGGCCTGCCGGATAACCAAAAATAAGGAACGGGATGAAAGTGGCGGCAATGATCAGATATGATTCGGGCGAACTGATTTCCAGTGATCCCTTCAATACGGGGACTAATACTGAGTTGATACCAAGGGCGAAGCCCAGTGAAAAGAACATAACGCCAATGAATGCCAATGGCAATACGAAACTTTTTGTGTTTTTTGTCATGGGGGTAAATGTGTTAAAGGTTAATAAAGGAAACTCCTGTAAGGGGCAGAGATATCTCATCCTTACAGGAGTAGAAAGTTTCTTAGTCTATCATGTCGAAACCGCAGTATGGAACCAATGCTTTAGGAATTCTAATTCCTTCGGGGGTTTGATTGTTTTCCAATAAAGCGGCGACGATACGTGGTAGTGCCAGTGCTGATCCATTTAACGTATGGCAGAGTTCTGTTTTCTTTTCTGCACTACGGTAGCGGCATTTCAGTCGGTTGGCCTGGTAAGTGTCGAAGTTAGATACGGAACTTACTTCCAGCCAGCGTTTTTGTGCTTCGGAGTATACTTCGAAGTCGAAACAAAGCGCAGCAGTAAAGCTCATATCACCACCACAAAGGCGGAGTATACGGTATGGAAGTTCCAGTTTCTGCAACAGGCCTTCTACGTGGTCAAGCATTTGCTGGTGGGATTCTTTAGAATGTTCCGGCTTGTCGATACGCACTAATTCTACTTTGGAGAATTCGTGCAGACGGTTCAGCCCGCGTACGTCTTTACCGTAAGAACCGGCTTCGCGACGGAAACATTGTGTGTATGCGCAGTTCATAATCGGCAACTGTTTTTCTTCCAGGATAACATCACGGTAGATGTTAGTGACAGGTACTTCGGCTGTCGGGATCAGATAGAGATCATCTACTTCGCAATGATACATCTGTCCTTCTTTGTCGGGAAGCTGGCCTGTACCATAACCTGAAGCGGCATTGACTACTGTCGGCGGCATGATTTCAGTATATCCGGATTTGCGTGCTTCGTCCAGGAAGAAGTTGATCAGGGCACGTTGCAGTTGGGCACCTTTTCCTTTGTATACGGGGAAGCCCGCACCTGTAATTTTTACACCTAGGTCGAAATCGATTAAATCGTATTTTTTAGCCAGTTCCCAGTGAGGCAGTGCATCTTTGGGAAGTTCTGTTTCCATGCCTCCCATCTTTTCTACGACATTGTCTTCAGCGCCTACGCCTTCGGGTACGCTGTCATAAGGAATGTTAGGGATCGTATAAAGTACATTCTGCATGTCTGTAGCAGCCTGTGTCATGGTAGCGTCCAGCGCTTTGTTGCTTTCTTTCAGTTCGGCAACACGTGCACGTGCAGCTTCGGCTTCTTCTTTCTTTCCTTCTTTCATCAGCTGACCGATCGTGCGGGAAAGTGAATTAACCTCTGCCAGGTTCTTATCTAATAGGTTTTGCGTAGTACGTCTCTTGTCGTTGAGAGCGATGACTTCATCAATCGTCTCTTTTGCATTCTTGAAATGCTTCTTTTCCAGTCCGCGGAGTACCGCTTCTGTATTTTCTGTAATTTGTTTAATGGTAAGCATATCTATACTTTTTATGAACTTTCTTTATTAAGGCTACAAAGATAAAGAAAAAACGAATAAGCGAGCAATGAAAATCTGCATAAAAAAAGAAAGGAGATGCAATCCTTTGGATTACATCTCCTTTTCTTGAATATTTTCAGTTGTACAGGTTATGCTTCTGTTGCTTCAGCAGGGATGATAGAAACATATCTTCTGTCTTCTCTACCTACTTTAAATTTAACTGTACCATCTACTAAAGCGAAAAGAGTGTGGTCTTTACCCATTCCGATGTT
>ERZ827452.2464-NODE-2464-length-13870-cov-7.505103_pt1 | contig 13870 bp, 8 predicted proteins | sample MGYA00519866_ERZ827452 | MGnify/ENA primary metagenome ERZ827452 (study PRJEB31778, sample SAMEA3449307) | human gut metagenome | biome: human gut; feature: human-associated habitat; material: faeces | place: United Kingdom | collected 2010/2012 ... | reverse complement strand
CTGAATTTGTATATCCTAAATATTTCCATAAGAAAGGTGCCCTGTCCGCTGCCCGCCAGGGGGATAATGTGAACCCGAAGAAAGAATCTTCCGGTTGCCAGTTCTATATCGTGACAGGTAAAGTGTTTAACGACTCTACTTTGCTGGGAATGGAAAGCCAGATGAATGAGAATAAGATAAATGTTATTTTCAATACACTGGCACAGAAACACATGAAGGAAATCTATAAGATGCGGAAAGCAAACGATGAAAACGGTCTTTATGATTTGCAGGAAAAACTGTTTGCGCAGGCACAGGAAATGGCTGCCAAAGAACCGGAATTCCATTTCACTCCGGAACAGATTGAAGCCTACACTACGGTGGGTGGTACTCCGCATTTGGATGGCGAATATACCGTGTTTGGCGAAGTGGTGAAAGGAATGGACATTGTGGATAAGATCCAGCAGGTGAAAACAGACCGCAGCGACCGTCCCGAAGAAGATGTAAAGATAACAAAGGTGACAATACTTGACTGAATCGTATGAAAATCAACAGGCATATTCTTGATAATGGGTTACGTCTGGTACATTCGCAGGACGAAAGTACGCAGATGGTTGCCCTTAATATATTATATAATGTGGGAGCTCGCGACGAAGATCCCGAACATACCGGTTTTGCCCATTTGTTCGAACACCTGATGTTCGGAGGGTCGGTGAATATTCCCGATTATGATATGCCGCTTCAATTGGCGGGTGGAGAGAATAATGCCTGGACGAATAATGATATAACCAATTACTACCTCACTGTACCTCGTCAGAATGTAGAAACCGGCTTTTGGTTGGAATCCGACCGGATGTTGAGTCTTGATTTTAGCGAACGGAGTCTGGAGGTACAGCGGGGAGTAGTAATGGAAGAATTCAAACAGCGATGTTTGAATCAGCCTTATGGGGATATCGGACATCTTTTGCGTCCTCTGGCTTATCAGACGCATCCTTATCAATGGCCTACTATCGGAAAAGAGTTGTCGCATATTGCCAATGCTACGCTGGAAGAAGTGAAGGCATTCTTTTTCCGTTTTTATGCTCCTAATAATGCCATATTAGCTGTGACCGGTAATATCTCTTTCGAAGAGGCGGTTGCTTTGACGGAAAAATGGTTCGGCTCTATTCCTCGTCGGGAAGTTCCTCAACGGAACCTGCCACAAGAACAGGAACAGACGGAAGAACGGCGGCTGACGGTAGAGAGAAATGTTCCTCTCGATTCTTTATTTATGGCATACCACATGCCTGCCCATTGCCATCCGGATTATTATGCATTTGATATTTTGTCGGATGTGTTGAGCAACGGACGTTCCAGCCGGTTAAACCAGCGTTTGGTACAACAGAAACAATTATTTTCGAGTATAGATGCTTATATTTCCGGCAGTGTAGATGCGGGGTTATTCCATATTAGTGGTAAACCTTCGGCAGGTGTCACCCTGGAACAGGCGGAAGCGGCAGTGCGGGAAGAACTGGAACTGTTGCAGCAAGAATTGGTTGACGAACAGGAACTGGAAAAAGTGAAGAACAAATTTGAGTCCACCCAGATATTCGGCAACATCAATTATTTGAATGTGGCAACCAACCTGGCTTGGTACGAATTGCTTGGCCGGGCGGAGGACATGGAAAAAGAGGTCGATCGTTATCGGTCTGTCACGGCTGAACAATTGCGGGCGGTAGCTCAATCTGCTTTCCGTAAGGAGAACGGAGTAATACTATATTATAAGAAACAACAAAATTAAATTCTCCCTTTTTTAATCTATCAGTGAAAGGGAAAAGTCCCTTTGCCTGAAAATGGAGATACGTTTAGGTAACGGAAAAGTAAATGAGACATATTTATAGTACATATAAAGAGCATTATAAAGCACTAATTTTTCTCGGACTGCCGATTGTGATCGGTCAAATAGGAGTAATCGTTCTTGGATTTGCGGATACGTTAATGATCGGGCATCATAGTACGATTGAGCTGGGAGCAGCTTCCTTCGTCAATAATGTGTTCAATCTGGCGATTATTTTCAGTACGGGTTTTTCGTATGGGCTGACTCCCATTGTGGGAGGTTTGTATGGAACCCGCCAGTATGCCCCTGCGGGACAGGCTTTACGCAACAGTTTGCTGGCAAACCTGATGGTTGCATTGCTGCTGACTGTCTGTATGACTGTTCTTTATCTAAATATAGAACGTCTCGGACAGCCGGAAGAATTGATTCCCCTGATTAAACCGTATTACCTTGTTTTGCTCGCTTCACTAGTGTTTGTCATGCTTTTCAATGGATTCAAGCAGTTTACAGACGGAATTACGGATACAAAAACCGCTATGTGGATATTGCTTGGTGGAAATGTCTTGAATATCATAGGAAACTATATCCTGATTTATGGAAAGCTCGGATTGCCCGAGTTAGGTCTGTTGGGAGCAGGTGTCAGCACGCTGTTCTCGCGTATCGTGATGGTGATTATATTTATCATCATCTTTATGCGTAGTCCGCGTTTTGTCCGCTATAAGATTGGCTTTTTCCGTTTGGGATGGTCACGAGCTGTATTTGGACGCTTGAATGGACTTGGATGGCCGGTTGCTTTTCAAATGGGAATGGAGACAGCCTCTTTTAGTCTAAGTGCGATCATGATCGGTTGGCTGGGTACTATCGCTCTGGCTTCTCATCAGGTTATGCTGGCTATTTCGCAGTTTACATTTATGATGTATTACGGTATGGGTGCTGCTGTGGCTGTTCGTGTCAGTAACTTCAAAGGTCAGAATGACATCATCAATGTACGTCGTTCTGCCTATGCAGGTTTTCATCTGATGATGACATTGGGCGTTGTGCTTTCTTTGATTGTCTTCCTTTGCCGGAATTACTTGGGAGGCTGGTTTACCGACAGTCAGGAAGTGGCTGCTATGGTGACCTCTCTAATCTTCCCTTTCCTCGTTTACCAGTTTGGCGACGGACTGCAGATTACTTTCGCCAACGCTTTGCGTGGAATTTCAGATGTAAAACTAATGATGGTGATTGCCTTTGTCGCCTATTTCATTATTTCTCTTCCTGTAGGTTATTTCTGCGGCTTTGTGATGGGATGGGGAGTAGTAGGTGTCTGGATGGCATTTCCTTTTGGTTTGACGAGCGCAGGATTGATGCTTTGGTGGCGTTTTCATCACATGACGAAACTCCCCGAACCTCATCCTCAAACCTGATACTAAATACTTAAAACTTAATACTTAACCCCAATGGCTTCCTTCCGTTTTACAAAGTTGAAAATAACCGCCGGTTACACTTTGTTGCTGGCGATCCTCCTTTTCTCGCTGGTGTTTGTACATCGTGAGATGGAAGCATTGTCGGCCGCCGACGATCAACAGAATTTAAGAACAGACAGTTTATTGACCCTTCTCCATGAGAAAGATCAAAACACGATTCAGATGTTGCGGGTGCTAAGTGAGGCAAACGACAGCCTTCTCTCTGCTTCGGAAATCGAAGAAATCATTTCCGAACAGGATTCTGTGATTACCCAGCAACGGGTACAACATCGGGTCATCACCAAACGTGACTCGTTAATCACTACTCCTAAAAAGAAGGGATTCTTCAAACGACTCGCCGAAGTGTTTTCCCCTTCTAAACAAGACAGTGCCGTATTAGTAAATACATCGTTGGAAGTAGCCACTGATACCATTCTCCAACCGACTACTTCTAAAGATTCTCTTCAGCAGAAAATCCGCATGGCTACCGAAGAAAAACGGTTGCAACGGAGGAAAACAATCCGGCGTACCAGTACAAAGTACCAGCGGATGAATACGCAGTTGACGGCACGGATGGATAGCTTGATTAAACAGTATGAGGAAGAAATGACCTTGCGTGCCCGTCAGGATGCCGAGCTTCAGCAGGAGGTAAGAATGCGGTCGGCGCGTATCATCGGCGGTATCGCGGTTGGTGCCGTACTATTATCGGCTTTTTTCCTGATATTGATTATGCGGGATATTTCCCGTAGCAACCGTTACCGCCAGCAATTGGAGGTGGCGAATAAACGGGCGGAAGATTTGCTGATCGCCCGTGAAAAATTAATGCTTGCCATTACCCATGATTTTAAAGCTCCGTTAGGCTCAATTATGGGATATACCGAACTCCTGTCCCGATTGACAGAAGATGAACGGCAACGATTCTACCTCGACAATATGAAAAGTTCTTCAGAACATTTATTGAAGTTAGTCAGTGACTTGCTTGATTTCCACCGGCTTGATCTCAATAAAGCGGAAGTGAATCGCGTAACCTTTAACCCTTCCCAGCTATTCGACGAAATTTATGTCAGTTTCGAACCTTTGACCGCTGCCAAAGGTTTAGCCTTGCAATGTCACGTCGCCCCGGAACTGAACGGAAGATATATCAGTGATCCTTTGCGACTCCGGCAAATTGTGAACAACCTTTTGTCCAATGCCGTAAAGTTTACTCAAAAAGGAGAAATTAGCCTGACAGCCAGTTATGATTCTTCTAAGTTAACCATCGCCATTGCCGATACAGGAAAAGGAATGGCATCAGAAGATCGTGAACGTATCTTCCAAGAATTTACACGTCTTTCCGGTGCGCAGGGGGAAGAAGGTTTCGGACTCGGACTCTCTATTGTGAAGAAATTGGTAACTTTGCTTGAAGGAACCATTGACGTGCAAAGCACATTAGGAAAAGGGAGCTGTTTTACTGTAACTTTACCTCTTTATCCGGTAGGTAAATCCCTTGCAGAGAGCGAATCTCCGGAAAGTGAATCTTCGGAGAATGAAAGTCCATACGCTCCCAAACAGTCGGCTGCCATTCCTCCCATGAAAGTCATTCGTGTGCTTTTGATTGATGACGATAAGATTCAGCTGAATCTGACTGCCGCCATGTTGAAACAGCATGGTATTGATGCAGTGTGCTGTGAACAGCTGGAACAGCTGATTGAACAACTTCGCTCTTCCGTCTTCGATGTATTGCTGACAGATATACAAATGCCTGCCATTAACGGGTTTGATCTGGTAAAACTATTACGGGCTTCTAATATACCACAAGCAAAAACAATCCCTGTTATTGCTGTGACTGCCCGTAGTGAAATGGATAAAGCCGCTTTACATGAACATGGTTTTGCCGGTTGTTTGCATAAACCGTTTACAGTAAAGGAATTGTTGCTAACAGTAAATGAAGGTCAACTTTCGGCCGATGAAGCGCATATAACAGAAGATATGCAACTAAATGTAAATGCCCTCACTTCTTTTTCGGAGGATGATCCTGAAGCTACACATTCCATTATCCAAACATTTATAGAGGAAACACAAAAGAGTGCTGACCGGATGGTGCAGGCATTAAATGCTAAGGAGGTGGATGAAATAGCTGCAATAGCTCACAAACTTCTTCCTCTTTTTACATTGATTGGAGCTGGGAATGCTGTAATTCTACTGAGTTGGTTGGAGGCAAGGCGTGGGGAGGACTTTTCTACGGAAATAAATGAAAAGGTTGAGAGCATTCTTCAAGAAATTCAGAAAATCCTGAAAGAGGTAAACGGTGTAGAGTGTTCGAATATTCTTAATTCTGAAATATGATTTAATGTTTATTTATTGTTTTTTTCTATCGTTTATTTCTATATTTGCTGTCTAAAACTTGCTAAATGATACGTGAGCCTGGTTTTTCTATTAATCGGAAAGATATATTTGAAAGATTGTTCAGTGATTATTACGGGATATTAGTATGTTATGCTCAAAAATATACGAAACGTGAAGATATAGCTGAAGATATCGTACAAGATGTATTTGCATCTTTGTGGGAAGAAAATCGTATATTTCCTTCGCAAGCGAATTTTCGTTCATTTCTTTATATTTCGATAAGAAATGCGGCTTTTGATTATTTGCGACATCAAAATGTAGAAAGTCGTTATATTGAAGAAGCTTTGACTGCAAATCGTTTCTTGTCGGATGATTCTTTTCAGAAAGAAGAAGTTTTTCGCTTACTATTTAAACAGATTGATTTACTTCCGGAACGTTGTCGGGAAATATTCTTGTTACATCTGGAAGGTTATGATAATGATGCTATTGCTAAAAAATTATCGTTGTCAATAGAAACTGTTAAAACTCAAAAGAAACGTGCAATGAAAACTCTTCGGAACAATCTGAAAGAGAAATTGCAAAAAAAATATCCAGATACCTCATTTTTTATTCTTTTCTTGTACCTCGATTTATATCTATAATCGTTTGTGTAATACAAATGATAATTAGATAGTATGGAGATTGAAAAACTAATTGTTAAATACTTGGTCGGGTGTTTATCTAAAGAAGAAGACCAAATTCTAAAAAAATGGTTGCAAGAGGATGAATCTCATCTGCGTTTTTTTCAGAAAATCAACTTGGATAAGACTGCTGTTGAGGATTATCGTCAATATCATCGTTTTGATGCTAAATCGGATGAGGCTTTCCGTAAAGTATGGACCTCTTTACATAAGGGAACTAGAAGGATATCAACGCAAAGAAAAATAGGCTTTTTTTCTCGTCGTTGGTTGAAGATTGCTTGTGCTCTACTGATATTGCTATTTTCTGTAGGGGGAGGACTCTATTTTTACTATGAGGCATCACGAATAACTCCTGGAGAGTCAAAAGCAATATTGACTTTAGAAGATGGTAGTGCTAAACAATTGAAAAAATCAGGGCAAGAACATTGGATTTATATAGGTGATACACCTATTGCAAGAGAGTATGATGGGATGATTGTTTATCATATCCCAGAAACATCAAAAGTGGAAATAAGTCAACAGAATACTTTGTCTGTTCCTCGTGGAGGAGAATTTCGATTAACTTTATCAGATGGAACAAGGGTACATTTGAATTCTTTATCAGAGTTGAAATATCCGGTTAGTTTTAAAGGTATGAATGAACGAACTGTAGAATTGAAAGGGGAGGCCTTTTTTGAAATAGCGAAAGATTCATTACATCCATTTAAAGTAGAAACTCAAGGAATTTTGATACAGCAGTTTGGGACGGCGTTTAATGTGAAGTCTCGTGTGAAAGGAAAAGTTGAAGTTGCTTTAGTGCAGGGTAGCATTGGAATTTATACTCAATCTCAAAAGTTGCATAAACTATCACCAGGACAGCTAGCCATATGGGATGCTTCTACGGATCTTTTATCAGTTGAAAATAAAGATTTGTTATTAAATACCGCTTGGCATTCTAATCGTTTTATTTTTTATGATGAGAGTCTGGGAAGTCTGATGGAAGAACTTGCATTGTGGTATAATGTAGATGTTGATTTCTTAGATAAATCATTGAAAGAACTTCATTTCACAGGCAGTTTATATCGATATGACGATATAGCTGTCATTTTGAATGCTATCGAAGAGACAGTAAATGTTGACTTTAAGATTTCCGGACTTCGTATTAAAATTGATCGGAAGAATAAATAATAATATATAAGTGATTATGAGAATTCTAATTATTATAATGTTGCTATGTACAACATTAGTCCCTAATTACCTGTATGCCATTTCTCATGAAAATTATAGTGAGGAATCGTTCTTGTTCGTTGGTGAAGATTATATGCAAGAGAATTATAAGGTAACGTTACATTTGAGTGGTGTTTCTGTTAGTACATTGTTTAATGAGATCCAAAAACAGACCAAACTGGATTTTGTTTATAATACAGAATTATTGGAGACTATAACACCGATTTCCGTTACGGCAGAAAAGGAATCAGTTTTTGATGTTTTGAATCGTTTGTTTAATGGAACAGGTTTTATTTTTAAAAAGTCTGGCAATATTATCACTGTTAATAAAAAAGAAGAACTACAGCAGGATGATAAATTCTTAGTAACAGGAGAAGTAAAGGATGATACCGGTGAACCATTAGTCGGTGTAACTATACAACAAAAGGATACTCGTAATATTACGATAACGGATATGGATGGACGCTATTCAATTCAAGTGTCTAGTAAGGCAGAGGCTTTTTTAACTTTTTCATTTGTGGGGATGAAAACGAAAACAGTACCCGTTAAGGGAAGAGTACTTAATGTAAAACTTGTTCAGGATGCGATTTCTATTGATGATGTCGTGGTTGTAGGAGCGTATGGTACAGCACAAAAGAGGCTAGACCAAGTCGGTAGTGCTTTTCAAGTGAATGCTGACCAGTTAAAAGCATTACCAGCTTTACGAGTGGATAAAATGTTGGATGGCTTGATTCCGGGAGTGAAAATTGATCCGAATACAGATTCACCGGATAATACACGTGCACGTTACAATGTAAGGGTTCGTGGAGATGCTTCTCTATCTGCTTCGAACGAGCCATTGTGGGTTGTGGATGGGACTCCTATTTATACAGGTGAACATACTAATTTGATTCCTGGAATGAGTACGACTATCAGTCCGTTATCTTTTATCAATCCTGATGATATTGAGTCAATAACAGTATTGAAGGATGCTACGGCAACTTCCATTTACGGAGCGAATGGTGCAAACGGAGTCATATTGATAACAACTAAAAAAGGAAAAGAAGGTGACTTGCGTATTCATTTAACGGCTCAATATGGAGTTGCAAAGATTGATAAGAGTACTAGTCCGAAAGTTCTGAATGCCAATCAATATCTAATGTTAGCTAAGGAAGCTTATCAAAATGCAGGGAACGATTTAAAATACTTTCCCTATACTGATAATGAAATGAACAAATACAGCCTTACAAATACAGATTGGACAGATGTGTTTTATGATACCGCTAATACTTTTCAAACAAATTTATCTTTAATGGGAGGGGCTCGGAATACAGCGTATTATTTATCAGCTTCTTATTTAGAGAATACAGCAACGGTGAAAGGGAATAAACAACAGCGTTTTTCTATTCGTTCTAATTTGGATTTTACTTTTCTTCGAAAGTTTAAGGTCTCGGTTGATCTTGCTACTTCTTATAATGTGAATGATTTGTTTAATCCAGGAAGGGATTATTATGAGTACTTACCGATATTCGAACCATATAATGAAGATGGAACTTTTCGTCTTTACAATAAGGTTATATCCGGAAAAGAAACGGATGGAAGTCCTAAATGGTCGGAGAACCGTTTCTTGAACAGTGTAGCGGAAAGGGAAGAGAATATTTATAATCAAAAGACTTTATATACGAATGCCAATTTAATGTTGAGATATGATATTCTTTCAGGGTTATCTTACACAGGACAATTTGGTGTTGATTATCAGTCAGGTAAGGAAGAAATTTATTATGCTCGTACTAATTGGTCCGGAATGACGAGCGCTGATGGTCCGATAGGTTATTCCACTAGAAACTCATTAAATATGATGAACTGGACTACTGTACATCGCATTAATTATAAGCAGTCTTTTGATAAACATGATATAAGTGGATTATTGGGGATTGAGGCTGGTTCACAGGACTATGTGACACTTGGAGTTACAGGGTCAGGCTTCATTAATGATCATATTCAAGATGTGTCTTATGCAAAAGAGCGTAAAGGGACTAATACTAGTAAGACGAAACGCAAAGCTTCTATGTTAGGGCAGCTTAGTTATTCTTACGATCATCGATATTATGTGACATTAAATGGACGTAGAGACGGAAATTCACAATTTGGGTCAGATGTACGCTGGGCTAATTTTGGTTCTATAGGAGTTTCTTGGAATGTTCAGAATGAGAGTTTTTACAATATTCCATGGATGAATATTTTGAAAATAAAAGCTAGTTATGGGGCAAATGGAAATTCCCGCTTAGGTTCTCAGGAAGCTCTTGGCTTATATTCTTATGGGGAAAGTTATTCTTATGCAGGAGAAATAGGTGGTGTTATGTCGGGGTGTCCAAACAGCCGTTTGAGTTGGGAAACTACTTATATGACAAATATAGGTGTTCGTGTACGCTTGTTCGATCGTTTGGATATAGAAGTTGAAGGGTATCATAATAAGACAACTAATTTGTTGAGTAATTTAGATGTTTCTCGAACGACAGGTGATACTCGTGTGTATAGAAATGTAGGAACAATATTAAATAAAGGGATTGAAGTGACTATAACTAGTCACAATTTCCGGCCGAAGAAAGATGGTGATTTCAGTTGGTTAACTGATCTGAATCTAGCACATAATAGTAATAAACTCTTAGAGCTATATAATGGCATTCAGAAAAATATGGGTGAGATGGTTTGGAGGGAAGGATATGACATACATACATATAACTTAGTGCGCTGGGCTGGAGTTGATCCTCGTGACGGAGCACCTTTGTGGTATGATGCAAAAGGGAATATAACACGGATTTACAGTACGGATAACCGTGTCCCGTATAAGAGTTCAACTCCTGTCCTAGCTGGTGGCTTGACAAATACTTTAACGTACAAAGATTTTAGTTTGCGCTTTATGTTCAATTATTCAATAGGAGGCTACGGATTTACATCTTTCGGTAGGGCAAGTAATTCGGATGGGTTGAATATAATGACGGAAAATCAGTCTATTGACCAGTTGAATCGTTGGCAAAAATCCGGCGATTTAGTGCTGAACCCTAAACCAATATGGGGTGTCTCTACTCAGTCGGTGATGAACTCTACCCGTTATTTGTATAACAAAACTCAGGTTCGTTTGCAGAATCTAGTATTTTCCTATCGAATTCCCCGGACAATTCTACATTCGACTGGCTTAAAAGATTGTTCTATTTCTTTAATTGGAGATAATTTATGGGTCTGGACCCCTTATTCGGGAAAGGATCATAATTCTTATAAAACATGTATGAGTGGTTATCCGATGGAAAGATATTTCTCGATAGCACTAAATGTAGGATTATAATTAAATAGGTTTAAGATAACATGAAAAAAAGAATATATCTACTAGTCGGTGCTTTATGCATCATTATGCAATTGGTTAGCAGTTGTACCAATTTTTTAGAAGTTGAAGAAAAAGGAAAAACAACAATCCCTTCATTCCTTTCAGATCCTGACGGACTTAATGCAGGGCTGGTTGGCGCATATAATAAGATGTATGCTTATTATGACAATGAGTTTACAAAATATCCGGATGTTGCCGGAAATATGTTGTCAATGAAGTATGTCTCTGCAGGAGCAGATATGCTTGATCAGTATAATTTTACTTCTGATGCTTTACAAGAGACAGGAGCTGTAGGGTATATTTGGCGTAAAATATATGAAGCCTTGGCAAATGTGAATAATGTAATTCAATATCAGCCTCAGGTGATTTCAGCTTATCCGAATGCAAAGGATATGTGTCAACGTATTCTCGGAGAAGCTTTATTCTTGAGGGCATTGTGCCATTTCGATTTATGTAGGGTATATGCACAACCTTATAATTACACGTCAGATGCTTCACATTTAGGAGTTCCTATTCTATTAAAAACTCCAGGTCCCGATGATAATGTTTCCAGGGAGAGTGTTAAGAAAGTATATTTACAAATTTTAGCAGATTTGGAACGAGCTGCCGATTGTTTCAGGGGCATTGAATCAAGTGGAATATATTATGCTTCTTTACAAGCGGTCAACGCATTATATTCGAGAGTCTATTTGTATATGGAAGATTGGAATAACGCCCTGAAGTATGCAAAACTGGCAATTGGGACAGGGAAACTGTCTCAAGGAGATACCTATTTAAATATGTACCAGGATCTTTCTACTACGGGAGAAGCTATCTTTCGATTGAATGGAATAGATCAATCAGGAAAATTAAAGGCTTTTTATGATGCTTCCTGTGTTCCTGCAGATACATTATTTACGTTGTTCGATGAAGGGGATATCCGTCTTGGCTTACTTAGAAATAAAGATGGAATAGCTTATTGTTCCAAATATTATTCTCTAAAACAGCCAGATAATCAAGTGAATAGGGATGATCCATTTGTTTTCCGTCTTTCCGAAATGTATATGAATGCTGCTGAAGCAGCTTGGCATCTGAAAGATTATACAGCTGCTTCCGGATATCTTAAATCTATTTTGGAGCGTGCTGTAGATACAGACTATGCAGTCAATACACTTAGTCAATATTCAGACGCAAAACTGATACAACTGATAGAGAAGGAACGTGTAAAGGAACTCTGTTTTGAGGGACATAACTTCTTTGACATTATACGCTGGAAGCAGGATCTTAAACGTGAGGAAAATACGAATTCTTCAGTGGAAAAGATCGTTTATCCTAGTGATTATTTTGTATTGCCTATTCCGCAAGTAGAATTGAATGCGAATACAAATATGCAACCCAATCCGACAGTAAACAATTAAAAATAAATCATTTATGAGATCACTATACTTTATATTACTAATAAGCTGCCTTTGGGCATGTACTACTGATGAGAAAGAGCCTTATGATACGCCTTTTATTCATATTATGACAGATAAAGGTGTATCTAAAGTTATTGTCAAGTCGGATGTGAATAACATTAATACTTATAGTGTGTATCTGAGTTCGAAACCTCTGACTGAGAATCTGGAAGTGAACTATCAAGTCATAGTAGGAGATGGTCTGAAATCCGGTGTTGATTTTGAACTGGTAACAAAGGGTAGTACATTAACTTTTCTACCGGGTATTTATGATATGCCCATACGCATCCGATGGATGCCAAATCATTTAGATGAGAACAAAGACAATACAATAACCATTCGTTTGACTGGCAATAATCAAGGACTGACTATGGGGCTTCCAGGTCCCGACGGTTTACAGCGCGAACTGGTGATAGAGAAACAGAATTAATGAAGGAGTAGAATGAAAAAGTTTTTATGGCTGATTTTTATAGGCTTATTGCTAAGCCCTGTTGTATACGGGCAATCATCGGAGTTCTTACAGTATGATAAGAATCTGATTGTAAGAAAACTGGATAATGGATTAACCTATTATATTTACCCGAATACGAATCCCAAAGGGGAAGCCGTTTATCGTTTGTTTGTGAAGGCTGGTTCCGTCATGGAGAAGGAGAATCAACGAGGATTGGCTCATTTCCTAGAACACATGGCATTTAATGGTAGTTATCATTTCCCCTCTGATGGTATGGTTCGTTTCTTAGAGTCGAAAGGAGCCAAATTCGGGAAAGATTTAAACGCGCACACCTCGTTTAATGAGACTGTGTATAAATTGCAGTTGCCTTCATCCAATCCTCAAATGGTAGATTCAACATTAACTATCTTAGCTGATTGGGCAGGCGGGCTTTCTATCGATTCAATGCAGGTAGAAAAAGAACGTGGAGTTATACTTTCGGAATGGTTGTCGAAGAGAGATGCCAAACGCGATAGTGATACAGCTTTTCTATTGGAGCTTCTGAATAGTTCGCACTATTCCGAACGAATGACTATTGGTGATACGGCTGTCATTAGAAACTGTAAACGAGAGGATATTCTGGATTATTATCAAACATGGTATCATCCTTCACTAATGGCTGTGGCCGTTGTAGGTGATATAAATCCTGAACAGGTTGAGACGCTTATAAAGGAGAAATTCGGGAAACTATCGTCTCTTGCCTCTCCTATTTGGAAGCAATGCCACATTCCTGTTTATAAAAAGGAAGCGGTAAAGATACTTACCAATGAATCGCTGAAAACAATAGAATTGGATATGATTCAGTTGCTGCCACTTTCAAAACCGGTTCAGACAGCAAAGGATTATAAGGCTTATTTGACCCGAACATTATTGAATCGCCTTTTTAAGATGCGAATGAATGCTTGGGCTTTTGAAAATCCTTCTTATAGGAAAGCCAGTATTCAGTACTCAAGTTTTCTGAATGCAACTGGAGTATTGCTATGTTCGGTAGAACTACTACCTGGGAAAATGGAAAAAGGTATTTCGGAGTTTATTGCACAGCAACAGCAAATCTTTCGTTATGGGTTTACTGAGACGGGTTCTTCGTCAAATTTGGTGGTAATCTCTTTTTTATTTCAACTGTCTTCTTCTT
>ERZ827452.2456-NODE-2456-length-13922-cov-2.888296_pt1 | contig 13922 bp, 12 predicted proteins | sample MGYA00519866_ERZ827452 | MGnify/ENA primary metagenome ERZ827452 (study PRJEB31778, sample SAMEA3449307) | human gut metagenome | biome: human gut; feature: human-associated habitat; material: faeces | place: United Kingdom | collected 2010/2012 ... | reverse complement strand
CAGGCACGGATCAGCGATTTGTAAAAAACGCTCTCAAAAATGCGGAGTTGCCACCTGATTCTTTCAAATATTTGTTTTTCTTTTATTTCTGTCACATACACGTAAGCCTACCTACAAATTTTGTGTTATACTATATACAACAAAAAGCAAAGGAGGCCGAATCTATGAGAATGTATGATCTGATACTAAAAAAGAGACAAGGGAAACCTTTGACGAAAGATGAGATTCAATGGATGATCCGTGAATACACAGATGGCAGGATACCGGATTATCAGATGTCAGCTTTGTTGATGGCGATCTGTTTTCAAGGGCTTGATAAAGAAGAAACTTATGAGCTTACGATGGCAATGGCGCGAAGTGGTGAGATGCTTGATCTGTCTCAGATTCAGGGGATCAAGGTTGATAAGCATAGTACGGGAGGGGTTGGAGATAAGACTTCTTTGGCGTTGATACCGATTGTTGCTTCGCTTGGAATCCCGGTTGCTAAGATGTCTGGGCGTGGACTTGGTCATACTGGGGGTACGATCGATAAACTGGAGAGTATTCCAGGTTTTTCAACACAGCTTGAAGATGATGCGTTTGAAGAACAAGTGAATTCAATTGGTATTTCAATCATGGGGCAGACGAAGGATCTTGCACCAGCAGATAAATTGTTGTATGCATTGCGGGATGTGACCGCAACGGTGGATCAGATTTCTTTGATCGCAAGCAGTATTATGAGTAAGAAGCTGGCAGCAGGAGCAGATGCGATCTTGTTGGATGTAAAGACCGGAAGCGGTGCATTTATGAAAGAAGAGTCGGATGCGATACAACTTGCCAAAGAGATGGTAGAGATCGGAAAGAGTGCCGGAAGGAAGATGACGGCTGTGATCACGAATATGGATGAACCTCTTGGAATGGCAGTTGGAAATATTCTGGAAGTCAAAGAAGCGATCGACACATTAAAAGGCAATGGACCAGATGATTTTGTGGAGCTTATTGAGACACTGGCTTCGCATATGCTGATCCTTGGCGGTGCAGTAAAGGATTTTGATGAAGGACTTATGAGAGTCCGGGAATCTATTCAAAGTGGGAAAGCATTGGATAAATTCAAACAATTTGTTGCTGCACAAGGTGGTGATACGAAATACATTGATCATCCAGAGTTATTTGAACAGGCAGATATTATAGAAGAAATACGATCAGAACAAGATGGATTTGTCGGAAGTATTGATGCACAGGAAATGGGAATCTGCTCTTTGATCCTTGGTGGAGGAAGAGAAACGAAGGAAAGTGTGATCGATCCAACGGTTGGACTTGTTTTCTCAAAGAAGGTTGCGGATCCTGTGAAGAAAGGCGATGTGCTTGCAACGATTTATGGAAATGATGAAGAAAAAGTAAAACAGGCAGTTCTTCATTTTAAAGAAAACTACCATATAATAGAAGAAAAACCAACGAAACCGATAATGATCCGGGAAGTATTATCTTAAATCTATTTGCATAAAATGATAAAAAGGATAGAGATCCATGAAACAAAGAATCTGGATATTTATTTTTAGTATTATTTTATGTGTGATTTTGACAGGATGTATCAAAAAGGATGAACGAGGACAAAAACAGAAGGTTGTATATGTTGTCTGTAGAAGAAGTGTGATCCCGGTACAATTAGGCAAACTGATCGATGAACAAAAGAGGGAAGCATTTCATTTTACATATACGACAGGTGGTTTTACTTATTATGTGATCGGATATGGAAGACAGCCGGGGAGCGGCTATAAGATCAAGGTTAGAGAATTTAGTGCAGACCGGACACATATTTATATTGATACGATACTGACAGGGGTTACAAAAGAGCACCAGAAGCATGGAAAATCTTATCCATATATTGTACTAAAAAGCCAGTTTTACGAAAAAGATGTGATTTTTCACTAAAATTATAAAAAGTTTAGAATAGTTTTATTGATTTATAAAATCAGAAAACATATAATGGTGCTTATGAATCAAAGGAGGAGCTGACATTTGAATAATCAACAGAATAATAAGAATGATAAAAATGATAAAGATAACAAGAAGAAAAACGCGAAGATTCTTGCAATCTTCCTGATCGTTTCAATTCTTGGTACTTTCTTTTTTAATTCGATTTTAACAAAATGGAGAAACGGAACGGAGAAAACGATTTCGTACAATAAATTTGTCACAATGCTTGATAAAGATCAGGTAAAAAGTGTAAAGGTCACAGACAGCCAGTTGAAAGTGACACCAAAGAACGAGGGAAATCCTTTTTACAAGACAACATATACGGTACAGAGGATCAGCGGAGATTATGAACTGGTGAATCGTCTGATCAAGAGTAAGATCGCATTTGAACAGGAACCAGAAGATCCGATGGATACTTTCTTATCGATATTGATCAGTTTGATCCCTACGATCGTGATCTTTGGATTCCTTGTCATGATGATGCGAAGAAGCAGCGGAATGATGGGGGTTGGAAAGTCCAATGCGAAGGTATATGTTGAGAAGAAGACAGGAGTGACATTTGCAGATGTTGCGGGACAGGGAGAAGCGAAGGAAACACTGACAGAGATGGTAGATTTTCTTCATCACCCAGAACGATACACAGAGATTGGTGCGAAGCTGCCAAAAGGTGCATTGCTTGTAGGACCTCCGGGTACTGGTAAGACATTGCTTGCCAAAGCAGTAGCAGGAGAAGCAGGAGTTCCATTCTTTTCACTTTCTGGATCTGACTTTGTAGAGATGTTTGTCGGAGTCGGAGCATCCAGAGTTCGTGACTTATTTAAACAGGCACAGCAGATGGCACCATGTATTATTTTTATCGATGAGATCGACGCTATTGGTAAGAGTCGTGATAATGGAATGCATGGTGGAGGAAATGATGAACGTGAACAAACATTGAATGCTTTACTTGCAGAGATGGATGGATTTGATACATCCAAAGGTATCATTATTCTTGCAGCAACAAACCGTCCAGAAGTCTTAGACAAAGCCCTTCTTCGTCCAGGACGTTTTGACCGCCGTGTTATTGTAGAACGCCCAGATTTAAAGGGAAGAATTGAGACATTAAAAGTACATGCCAAAGATGTGAAGATGGATGAGACCGTTGATTTTGAAGAAATCGCACTGGCAACCAGTGGAGCTGTTGGATCTGATCTTGCAAATATGATCAACGAAGCAGCACTTGGAGCTGTCAAGGCAGGAAGAAAGGCTGTTTCACAGAAAGACTTATTTGAAGCAGTGGAAGTTGTCATTGCTGGTAAAGAGAAGAAGGACAGAATTCTTGGCGATGAAGAGAAACACATCGTTGCATACCATGAAGTCGGACATGCGTTAGTTATGGCATTACAAAAAGAATCAGAACCAGTACAGAAGATCACCATCGTACCTCGTACCATGGGAGCGCTTGGATATACAATGCAGCGTCCAGAAGAAGAAAAATACTTAAATAAGAAGGATGAGATGTTAGCAGACCTTGTATCATTCTTCGGTGGACGTGCGGCAGAAGAAGTGAAGTTTAATTCTGTCACAACAGGAGCATCCAATGATATTGAGCGTGCCACAGCGATCGCAAGAGCGATGGTAACACAGTATGGTATGTCCGATGAATTTGGATTGATCGGTTTAGAGTCCATTACAAACCGATACTTAGATGGACGTGCAGTTATGAACTGTGCAGAGACAACAGCAGCGAAAGTCGATGAAGTTGTCATGAAGATGTTAAAAGAAGCTTACGCCAAAGCAGTCACATACATTCGTGAAAATATGGACATTCTTGACGAAGCAGCAGAGTTTTTGATCCAGCGTGAGACGATCACAGGAAAAGAATTCATGGAAATCTTCAATAAATACAAGAATCCAGTAGAAGAGTCTGATAAAAATGTATCAGAGACAGCTGAAAATGATGCAGAAATTTCAGAAGCAGAGGTAAAAACAGATTCTGAGATCAAGACAGAAGAAGAAAATACATCGACATATAATACTGGATATGCCCAGTGGGTGGAAGATGATGACGATGAAGAATAATCTGTCAGAGTCAGTGAACAAAATAAAATAGCGAAAAGCATAAAAATGCGGAGACGATCGATTAAACGAATGTCTCCGCATTTTTCCATATAGCTGATATAAAAGGATGCCAAAGGTAAAAAATACATTCTATCCTCAGCAGGTCTTGTTACGGCCTTAATCCCATTCCACCTTCTAAGGTAAGTGTTTCTCCGTTCATATATTTGAAATCAGGCGAAGCTAACTGAACGCATACTCTTCCGATTTCTTTCTCAACATCTCCATAATGTCCTGCCCAATTTCTAATTCGTTATTTCCAAAATGTCCCATTGGTGGTGTTTTAACATTTGCTTTGAAGGCTTCTGGATATGCTTTTTCAAATTGTTCTAATTGTGCCGTCCAAGCTAAAGGACATACCACATTGACATTGATTCCATCTTTTGCCCATTCATTAGCAGCTACACGTGTTAATCCACGGATTCCTTCTTTTGCTGCAGCATAAGCACATTGACCATAGTTTCCAAATAATCCGGCACCGGATGCAAAGTTAATGACAGAGCCCTTTGCTTCTTTCAAATGAGGGTAACATGCTTTCATATAGTAAAATGCAGCATAAAGACCGGAATAAAGTGCGAGATCAAATTGTTCAGTCGTATGATCAGCTAAAGTAACTCCAGAAGCAGATGCCTGTGCATTATTGATCAGAACATTGATCCGTCCGAATTTGGCGATTGTTTCATCAATGACATGCTGCACGACTGTCTCGTTGTCAGCACCGGCACTTACATCGGCTTGGACTGGTAGAACTTTGATATTGTATAATCTCTCGAGTTCCTCTTTGGCATCGGCAAGTTTCTGTTTATTTCTTCCTGTAATAACGAGGTTTGCACCTTCCTTTGCGTATGCAGTTGCAATTCCATAACCAATAGACCCACAGCTTCCATCTTTTAATACAGATCTTCCGCCACCAGTGATGATGGCTGTTTTACCTTTTAAAAATCCCATAAGTTTTACCTTCCATTATTAAGTGATGAGACAATCATAACAGACAAATTATGTGAAATCAAGGAACAATTTCGCTAATTATCTGACAATTATGTTAATTTATTAATTAACGAAAAGATTCCAATCCAGAATGAACTAAATTTGGAACAACATAAAAAAATCTACATTTTACAGAAAAAAAGAAAGGAATAAAAAGAAAATCGCAGAAGAAATCGATAAATAAAAATCAGAAAGAGATCCCTTGTGAGAGAAAAATTGAAAATGTTGGAAAACATGGAAAAAAGTCTTTGAATTCCACAATATCAATGATAGAATAAAAGAAAGTCACAGAACATTTAAGAAGTATGTGACAAATAAGAATATATACTATATTAAAAAATTTACAAGGGGGGGGTGTCCCGTGAAGAACCGTTTAGAACATATAAGAGAACAAGTTAAGAATGAGAAGAAAGTCACAGTATCCGAACTAAGTAAGATTTACAAGGTAACGGAAGAGACGATCCGAAGAGATCTTGAGAAGCTGGAAAAGGAAGGTTTTTTGACGAGAACATTTGGTGGTGCTGTATTAAACAGTGCAAGTCAGAAGGAACATATCCATTTTTACAAGCGAACATCGATCAATCAAAAGGAAAAGGCTAAGATCGCGCAACTCTTTAAGGAAGTATTAGATCAGAAGAGAACGATAGCAGCAGATGCCAGTACAACTGTCATGGAAGCCATTCGTTTACTGAAGGCAAACCGTAATATTACCGTACTGAGTTCATCAACAGAGATTTTCCGTGAGATGACAGGATCAGAGATTCATATTCTTTCAACAGGCGGCGTGTTCAATGAGGACTCCCTCTCTCTGCAAGGGAACTTAGCAAAAGAAAATATTAGAAGGTATCATGTGGATCTTGCACTGCTCAGCTGTAAAGGACTTGATATGGACAAAGGTATCATGGACTCCAGTGAACGAGAAGCAGATGTCAAGACAGAGATGGTAAAACAGGCACTAGAAGTAGCTCTTCTTGCAGATCATACAAAATTTGAGAGAACGGCATTTGTACAATTTTTAGACTGGGATAAGGTAACCTATCTGGTAACCGATGAAAGACCGTCAGATCAATGGGTTGAATTTTGTAAAGAAAAAGGAATCACGTTGATTTATTAAGAAGATATGATAGTCTGTGATGCTACCGTTTCAATCGTACCACTTGTTTTATCATCATTAAGCCTTGCATTATGCAGCATGGCAGATTCAAAGAGACTTGGAAAGATCGCAGGAAAGACAATTGGAACATTCGTAGGGTTTTATGTATGCGGTGCAACATTAGCTGGATTGTTTGCATACTTTATCAAATCCATGGGATGGTTCTCTGTGAATCTTCCAGAAACAACAACTTCTAATGCAGCAACACTTCCTTTAAACAGAAAAACATGCATGGAAGAACTTGGATGCGGCAACGACAGTGATCGTCAGCTATAAAGAAAATGAATTAGACAAGGATGTCTATAATAGTTAAAACACTCCATATAAAAATAAACTCCATATAATATGTTAAGAAAACTGTACGCCTCATCGGCGTACAGTTTTCTTGTTTGGTAATAATAGTGATAAAACTGGATATTGTATGCATAAATTTGACAAAAACTGGGCAAAATGTTATAATATTAAAATCATTATATAGAATTTCCAGAATATTCTGTATATGGAAGAGGTGAATTTATGACACAATTAGATCTTAACAGAGTACGCCAATCCATCAAGAATCAGATTGGCAGCAAAATCAAGATTAGTGCAAACAGAGGACGACATAAATTTGTAACAGCTAAGGGAGTGATCACACAGACATATCCTAATATCTTTTTGGTAGAGTTAGAGAATGCAGATGGCAATGACCAGAATAAAACTGTAAGTTTCAGCTACCAGGACGTGATCACAAGAGATGTCCGTATGATGTTATTAGAAAACTAATGGGTGATGCATAGAATCCTTCTTGTCTGAATATATTTGTATATACAGACAGGGAGGAATTTTTTTATGGATTTTGACAAGAAAGAATTTTATGGGATCGTGGCGAAAGCGAAGAAACAGATGCAGATCACGATCGATCAGGACTGTAATGTTGCAGATACAAAACCAGATGTAGAAAAGATGATCCAGACCAGAGGAATCGTAAAGATACAGGAAACGGAAATGATGGTTGATCGGGTAAGGATCAAGGGGGAATTTGTATTTCAGGGTCTATATGGTACAAATGATACGTCAGCATACCTTGAATCACTGGAATATTCACTTCCGTTTGAGGAATATGTACATATAGAAGGAGTGCTCCCATCGGATTATGTAAAAGTAAAATATACGATCGATGACATCAATACGATTTTGATCAATTCAAGGAAAATAAGCATTCGTGTATTATTGACGTTTTCCTTTCAGATCACGGAAGAAATGAAAGAAAAAGGGATCATTGAAATTCATGAAGAAAATGTATCCGTGTTAAAGAAAGATGTACAGATCACAGATCTGATCGTAAATAAAAAGGATATCGCGAGATTAAAAGAAGAATTGGTACTTCCTGCAAATAAGGCGAACATTTATCAGATTTTATGGACACAGGTAGATATGGAAAATCTGCAGGCAAAAATTGGAGAGCACATGATCGAGATTCAGGGTGCAATGCATATATTTGTATTATATCTTGGAGAAGATGCCCAGATGCCGGTACAGTATGCGAGATGGGAGATTCCGGTAGATACGCAGCTGGAACGTTATGAATGTATGCCAGGAATGATCGGACGGATCGGGATGACACTCGGAGGACAGCAGTTGGAGATAAGACCTGATGAGGATGGAGAAGAAAGAATTATTTCTTTGGATGTTACGATCGACTGTGATATTAAAATTTATGAAGATCATAAGATTTCATATATTGATGACGGATATAGTATGGAAGAAACGCTAATTCCAGAATATCATATGTTCGATTTTGAGACACTGGTAGGAAAGAACCAAGCGGTGATGAAAGCAGACAAACGCTTTCGGCTGGAACAAGAGTCAGGAAAGCTGTTGCAAGTGTTATCCGTTAAAGGAAGTGCAACCGTAGACGATGTGGAAATGACAGCACAAGGATTATCTGTAGAAGGTGTGTGGATGGCAGATGTCTTGTATCTGTCCACAGAAGATATGACACCAGTGATGAGCAGTTCTTATATGGAGCCGTTTACATTTTTTGTTGAGACGAAGAATCTGACTGGAAATGAGGACTATCAACTGGATGTGCGGGTAGATCAGATGACAGTGATTCCAACAGAAGGAGAAGAGATAGAGATCAGAGCTTCTGTTTTATTTGATTTTATCGCTTTTCACAGAGTCAGACAGCGGATTATGACGGATATGAAGCAAGGACCGCTAGACTATGACAAAATACGTGAGATCCCAGGGATCGTTGGGTATATCGTCAAAGAAGGAGACACTCTATGGTCTATTGCCAAGGCGTATTTTACAACGGTTGAGAGCATTCGGGAGCAAAATGAGGACATTTCCGATATCAAACCAGGAGATAAGCTTTTAATCGTAAAAGAAATGAAAATATTTTAGCAAATAAGGATTGCATTTTTTTCAGAACAATACTATAATATTCTGTATACAAGGTGTGAGATAGAAACTATTTCACATAAGATAAAGGAGTGCATATGGATCATAGTATTGTTCTAAAATCATATGGAAAAATCAACCTTGGTCTGGATGTTTTAAGAAGACGCGAAGATGGATACCATGAAGTGCGTATGATCATGCAGACGGTTGGACTTTATGATGTGCTTACAATGAAGAAAAGGAAAGATGACAAGATTGAGATGACCTGTAATCTTTCGTTTCTGCCAACCGATGAACGTAATCTCGTTTATAAGGCTGTAAAACTCATAAAGGATAAGTATCATATTAAAGATGGAGTTGAGATCAATCTCAGCAAACGGATTCCGGTAGCAGCAGGTATGGCTGGCGGAAGTTCTAATTGCGCAGCAGCATTAAAAGGAATGAATCAGCTGTTTGATCTAGGATTATCAATCGATGAATTATGTGAGATAGGAGTAACGCTTGGAGCAGATGTTCCATACTGTATCTGGGGTGGTACAGCACTATCAGAAGGAATCGGAGAGAAACTTTCAAGGGTTGATGCGATGCCAGATTGCTATATTTTGATCGCAAAACCAGGGATCAGCGTATCAACAGCATTTGTATATAAGAACCTTGATCTTCCAGCACTTTCGAAGCATCCGGATATCGATGGAATGCTGGAGTGCCTGAAAGAGAAAGATCTTACAGGAATCTGTAATCGTCTGGAGAATGTACTGGAGACAGTCACGATCAAGGAATATCCGATCATTGAGAAAGTTAAGAAACATCTGATGGATCAGGGAGCAAAGGGAGCTTTAATGAGTGGAAGTGGACCAACGATCTTCGCGATCTTTGAGGATAAGAAAACAGCGGACGATGCAATGGAATCATTACGAAGTATTGAGGACATCAAACAGGCATACGTAGTAAGACCGATACAATAATGTATTTTCACAAATAAGAAAGCAGTATGGAAGATACATTGGAGAAAGCAGGAGGAGAAGAAACTATGAGCGATAAATTAAAGGTAAACATGAATGAATATCTGCCATTGAGAGATGTGGTATTTAATACATTAAGACAGGCGATCATCACAGGAGAATTTGCACCAGGAGAACGTCTGATGGAGATCGCACTTGCGAATCGATTAGGAGTCAGCAGAACACCTGTCCGAGAAGCAATCCGTAAACTGGAACTGGAAGGACTTGTAGTCATGATCCCAAGAAAGGGAGCAGAAGTTGCAAGGATCACAGAAAAAGATTTAAGAGATGTCTTAGAAGTACGTTGTTCCTTAGAAGAATTAGCAGCAGAACTTGCAGCGGAACGTATGGATGAAGAAGGACAGGAGAAGTTAGATCAGGCATTAGTAGAATTCGAATCAGCAATCGAATCTGGAGATAATGCAGCCATCGCAGACAGCGATATGGAATTCCATGACATCATCTTCGATGCAACAGGGAATCCACGACTGATTCAGATCATTGGAAACTTAAGAGAACAGTTCTACCGTTATCGTCTGGAATATGTAAAGGATACAGATTACCATATTGTATTGTTGAATGAGCATAAAGAGCTTGTGAATGCGATCAGAGCAGGTAAGAAAGAAGAAGCACGCAAGATCATGAAGAAACATATTACAAATCAGGAAATGACAGTGATCCGTAATATTAAGGAAGAATATTAAGCTGTGATTTGAAGGTAGTGTTTTATTGTATAAGTCATCTTTCTGACTTATACAATAAAATACTACCTTCAAACCACTATACAGTGTGTATGTTTTACGGTATTGGCACTACTAATAATATCTGTGTCTATCAGATAGTAATTGTCAGTTTATTTACTGGGCTAAACTCAGGTATATATCGTTTTCCCTTCTTTATTTTCTTATATCCTCTAACAATAACATAATATTTCTTTTTATGTTTCAGGTTTTTTAGGTATATACGGTTTTTGTTAGAATTATTAATTGTTAATTGTCTGGAATCCAGCATATTTTTCTTGGTGCCATAATCAACCCAATAACCATCATATCTAGTATCTTTTTTCCATGTTACTTTAAGTTTTCTCCCTGATATTCTTTTTAAATGAATCTTTTTGATTTTCCCCGGCACAATTTTTACTTTGATACTTACAGTTGTAGAACGTTCATAATGTTCATCTTCTTTTGCATAAACATAAATTTTACATGTTCCTCTCTTTTTTCCTATTATTTTTCCTTGCATGTCAACGGATGCAATTTTAGGATCAGAACTCTTCCATTGAAACTTACAGTTTGATGGTTCCTTATTGAGATTCACATAAAATGGTTTGTCCCATGATTTTGTGATCATTTTGTTACTATTTCTATGTAAATATTGTTGTGCTTTTAGTATCTTATATTCAACATTCATGCTTCCTTCATATCCGTTTTTTAATTTCACAGTTGCTTGATATGTTCCAGGATACATACTACTTTTAGGGTATGTTATCTGATAATATCTTTTAGCTAATTTTGTACCATCACTTTTTATAATGTCAATCCATGGATGTTGCTCTTTTCCCTTTCGATATCTAAATATCTGTTTTTTCATAACTGCTTTCTGTACTCTTGGTAAAATTCCTATAGATGTTTCACCGCATCTTTCACATATAAAAATTGCTTTTCCATCTTTATCTTTCGTTGCAGTTTCTATACTGTAATCATTATTACTGTGATTGCATATATAATCTTTTTTTCTTACATAAGATAATTCCGGAAATCTTTTTACAGCTTCTTCTATTACCGGATTATCATCCATGGCAACCAATTTTACTGGAAATGCATATGATACCATTGGGTTAATATCCTTTAGGCTATTTGGAATCATGATCATCTTTAATCGTCCACAGAAATTAAATGCATACCTATGGATTGTTTCAACTCCCTCTGGTATACAGATACTTTCAAGGCTTGCACAATTTTCAAACGCAAAGCCGCTAATACTTTTTAGCCCTTTTGACAATTTTACATATTTTAATTTACTGCATAGTATAAATGATTCTCTTCCTAGGTAAGTAACTGTATCTGGAATTTCAATATAATCCAAGTTCTGACATCCTTGAAATGCTTGGGATCCAATTGTTTTCAATCCCTCTGGTAATGTAACTTTTTTCAAAGTATTACACCCACGAAATGCACCTGGTTTAATTTCTGTTATTCCTCTTTCTATAATCAGTTCTTTCGGTTGATCTGGATCAATTAAATTATCTTCAAAAAAATCCGTAGGTATTTTACCCTGACCAGATATTATCAAAATTCCGTTTTTCAATGTCCAGCTTAATTGTTCGCAATTTTCTTCTTGTGATGTTTCATTTCCCATAATATTTTGTGTTTGAACACAACTGATTTTCACCACAAATACAAACGAAATTACGATCATCACGCCTATAATTATCTTTTTCATACTTTTTACTTTCCTCCTATTCCAAAATGTTTTCCCCACTTATTTATACTTACATCATACAATAACACCGTGTTAAAATAAATACATATAATAAACTACAAGGAACAAAAAAGGGGAAAATATGAATATAAGAACCGCAACAATCAAAGATCTAGAAGCAGTAACATCTGTAGAGGCAGAATGCTTTCCACCAGCAGAAGCAGCAACAAGAGAAGAATTAGCAGAACGATTAAAATACTATGCTGATCATTTCTGGCTGATGTTTGATGGAGATAAATTAATTGCGTTTGTAGATGGATTTGTAACGGATGAAGAAGATCTGACAGATGAGATGTATGCAAAAGCTCAGTTGCACAATGAAAGTGGAGCGTGGCAGATGATCTTTGGGGTGAATACGATACCTGCATACAGAAAACATGGGTATGCAGGAGAGTTGATCAAATGTGCGATCGAAGATGCAAGAAAGCAGGAAAGAAAAGGATTAGTGCTTACTTGTAAGGATCATTTGGTGCAGTATTATGCGAAATTTGGATTTGAGAATGAGGGAGTATCTGAGTCTGAGCATGGAGGAGTGAAGTGGAATCAGATGAGGCTTAAATTTTGATCATAATGCTGCAAGAGTTGGGATGTTGACACAAACAGTAAAGAACAGTAAAATAGTATAAAAACAGTAAAGAACAGTAAAAGAGATAAGAGGTGATAAGAAATGCAAAATCCTTTTACACTTACATTTGGAAAAAGTCCGTTAGAACCAGTGGAACGTCCAGTACAGACGAAAGAGATCATTGATACATTTACAGCAGAACAGATTAATCAGCAGATGTTTATTATTACAGGAGTGCGTGGGTCAGGAAAGACTGTAATGATGACTGAGATTTCACAGAAATTGAGAGAAAATGATCAATGGATCGTAATAGAATTGAATCCAGCAACAGATTTATTGAAAGGACTTTTATCAAAGTTAAATAGCAACAAGGTATGTGCTGGAATCATTAAATCTTCCAAAATTGATCTGTCATTTTTTGGTTTTGGAGTAGCAATTGAAGGAATGTCACCAATTACAGATGAAGAGACAGCGATCATAGCAATTCTGGAAAAGATGAAAAAGAATGGGAAGAGGCTCTTGATCACAATTGATGAAGTTACGAATAATGAATTTATGCAGGTTTTTGCTGGATCTTTTCAGATTTTTGTAAGGCAGGATCTACCAGTATTTTTATTAGCAACGGGTTTATATGAGAACATCGATGAGTTACAGAATGAAAAGAATCTTACATTCTTATATAGAGCACCAAAGATACAATTAAAACCGTTAAATAATCGGGCAATCATGAATAAATATAAAACAATTTTTAAAATTGAATCAGAACAAGCTGCGAAGATGGCAGAACTTACAAAAGGTTATCCATTTGCATTTCAGGTTCTTGGATATTTAACATGGAATCATGATGGTGATTACGAAGCAGTCATTGATGAATATGAACAGTATTTGAGTGAATTTGTTTATGATAAGATCTGGTCAGAATTATCACAGAAAGATAGGATAGTAGCAAGAGGAATTGCAGAGGTTGATGGTGGGAAGATCAAAGATATCCGGGAACGTTTAGGAATGGAGACGAATGAATTTAATCCATATCGAAAACGTTTGATAAAAAAAGGAATTTTATCAGGTGAAATGAGAGGATATGTATACTTTACATTACCATTATTTGATGAGTATGTGATTGATAATTTATAGGAATTAATCCAAGGTCAGATTTACGAAGTAGTTGATAAATACAAAAATTATTAACCAATATCATATAACATACACATTGTGTAGTGGTTTGAATAGTCTTCAGTTTTATGTGACAGAAATAAGATAAGAACAAATATTTCTGTCACATATACTAAAGACT
>ERZ827452.2451-NODE-2451-length-13971-cov-3.526157_pt1 | contig 13971 bp, 9 predicted proteins | sample MGYA00519866_ERZ827452 | MGnify/ENA primary metagenome ERZ827452 (study PRJEB31778, sample SAMEA3449307) | human gut metagenome | biome: human gut; feature: human-associated habitat; material: faeces | place: United Kingdom | collected 2010/2012 ... | reverse complement strand
AATATTTGTTTTTCTTTTATTTCTGTCACATACACCTGAAGTCTATTCAAACCACTACACAGTGTGTATGTTTTACTGTATTAGCATTAATAATATCTGTCTGCTTCTATAAAAATTAAAAAACGATAACGTTTAACATACACCCATCAGCTTGAATTTTATGAATACTCGACACATTCCCGTCATACAATTAAAAAATTTTACAAAAACTTATCATTCCCATGTACATTTCCTTAATCTCCCAAGTGTATAGTTAAACTCAACAGAGAATGATTGACTATATCAAAGGAGGATCTTATTGTGAGAACAATTCGCAGAAACATAGCAAGAAATGCAAAAAAATATGCAGCAAAAGCAACTGTATCAGCCATGATGTTAGCAGGCGGAGTTATGATGGCATCTCCAATCCTTTCATCAACAGTCAGCGCAGCGACAGAACATTGGAATGATGCATCTGCTTCTAAAACAGAAAGCTGGTCCACATGGAAAGCAAACTGGGATAAATACAGCACAAATTATGAAAATGTATCCCTAACACCAGGAGCAACAGAATCACAGCTTAATTTTGCATACTACAGCAGGACAGAAGAAACACCAAAAGTTAAGATCGCAACAAAAGCAGATATGTCTGATGCAAAAGAAGTCGAAGGAAAACAGACACAGGCAGTAGCGATCGAAGGTGTTCAGTACTATTCAAACAAAGCATCTGTAAATGACCTGAAAGAAAATACAACTTACTACTATCAGGTATTCCAGAACGGAAAATATCAGGATGCACAGAAATATTCTACAAAATCATTTAAAAATTATTCTTTCTTATATGTAGGAGATCCTCAGATCGGAGCATCTTCGGGACAGACAAGTACTGAAGGAGATGCGATGAAAGATAATAACTATGCAGCAAGAAATGATAGTTATAACTGGAACAACGTATTAAATAATGCGGTAAAACAGAATCCAAATCTAAGTTTTGTTGCATCCGCGGGAGATCAGGTAAATAACAATAACAATGAAAAACAGTATGCAGGTTACCTTGGAGCAGATGCTTTAAGATCTCTTCCAGTAGCAACAACGATCGGAAACCACGATTCTGGATCAGCACAGTATGAGATGCATTACAACAATCCAAATGCATTTGATACAAGTGGATATAGAAATACAGCAAAGTATACAGAAGGAAAGACAGCAGCAGGAACAGACTATTATTACACATATGGAAATACATTGTTTATCGTATTAGACACAAACAATTACAACTGTGCAACTCACGAAAATGTTATGCGTAAAGCGATCAAAGAAAATCCAAATGCAAAATGGAAAGTTGTAATGTTCCATCAGGACATTTATGGATCAGGATATGATCATTCAGATTCTGACGGAATGGTTTTAAGAACACAGTTAACACCATTAATGGATAAATATGATATTGATGTTGTACTTCAGGGACATGACCATACATACTCCAGAACATATCAGTTACAGAGTGATGGGCAGGCACATGATAAATTCGCAAAAACAGAAAATACAGCAAATTACGCAAAAGAAAACAACTGCTACGAAATTGTTGATACAACAAAAGGTGGAACGGTTGTAAATCCAAAAGGAACTGTATATTTAGAAGCAAACTCAGCAACAGGATCTAAATTCTACAATCTGATCACAGCAAAACAGGATTTCATTTCTGAGAGAAGCCAGACATGGACACCAAGTTATTCTGTAGTCAATGTAACAGATGACTCTTTTGAAGTTACAACATACGATGCGGACACAGGAAAAGTATTAGACGGATCATCTTCATATAAGATCGTGAAGAAAGCAGAAGAGACCAAAAAAGATGATGCGAACTCAAATACAACAAAGAAAGATGATACAACAGCAGTACAGACAAAAGACCAGACGATCACAGCAACAGCATCTTATAAGAAGAGTGAAACATCCAAAGCATTTAAATTAAATGCAAAAACAAATGGAAATGGAAAACTCACTTACACAACATCAAACAAAGCAGTTGCAACAGTTGATGCCGCAGGAAAAGTAACAGTCAAAGGACCAGGAGTTGCCAAGATCACAGTCAAAGCAGCAGCAACTACAGACTACAAAGCAGCTTCCAAAACAGTTACAGTGACTGTAGCACCAAAGAAACAGAGTATTTCTTTAGTAAATAAGATCAAAAAACAGCTAACGATCAAATGGAAAAAGAATACGAAAGCATCAGGATATCAAGTTGTATATTCTACAAACAAGAAATTTACAGGTAAAAAGACAGTAAGAAAAGCGAAAACAACAACATCTTACAAGATCAAAGGTCTGAAAAAAGGGAAAAAATATTACGTCAAAGTCCGTTCTTACAAAACAGTAAATGGAAAACGTATTTATGGAGCCTACAGCACAGCCAAAAAAGCAACAATCAAATAGAGATGATAAAGAATTAGTGTCGTAACTTAATTTATCAGACAGAGCAAAAGCCTGCGCCCGGAATGATAGATCCGGACACAGGCATTCTCTGATTTTTCTTTATAAATAAAAGGCTACGATTTATAGAAAGAAGACAACTTATGGAAAAAGCAGTATCATGGAAAAAAATCTTGATCCTCGCAATAGCAGTGTGTTTATTTGCAGGGATCATAGTCAAATGCAATCAGTTTCAGAAAACGCCATTGGCATCTTATAAAGGACAAAAATATGAAAAAGCAGTTGTAACAAAGATCATTAAAGATAATCTTGCAGAAGACGGAAGTCGTTATGGAACGCAGAAAGTTCTGGTCAAAATAACAACGGGAACCTACAAAGGAAAAGAAAAACAGGCGATCAATCCAAGCGGAACTTTATTTGGAGCTGACTGTAAAGTAGGAGCAAGGATCATCGTGATCGTAAATAAAAGTGGAACAAATGCAGGATTTACCGTATATAGTCAGGACCGTACCATGGCAATCTATGGATTTGCGTTGATCTTTGCAGCGGTGGTATGTGCGATTGGTGGGAAAAAAGGTGTTTATGCTATTTTAAGTCTTGTATTTGCGTTTGCATGTATCATTGGTATCATGTTCCCGATGATGTATCGGGGAATTTCACCGATCGTGTTGACGATCATTGTGGCAGTGTTGACAACGATCGTAACATTAGGACTTCTTGGTGGATATTCGAGCAAAACAGTGTCTGCGATCCTTGGAACAGCGATCGGGGTCGTGATCGCAGCAGTGGCAGCGATGGCATTTGGAAAAGCAGCAGGGATCACAGGATATAATGTATCGGATATCGAAGCGTTGAACTATGTCGGACAAAATACAAAGATAAAGATCGGAGAATTGCTTTTTGCCGGAATCATCATTTCAGCATTAGGAGCCGTCATGGACGTTGGTATGTCCATTGCATCTACGATTCAGGAAATTTATGAAACAGACAAAACACTGTCCATGAAACGACTTTTTGTATCAGGAATCAATGTTGGAAGAGATATGATGGGAACGATGACGAATACACTGATCTTTGCTTATGTAGGCGGTGCAATGACAACATTAGTGATCAATTACGCATATGATCTAAGCTACAGACAGTTAGCGAACTCTTATGTGATCGGAATTGAGATCATGCAAGGATTATCTGGAAGTCTTGGTGTTGTATTAACAGTACCGATCACAGCATTGATCGCATCATTTCTTGCAGTGCGCAAAAAATAAATTTTATAATTCATAAAATAAATCATAAATACGATCTATGGATTTTATAAAAAACATCTATAAATCTATTGACACAGAAAAAAATTTCATGTATCGTAAAAACATCAAAACAAGGAGAAACTAAGATGACAACAAGTAAGATGAATAATTGCACATTTTATTACTTTAGCTTTCAGGGTTATTATTTTTATCCTGACTATTTTTGTTGCAATGAATCATCGCCAAAACTTATGTCACTTTAAACCGACAGAGTAAAACATTTAAGGCATGCATTCTTGCAACAGAGTGCATGCCTTTTCTTTTTACTCAAAGAAGCAAAGGCCGCACCAGAGAAGCAGGATAGAAACGACTTGCCAGGAAAGGACGAACATCATGATTATTATTTTAAAGAAACAGGCAGAAGAAGCAAAGATCAACGCATTAAAGAAAGAGATGGAAGAGCAGGGACTGGGAATCCACGAATCCGAAGGTGTTAACACAAGGATCCTTGGATTAGTGGGAGATACATCTGTTGTAGATATGCGTCATATCATGGCAAACAGCATCGTTGAAAATGTACAGCGTATTCAGGAGCCATACAAGAAGGCCAACAGAAAATTCCATCCAAACGATACAGTTGTTGATGTAAACGGAGTAAAGATCGGTGGTGGAAACTTCCAGGTGATCGCAGGGCCATGTTCTATTGAGACAAAAGAACAGATCACAGAAGTCGCAAACGATGTGAAGAATTCTGGTGCAGGATTATTAAGAGGAGGAGCTTTCAAACCAAGAACTTCCCCATACTCTTTCCAGGGACTTCATGGAGAAGGATTAGAATTATTATTAGAAGCTAAGAAAGCAACAGGACTTCCAGTTGTTACAGAGATCATGGATGCAAGTCATCTTCCATTATTCGAAGATGTGGATCTGATTCAGGTTGGAGCAAGAAATATGCAGAACTTTGAATTATTAAAAGAATTAGGAAAGATCAACAAACCAATCTTATTAAAACGAGGACTTGCAGCAACGATCGAAGAATGGTTAATGAGTGCAGAATACATTATGGCAGGTGGAAATGAAAATGTAATCCTTTGTGAGAGAGGAATCCGAACATACGAAACAGCCATGAGAAATACATTAGATCTTTCTGCAATTCCTATGATCAAGAAGAAATCCCAGTCATGGTAGATCCATCTCATGCAACAGGAATCAGAGATATGGTAGAGCCAATGGCATTAGCAGCGATCGCAGCTGGGGCCGATGGATTAATGGTAGAAGTTCATAATGATCCAGCCAAAGCATTATGTGATGGACCACAGTCACTGACACCAGAACAGTTTGATACATTGATGAAGAAGGTAAATAAGACAAGAGAATTCTTTCAGGCATTATAACTAGAAAAAATCTTGCTGAGAATTGTAAATTGGGATATACTATAACTAAAGAAAGAAAAAGACAACCCGGGAATCCATTGATTTCCGGGTGTTTGTCAGTTTTATAGATTCTAGGGAAAAAGGAGAGATATCTTATGAAAGTAATCGTCGGACTGGGGAATCCGGGAAAGAAATATGACAACACAAGACACAATATTGGATTTGAAGCCCTTGATTATATTGCAGACAAAGAAGGCATAAGTATAAATACAGGGAAACACAAAGCATTGATCGGAACTGGTTATATGGGAGGAGAAAAAGTCCTTCTTGTGAAACCACAGACATTTATGAACTTAAGCGGGGAAAGTCTTCGTCCAATCATGGATTTCTATAAATTAGAGCCAGAAGATTTTATCATTATTCATGATGATATCGACCTTGATGTTGGAAGACTGCGTATCCGAAGAAAGGGAAGTGCAGGGGGACATAATGGACTGAAAAGTATCATCAGTCATTTAGGAAGTATGGATTTCCCAAGGGTGAAGATCGGTGTTGGAGAGAAACCAAAAGGATATGATCTGGCAGATTATGTATTAGGACATTTTACAAAAGAAGAACAGGCAATCTTTGCGGAACGTTTTGATGAAGTGTACGATGCAGTACAGCTGATCGTTATGGGCGACATCACAGAAGCGATGAACCGCCACAATAAGAAAAAGTAGGGATAGAAAGTGTTAGAACATATATTAAAAGACGATCCGGTATACAGACAATTAAAAGATGAGGTCGAAGATTACTGTGGCCCGGTTCTTGTATCAGGATGCACCGATACAGCCAAATGGCATTTGACCAGTCTGATCGGAAATCATAGGAAAAAGCAATTTAAAATCATCATCGTACCAGACGAGAACAAAGCAAGACAATGGGTTGAGGCAAGTCATTTCTTTGGAGAAAAGGTTCAGTATATTCCGGCAAAAGATCCATTGTTTTATACAGCCGATGTTCATGGAAATGCAATCGCAAGAGACCGTATGCTGGCAATCAAGAAGATCGTGGATGACAAATGTGGAACCTTTGTGATGACGATCGATGCGGTGATGGATCAGGTTGTTCCATTAAGTGATATCAAGAATCATAAGATGACGTTTAAAATGGGAGAGACACTGGAAGAGGCAACGATCGCAGAAGAATTTGTTGCCAGAGGCTACGAAAAAGCACCATTTGTTGAGGCTCCAGGCGAGTTTGCTGTGCGAGGAGGAATCATTGATATTTTCCCATACACGCAGGAAAGCCCATATCGTATCGAACTATGGGGAGATGAAATTGATTCGATCCGAAGTTTTGATAAAGAAAGCCAAAGATCCATCGAAGAAGTCGATACTCTGACCATTTATCCGGCATCAGAGATCATTTTAAACCAGCCAAGGATTGAACATGGTCTTCGAAATATGGAAGAAGATTATGAGAAGTTATCACAGAAGTTTAAAAAAGAAAAAAAATATGATCAGGAAGCCCGCCTAAGAAAAGAAATGGACCGTGTTCGTGAGGAATTAAGGGAACTTCATATGTTGATCGGAGTAGAAGGTTACCTCCCATATTTTTATGAAAATACAGAATGCATCTTAGATTATTTCCCAGAAGAAAGCATGATCTATATGGATGAACCAAAACATATCAGAGAACGTGCAGATGCATTTTATCTGGAATTCTCAGAGAGTATGAAAAGCCGTCTGGAAGGTGGGTATCTTTTGCCTAAACAGGCAAATACGGTGACAGATTATGAGAGCATTTTATATCAGATCGAGAAACATAAGATGCTATGTTATTCGATCTTATCTGCTGAGATCAATGATTTTAGAGTTGCTAGAATCTTATTTATGGATACAAAATCCATTCAGTCTTATAACAACAGTTTTGAGCAGTTAGTCAAAGATCTTACCAAATATCAGAGTAAGGACTACAGGATCGTTGTTGCTTCTCCATCTGTTACAAGAGCGAAACGTCTAAGCAGTGATCTGAGAGAAAATGGTTTGGTTGTGACATATGATAAGGACTTGAAATATGGAGTGGAAGCAGGGCAGATTGTTGTCACAGCAGGAAAGCTTCTGACAGGAATTGAATATCCGGCAGCCAAATGGGTATTGATCTCAGAAGGAGACATTTTCAAAGGAAGAGAAGAAAAAAAGCGCCGAAAGAAAGAGAAGAAAAAACAAGGAGAAAAGATCCGAAGTTTTGCAGATATCAATATCGGTGATTACGTTGTTCATGAAAAACATGGAGTCGGTATTTACCGCGGAATCGAAAAGATCACAACAGATGGGGTTGAAAAGGATTACATCAGTATTGAATATCAGGGCGGTGATAATTTATTTATTTTAGCATCAGCCCTAGACCAGATCGCAAAATACGCAAGTGCAAATGCAAGAAAGCCGAAACTTCATAAATTAGGTGGAAATGAATGGAAGAAGACGAAAACACGTGTCAAAGGTCAAGTCAAAGATATTGCGGAAGAACTCGTGCAGTTATATGCACTAAGACAGGCAAAAGAAGGATATGTCTATGACAAGGACACTGTATGGCAGAAAGAGTTTGAAGAATTATTTCCATACGATGAAACGCAGGATCAGTTAAATGCGATCGATGATACGAAAAGGGATATGGAAAGCAAGAAGATCATGGACCGACTGATCTGTGGAGATGTCGGGTATGGCAAGACAGAAGTAGCGATCCGTGCAGCATTTAAGGCAGTAGACAATGGAAAACAGGTGGCGTATCTCGTACCAACCACGATCCTTGCACAGCAGCATTACAATACATTTGCACAGAGATTTCATGATTACCCGATCACCGTACGCATGATGTCTAGATTTTGTACAGCAAAAGAGCAGAAAGAGACGATCGAAGGACTCAAAAATGGAACGGTAGATGTTGTGATCGGAACGCATCGCTTATTGTCCAAAGACATGCAGTATAAGAATCTGGGACTGCTCGTAATTGATGAAGAACAGCGTTTTGGAGTGACACATAAAGAAAAGATCAAGACAATGAAAAAAGATGTCGATGTCTTATCATTATCTGCTACACCAATTCCAAGAACCCTGCATATGAGTCTGATCGGAATCCGTGACATGAGTGTATTAGAAGAACCACCGCATGACCGAAGAGCGATCCAGACATATGTTATGGAATATAATGAAGAACTGGTCAAAGAAGCGGTCTACCGCGAAATGACACGTGGCGGGCAGGTATATTATGTGTATAACCGCGTCAATAATATCGCAGAAGTGACAGCCGAATTACAGAGATTGCTTCCAGATGCGAAAGTTGCATTTGCCCACGGACAGATGAAAGAACGCGAACTGGAAGAGATCATGATGGGATTTATGAACCATGAGATCGATGTATTGGTATCCACAACGATCATCGAGACAGGACTAGATATTCCGAATGTAAACACAATGATCATTCACGATGCCAACCAGCTTGGGTTGTCCCAGTTGTATCAGTTAAGAGGACGTGTCGGAAGATCGAATCGAAATGCATTTGCATTTTTGATGTACAAAAAAAACACACTGTTAAAAGAAACCGCAGAAAAACGATTACAGGCAATCCGGGAATTTACAGATCTGGGATCCGGTTATAAGATCGCAATGCGAGATCTGGAGATCCGCGGAGCAGGAAATCTCTTGGGACAGGCACAATCCGGTCATATGGAAGCAGTTGGATACGATCTGTATTGCAAGATGCTGAATGAAGCAGTCTTGAGATTAAAAGGCGAATTAAAAGACGAGGATGAATTTGACACAACGCTCGATCTTGATATCAACGCATTTATTCCATCAACGTATGTATATAATGAATATCAAAAACTGGAATTATACAAACGTATTTCATCCATTGAATCCAAAGATGAAATGGAAGATATGACAGATGAGTTGATCGACCGCTTTGGGGAAATGCCGAAAGCAGTCTACAATCTGTTATATGTTGCATATTTGAAATCATTAGCACACCACGCTTATATGACAGATGTGAAACAAAAAGGAGAAAAAGTCTCATTTGAAATGAAACCAGATGCAGCTGTGGACGTAGAAAAAATTCCAGTGGTATTAGAAGAATACAAACGTGAATTATCCTTCCAGGCAGGCAAGAATCCGACATTTGTACTGGATCTGTCAAAGACAAAGAAAGTGAAGCAGTTAGAAAAGATTGAACATTGTGTGAACTCGCTCAATTCATTGATAATCCGATAAGTTTGTGCTATAATATCGCCAGACATTAGCCTAATATAATCATAATATGAAGGAGAAAATGAAATGAAGAAATTAGCAAAGAAGTTGCTATGTTTAACTGCAGTTCTTGCGTTAACTCTTTCTTTATTTACAGGATGTAAAAGCAAGAATGAGAAGACATTATTTGAATATGCAGGACAAGAAGTAACATTCCAGGAAGCACATGTATATGCAAGAATCATGCAGTATCAAGCAGAAGCTCAGTACGGAGCATACTTCGGAGACAGCATGTGGTCTATGCAGGTCGGAACAGACAGCAAAGGAAAGAAGATCACAATGCAGCAGTCTGTCAAAGACAGCGTTATCAACCAGTTAAAACAGATCAAAGTTTTAGCAGCACACGCAGACGACTACAACGTGAAGTTAACAAAATCTGAGAAGAAGCAGATCAAAGAAAGCGTAACTGCCTTCGCAAAAGACTCAACAGGTAAGAAAGTCATGAAGAAGACAGAAGCAGATAAAGATATGATCCAGAAACTGTACGAAGAAAGCACGATCGCAAGTAAAGTTATGCAGGCGATTATCAAGAAAGCAAACGTTACAGTAACAGATGACGAAGCCAAAACTGTCAAAGTCTACAAACTTGTTTTCACAACAAAGACAACAGACAGCAAGACAGGAAAAGAAAAAGACATGACAGCCGCTGAGAAGAAAGATCAGCTAAAGAAAGCAAAATCCGCATTAAAGATGATCAAGAAAGGTCAGAGTATCAGCTCTGTAGCTAAGAAGTTCAGCGTAAACTCTGACAACGAAGAATCCTATACAAAAGGAAAAGCCACATTAGGAACAAAATTCGAAACAGCAGCAGCAAAACTTAAGAAGAACCAGGTAAGCGGAGTCGTAGAATTAGACGATGCATACGTGATCATCAAGATGTTAAATCCAAACGACACAACAGCAGCTGCATCAAACAAATCCACACTGCTTCAGGAAAAACAGCAGGCAGCATACGAGAAAGTCTACAAGAAGTGGACAAAAGATGCAGACAAGAAGTGGGATGACAAGAAGTCTGTAGATCAGGATCTGTGGAAAGAAGTTAAGTTTAAATATAAAGCTACAACAGCATCTACAGCAGCAACAACTACTACTACAACAGCAGCTAAGAACACAACAACAGCTGCGAAGAATAAATAATTATAAAAGAGTAAATAATTACAAGAAATAAAAAGACCGGAGATAACGGGAATAGTTATCTCCGGTCTCAGACTGTAGACAAACTAGGTGCTGGGATCATCCCAGCACCATTTTTTCCTTTAAAGTTAAATTGTATCCAAAAATTTCTTAGAAATCTTCGCTTTTGTCCATTTAGCAATCCGTTCTTACCAAGAAATCTTGCCAGTTTTTTTAGATTCATACATGCAAAAGTAAGCCCGGCTTTCATCTCCATCCGTGCTTTTCCTATGTATTGTGTATATCGAAATCCATGGTGTTCTTTTGCTGTTCCAAAGATTCTTTCTATCGTTTCTTTTCGTTTCTGATAGATTGCTTTATTCCCTCTTACATGTCGGATATCTTCTGCTTTTTCTATATATTTTTCCCAAACATGACGTGTTATCACTTTTACATGATTCTTGCTTTCTGTACATTTGGATATCTGTGGACATTTTTCACATTGATATCCACAGCTTTTATATTCTCTGTATCCATCCCTGTTTGTTGTACTGTATCTTAGAATCTGATTTTCTGGACAGATGTAACAATCATAGTATTCATCATAAACATATTCATATTTCTTAAAAAATCCCTCTTTTGTCATAGGACGTTTATATGGAAACAATGGTTCAATCCTATCTTTCAGAAGTTGTCTGGCAATCGCTGGTGTCTTGTATCCTGCATCTGCCACGATCATTTCTGGTTCAAAACTTTTCACCTTTTCATAGATTGTTTGAAATGTTCGGCTGTCATGTTCATTTCCAGGATGAACACTATATCCAAGGACCCATCCGTGTTCATCACATGCCGTTTCTACTGCATATGCAAAAACATGTTTATGTTCTCCTTTGCGAAACCATCCGCTTTCTGGATCTGTAATACTGCTCTTTTTGGTTTTTATATCGTCTGGTATCTGTTCAAGCTCATTATGTTGATCATTCCCAGATGTGGGAGGTGTTGGCGGATTCTTCTTATTTTTATCTTTTAGAGGTTTTTTCCCATGTGCCTGTCGGTCTTCATTGATCTCTTTTTGTAATTCATCTTCATACCAGAGTGCCTGTTCATGAGCAACTCTTTTTCGCATTTTTTTACTGTTGGCACATGCTTTTACATGAGTTGCATCAACAAAGATCTCGTCCGTATTGATCAACTTATACTTCATACATTCTTCCAGAATCTTTGAAAATATCTGTTCAAAAAGATCCGTGTCTTTAAATCGGCGGGAATAATTCTTTCCAAACGTTGAAAAATGCGGTACAGGATCCAGCATATCCAGACCAAGAAACCAACGGTAGGCAACATTTACTTCAATCTCTCGGATCGTCTGACGCATACTTTTGATTCCATAAAGATATTGAATAAATGGAATTTTAACGAGCATAACAGGATCCATACTTGGACGACCATTGTTTTGACAATATTTATCTTCTACAAGATCGTAAATAAAGTTCCAGTTGATTGCTTTATCAATCAATCTTAGCATATGATCCTGCGGAACCATGGAATCCATTGAGAACATCATCATCTGTTCTCGTTTCTTGTCTGCATTTTTCGTCATCATAAAAAACACCGCCTTTCTGATAATTTTATTATACCAGAAAAACAGTGCTCATAGTAAAAGTCCCGGCAAATACCGGGACTTTGTCTACAGTCTGAGACCGGAGATAACGGGAATAGTTATCTCCGGTCTTTTTGACTTTCTGTGATCACACAGGCACCGAGTTGTTCATATGTATGAATGCATTTTTCTGAGATTGAAGAATTCGTAATAAGATTGCGACCTTTTCCAAGTTGACAGATGTAGATAAAATCTTTCTTCATAAGTTTGGTTTCATCTGCGAGAAAATAGATTTCAGGAACCATGTGACAGAGCAGGCGTACAATTGATGCCTCAGCCATACTTCCTAAAAAGATATTTCCTTCTTCATCAACAGCATTAACTCCAATAAAAGCACAGTCAAGCTGGAATGAATTCAGATTCGATTCGGCAATCTGACCAGTTGTAGTAAGTGAATTATGACGTATTTCTCCACCCAGAGAAATTAGATGAATATTAGGATATGAACTTAATTCGTAAGAAATATTGACTGCATCTGTAACGATATTTAAGGTGCCAGACTCTTTGAGCATTGTAGCAAACATATGGACTGTTGTTCCAGAGGCAAGGAAAATATGATGTCGATTCTGAATGTAAGGAAGAGCAGCTCTTGCAATAGATTCTTTCAATTCAATATTCTGCGTCATACGCTGATGAAAAGGAAGAGTGGTATCGTGAATCGAAAGAGAAGGAAGTGTTGCACCTCCATGTGTACGGATCAATTTATGGTCATTCTCAAGTTCCTTTAAATCTCTTCGTGCAGTCATTGGCACGATGTCAAATATTTCACAGATTTCAGAAATTGAAATCCGTTCAAAATGAGATAAATAATCTAATATTTTTTGTTGACGTATATCTTTTTTCAACGAAATAGCTCCTTTTATATACTATATAATTATCTTTTATTATACTTTACAGAAAAGGAAAATTCAAGAAATAAGAGAATAATAAAAAGTTCTAAACGAACATTTGTATAGACAAAACGAACATAAAAATGTTAATATGAAACAAATATAAGTGTTAGAAAGGGTGTTTTATTATGAAATGTGTTGCAGTAGGAGATATGATGATTCCGTCCATATATTTTAGGAGGGAATTAGAAAAAAGTTCGATCATTGATGAGTTTATATGTAAATCCTGGAAAGAAAATAGTAGTAAAGATGATTTCAGGGAAGTTATCCGAAAGATAGAAACACAGGGAGCATGTGCATTTGAGATAGAAGATGAGATTACAGAGCTTATGAAAAAGGCGGATGTTATTTTTGTACATCAGTGTCCGGTTAGTAAGGAAGTGATCAAAGAAGCAGAAAATCTAAAGTATATTTTATCCTGTCGTGGTGGTGTGGAAAATATTGACATGGAAGCGGCAAAAGAAAAGGGTGTGAAAGTTATTAATTGCCCAGCTCATAATGCATATGCAGTTGCAGAATATACGATAGGAATGATTTTAAATGAATTAAGAAATATCACAAGATCTTGTACAGCATTAAAGAATGGTGAGTGGAGAGAAAAATATCAAAATTCTGAGACACTGACAGAACTAAGAAGCCAGACGATCGGAATCATTGGATTTGGAACGATTGGTCGTCTCGTCATTGAACGTCTGAAAGGTTTTCATCCAACTATCCTTGTTCATGATCCATTTGCAGATGAAGATAAGATTCGAGAAGAAGGATGCAAACCAGTTACAAAAGAAGAACTGATCAAACGATCAGATGTGATCACGATTCATGCAAGGATCAAGGCTGGTGATCCACCAATTATCGGAAAAGAGGAATTTAATCAGATGAAAGAAACTGCTTATTTGATCAATACAGCAAGAGCAGTCGCAGTTGATATGAAAGAACTTTATCATGCACTTTCAGAGCATAAGATCATGGGAGCAGCAATCGATGTATTCC
>ERZ827452.2442-NODE-2442-length-14007-cov-5.305834_pt1 | contig 14007 bp, 22 predicted proteins | sample MGYA00519866_ERZ827452 | MGnify/ENA primary metagenome ERZ827452 (study PRJEB31778, sample SAMEA3449307) | human gut metagenome | biome: human gut; feature: human-associated habitat; material: faeces | place: United Kingdom | collected 2010/2012 ... | reverse complement strand
TTCATTTATCCGCTATCATCGCGGCTTACCCTGATTGTAAACATAGGGATTATTTCTTGTCAATATATTTTCCCCAGCCGATTGGGATAATTTCTTCTTTTCGCATATAATTCAACTCGCACAACACTTGGTCAGGACTGAAATCCAACTTGTGCTTGCTCCAAGCATAGAAATCTTCCAGCAACAGATCGTCGGATATCGGCTCCCCTTTTATGATTCGGTTGTTCCATACGGCATATAGCGTCGAAACAATCTCCGCACGGGCCAAATCCATCTTTTTAATTTTGTTTATCAAAGAATCGACTGCGTGGCGAATTGTTTGAGGATATGTTTCATACACCTGTTCCAATTCGTCGATCATTGCAGTAGGAATATAATTATATCGTGTCTTGCCATTTTCTTTTTTTGCCTCTATTCTGACATGACGATATTGCTTGAACTTACTGTCGATGTGATTCATCATCGCCTGATCATCTGGTCCTGCCGTATTGCGAATATAGTCGTTTCCGAAATCGAGTTGGCAATGATACCCGACCAAATGCAACGTTTTTTGCAATTTGGTACGTCCCCATCCTGATGATTGATATAATGCATTTACGATATGCCCGGCAACTACATGTGTTTGCAGAGGAATTTCACGAATTTGAGCATCTGGAGTTTCAAGCGGAATAATCGGCGCTAACGGCTTAACTAAACGTATTTGTCCGGTTAATAATTTCTGCATCATGCCGCTTTTAATCAATTTGTACTTATTGCGGCGCGCCTCCAAATCTGCAATCTCCTTGTCCATATCGGAAAGGATAGTGGCTATCTTTCGCTGAGTTTCAATATCACTATTATAGTGTATATTCAAGTCATAAATATCGTTTGGATGGACGTGTGGCTGTGCTCCTCCGATTTGCAAAGCATACAATTCGGATTGATAAAATAACAGCAAATAGTAAATATACTTAATATCATACGATTTGCTTGGTTCAATAGTAGAGCAATCTGTTGCAAATATTGGGTAATCATGAAAAGTAACATAACCTGCGCTTGCTCCGGACGCACTGATTGCAATCGTATTTGCTTGTCTATTCGCTACATTATGATAGCCAGCGGCACTTTTCCCTCCCGCAATAACCGGAATATTTCCTGTTATATACTGGCCAGAAGTGAGCATATCGCCTTTTTTGATTGAAACGATATCTTTGATTTTCTGGTTGCGGAACTTTTTGCCTTTTTCTCCCAATAATCGGATCATTGCGCCTTGTTTGATAAGGCGTTTTTTTGCGATTTTCTTATCAAATTTGATTTTAGCACACAGTAATATATAATAAGTTTCGTAATATGTTGTAATACAACGATATGAATAACAAGGAAACAAGTTTTGTATTACGATATATCATTTTATTGTCCCCGAATTTGTCACGGCATTAAAAAAGTTCTATATTTGCAGAAAAACTTTGTATTATGCGTGCATTTCGTTATATGGCGGTATACAATCGCCGCGGCCAGTTGGACAAACAAGGATTCGGGACGGTCTCGATTTGCGTATCGGATTACTACGCCCGCCGCTATGTAAATACGGGTGTCAAGCTGCTACCGTCGCAATGGGATTCCCGCCGCCGCATTGTTCGGCCAGGCGTCGCGGGTTCACGCGAAAAAAATGAATATCTTCGTAGTATGGTTGCGGACATGGAGGCGCGGGAGTGGTCGTTGCGCCAATCGGGTATTGCTCCGACGCTCGAAACCGTCATCCGCCAAACGACGGCCAAACGCTCGTACCTCGTAACGGAGTTCGTCCGGACGGATTACATCAACAGCCGCGCGATCAAGCGCAACACGGTACGCAATTACATTACGCTGTGCAAACACCTCGACGCATACAAAAAAGGGCTTCACTTCGGGGGCATCGATTACAAATTCGTAACCGACTTTGCAACGTACCTGCGAAATTGCATATCGGTAAATTCCGCCCGTCAGATGCTAAGCACGTTACGCGCAGTTGTCCGCGAGGCGATCCGGCGCGATCTTATGGATTCGAACCCCTTCGAACGAATCCAGTTACAGAGCCAGCGCGTCGAACACGAATCGCTGACCGTCGACGAGGTTTCCGCAATCGAACGGGCGGGCGGTTTGTCTGAGACGGGCGGTATCGTGCGGGACATGTTCCTGCTATCGGTTTATACGGGTCTGCGAATTTCGGATGTCCTTGCCCTCACGCCGCACGACGTCCGAATCATCGACGGCGAGCGCTGGTTATACCGCAAGACGATCAAGACGGGAGCCGTCGTCGAGATTCCGTTATCGCGCATCTTCGGCGGCAAAGGCGATCGAATTCTGTTAAAATACGGCATCGGAAAAGGTATCGACGACCGATATTTCAAACTCAGCCCGAACGTGACGAACAGCATACGCGAGTTCTGCACCGCCGCCGGCATAACGAAGCGCGTTACGTTCCACACGGCACGGCGCACGTCGGCAACCCTGTTGCAGAGCATGGGCATTGCGACGAACGTCGTGCAAAAGATATTGGGACATTCGAACATATCGACGACGCAAATCTACGCACAGACGACACACGACCAAATCGCCACGGCCGTAAAAACGGCATTTGCGCAGTAGGTCGGACACGGCGTTGTCGTTGGGGGAATCCTGCGGGATTCCCTTTTTTCGTCGTTGTACACGGCCGCTTCGGATCGAGCGACCAGGCGACGGCCGGAACCGGCTCGCGCCAGCTGGGGCGGGGCCGTTCCGTGCGGGGTTCGTTTGCGACACCGAGAAACAAAAAGAAACAAGTTTTGTATAAAAATTATCCTTAAAAACGTATCTTTGTAGCGCAAACCAAACCGAATACCGACCATGCCGAGAAAGACGCCGGACGGACATCGTATCAATACCTCGTTGGGGATCGTCAGCGTTACGCACTTTCTAAACAAGAAGGTGAAACGCTGGCAAGATGCGGGGATGTACCCGATCTACTACAATATCAACCGAAAAGGGGTACCCTACGCGCACGTAAGCATGTATAGAGAACCGTTGCGCCCCGAAGAGTTAAAAACGGCAGCGGTGCGGGAGTTCATCGAAACAGAGACGCGCAACGTTCTTGCGATCGTGCATCGATACGGCGAAGATAAGGCGGCGGGCAATACCGAACGGATGTTTAAAATCTGGTCGATCGACGATAACGTCAATTATTTGTCGTGGTTGGAATCGCAGGAGGCGGATGCCACGGAAACAGAACCTCCGCACGAAGGGTGGGAGACGCAGCGCACCGGTTCGCCCCCCGATTCCGAGATGATAAACGCCTATTTGTCGCACTATCAAAGTTCGGCGGAAAAAGACCTGTTCGAAGAGATTAAAAACGTCGTTTCGGGGTATGCGTCGGCAGCTATAAATAAGCGCTTCGGAGTTTCTCTATCGTGGGCTGTCGACTTTTCGAACGTAGATTCCGACGATGCAGTTTGCGCGGGCGCCTTCCAAATATTGAAAAAAGCGGGAACGACGCAAGAAAAACGCCTGTTCGCCTTGTGGCAGATTCTCCGCGATATAAACGGGCGATTGCCGAAAAATCGCGCATGCTATCCGTTAACCCGTATCGAAGCCCAGCAAATGACCGTCGAAGGGATGATGCGCGAATTGCGCAAAATCCGGCCTTCGATCTTGTCGGGGCTGTGGGATTTGCTCGGCGACATCACGCGAGAAACGGTAGAAAAACGGTTGCTTCCGTTGCTTCGCAATGTGACAAACGGATAAAAAAATAAAAATTTTCGGGTAAACTTCCGCCCCGTTCCATAGCGGGAAACATACTTCGTAACAATCGAAACGGCAGCGTATTAGATACGTTGCCGTTTCTCTTTGCGCACTGTATGAGACAAGAAATACAAGTTACGAATACGTATCGCCACTTGCAAAAGTGGAATTTTCTGTATTATATTTGCAGTTGAAAGTTACGAAGTGTATTTATAACTTTCAACGATTAAAAAAATTTCAAACATGGAAACACGAGAACTCAGGGGTACGACCTTTATCGCCATACCGGAGGAACGGTTGCGGCGTATCGAATCGGGACTTGCGACGATCGAGCGATACGTGTCGAAGGAAAAAGCGTATCTGACGCTTCAAGAGGCGATAACGCGCACGGGGCTTTCCCGTTCGACGTTTTACCGGCTGTTCAATCAAGGCAAGCTGACGCCGCACGGCGGCGGCTCGGGCCGCAACGTTCGAATCAACGTCGAGGAGCTGGACGAATTGATGAGCAGTAAAAAGGGGGCCTCCACGGAGAAATAAGATGCTGGAATCGAAATCGAACCATATCTACGCCTACGGCACTATCGGAAGCGACTACACGGGCGCAGCCTTCGCCGAAGCGCTGCGCGCCGCCGCACGCTGCGGCGATCCGGTCGTGCATCTTCACACCGGCGGCGGATCGGTCACGGACGGCGTGCTAATGATAACGGCGATGCAGCAGGCGGGACGCCCTACGACGGTAGTCGTCGAGGGCTTGGCTGCCTCTATGGGTGCCGTATTCATGCTTTCGGCAACGCGCATACGCATCGCGCGCAATGCTTTGATCATGGTACATGCGGCCTCGATCGACGGAGGCGGCAACCGTCGGGCGTTGGAGCAGCAGATCGAGACGCTGCACAAGGTGGACGACGTATTGCGCGCACAGTTCTACCGGCGGGGAATATCGCGCGCCACCGTCGACGGATGGTTCGACGGTGCGGATCATTGGTTCACGGCCGACGAGGCGATAAAATGGGGCATCGCCGACGAACTTACGGATGCCGTCGCGACGGTTGCCGTCGCACGGGACGTCCGTCCGGCGGCCGTTTCGAAGATCACCGCCGCGCTGACGTACCGCGTGCCCTTCTCTGTTTCCTCGGCGGCGGGCAGCACGCGCAAGCGCTACGACGACTATACGCGCGACGAGCTGCTAGACATGAGCGAACGCGACCCGAAGCGGTTCCGCGAACTGCTCAACGAGAAATACGACCAATAAAAAGCAACGGAAAATGAACGTCCGAAAGGTCATTTATGAGATCCTCGGTGCGTGAATCGCGCGACGACATCACCGCAGTAGTCGAGGAGGCGTTGTTGCGCGCGATCAACGGCGCCGAACAAATCGCAATAGGATAACCCGAAAACCAGTCGAATATGGAACAGATCAACAAAGTAAACTACACGGGCGAAGGCGTGGAGGTGTGCTATACGCTCACGGAAAAAGGCTACGCGGAGGAGATTACGGAGTACATCAAAGACGAGCCGCACGGGGACTTCCTCGCGGCACTGCGCGCGCTGGGTGCGCATTTCGCGGTTCTGTCGGAGCTGCGGGGCATCCCTGCGGACTACATAAATGGCCTTTCGGCCTGGGATGCGGAGAAGGTCAGACAGAGCGCCGCGGGGCGCGTGAGCGTTACGACGGTTCGCATCAAGGAGGACGACACGGCGGGGCGCTGCGTCGTCCTTACGGGACGCCGGACGCTGGCGGGCGGCGGTGAGCTGTCGTATAGGCTGCCGAAACTTACGCCGGCGTCGCCGTATGCCTACTTGCATCAGTTTACGCAGGACATCGAAACGCTGCTGTCGGAGACGCGGGCCTACCTCTTCGACGGGAAACGCGCGGCCGTGCAGGGCGACCTGTTCGCGCCGGCCGAGACCGCGGCCGACGACGCGACGGAGGGCCGGAGCACGAAAAATGCGAAAAAATAACGCCCTACGTGTACAACTTCCGAAAAAATGATTACATTTGTCACGTCTAACGATTTTACCAAGCGGATGAAAGCCGCCGCGTCGCGGCTGTTTTCGTCTGAATATACGAACCTTAGCGGTTCCGTACCCCCGTGCGGCACGTGTAATGCGTCCGCAATGCTTTACCGAGCGTTGGACAGCGGGAAAGGCGGAGCCGCTTTTTTACTTCCGTCGAACTGTTCAAAACTCGGTAAAATGTTACGTTCATCACGGGCGACGACTGTCGCCCCGTCCCCTATGCCGGGACACCTGGACGCTGCGCGTTCTGCGGGCGTCGTCTATCAACTCCGTTACGGTTCCTACATCATCGGGGAGTTCGACACCTACGGTGCCGCCGTTCGCTATTCGGGTTATCTTCCTGCGGGCATCTACGAGGTGCGGCGGGTGCAGTGCGACGGCGAGTTCCGCATCTTCGACCCTACGACGGACTACTGGCGTCGATTCTACAACAAGGCAATACCCACGTGGGACGCGGAGCGGCTTATACAGACGTCCGCGTCGCACGCGGGCGCTGACAACGAGTTTTTCAACCCAACGACAACCGGCCATGACACGCACGAATAATCGGGTAAAAACGGCGTCGGAGCTTACGGCGCTGGCGGGGCTGTCGTGCGGCGCTTCCGTGGTGCTGTCGTTCGACAGCGTGGACTGGGAAGCGCTTCGCGGCAATACGTCGTACCCCTTCGAGACGCTGCGCTGTCAGGGGCGGCGGGGTTATACGTCCGTCGAGTTGTACAAGCTTCGAATCAAGATCGAGGAGCTTGCGCACGGCCGCTCGCGTGTAACGGCCTACACCTCGGACGGCCGTCTGTGCGTAAGCTACCAGTATATGGCCCTCGCGGATCGCAAGTTCATCGGCGCGTGCGTGCAGATGTGGTGCGCAGAAAGGGGGCAGGCATGAAACGGGGCCGAAAAAAGCAGGTCGTAGGCCGTTACAATGGCTCGGGCATGGTCTACACGACGACGACGGTCGCCGAGCCGCACGAGGTATACCAGCTGCAAAGCCCCGACGGGCGCGTGCTGGGGACGCTGGCCGTCCGCTCGGATGCCGTCGCCGCCGTGTCGCAGCTTGCCGAGGCCGGATATACGGTGCGTGTGGTTCGCGTGCCGATCGACCAGGCGCGCAGTGCCTCGGAACCGGCACCGCGGCCGCAGGTCGCAGAGGATGCAGACGCGGAGCTGCGGCGCGCCGCAGCGCGTAAAATGCCGCATTTGCTGGGGCGTCACGACGACAATGCGCCGTTGTACTCTGTCGTGGAGATATGCCGCCGCAGTCCGGCCCCCGCGCCGTTGTACGGCGTCGCGGCTTCCGGTACGAAAGGCTGCGGCACCGCCTCGACGCAGAAGCGGCAGAAGCCGACGCGCAAAACGACCCCTGCGCCGCATCGCGAGGCCGTAAGTCTGTCGGCGACTATCGAGATCAAGATACCGCGCCGCCGCCGGCTGTTCCGCTCGACGAGTGCCGCGGCGTGCGAACGCTATTTGTGCATCATACGGGAAAAATACGGCAAGTTATGACGGAACGGATTTTAACGGAATCGCCGTGCAAAGAATGCCGCAGAGGCACGAAGCGGCGCACGGGAACGATCTACAAGGAACAGCAGCGCAACACGGGCCACCGCAGCAACAGCGGCGGCCGTCATTGCGGCGTGCAGTACGTTCGCGGCGTCGGTCGCGTGGTACGTTCGCGGTGGGTCGCGGAGATTTCGGTACACGGCAAGCGCTACCGGTTCCGCTCGACGAGTTACGACAATTGCCGCTGGTGGATCCGTATGATGGTTGAAAAATACGAAAACGATTAAACGCAAGACAATGAACTGTATGAAAAATACGGAAAAGACGAATGACAGCGCCGAGGGCTGCGACGCCACGACGCGCGACGCGCTTATTGCGTGGCTGCGTTCCACGAAACAAGAGTTGCGGAGGCTCAGCCGCGAGGTCGCACGAACGAACGAATGCACCGTGCGGATATTGGGGCAGCTGCACACAGCGGCGGAGCGCTCCGACGTCGTTTCGCAGTTGTCGCGGACGTTCTACACCGTCGAGCAGGCCGCCGAGCTGCTGAAACTCAACGCGGCGACGGTGCGGCGCTACTGCTGCACCGGTCGGATTCGCAAGGCGTGCCGCGTCGGCCGAAGCTACCGAATCCCCGCGGAGGCGTTGGAACTGTTCATGGAGTTGAACCCTAAACCCAGCGACAATGTTCCGGCATAAGGATCGGCGGCGCATGACGCACGCCACACGGGGCCTGTGCGACCGCACGGGAAAAGGATTCGACGCGGGGTGCTTTTTCGGCGCGGTGGGCAAATCGTTCGACACGCTCGACGAGTGGAAAAACGCACTCACGAAGGGGTATATCCTCCTAAGCAATCGGGCAATGGATTGTCCGGAGATACTGAACGAATCGATGCGCGATGCACTCTACACGATCGAAGTATCGATCGAAGCGATCATCGCGGCCGAGGAAAACGCCGCGACGTATGATACCGGAGAAAAGATCGACGGCAAAATGAAGTAAATAACCCTCAAAAATCACACGACAATGACGACATTTCAGAAAGACAGTTTCACAATCACGATACCGACGGGCGGCGATCCGGTCGAAGATTGGATGGATTTGATAAGCGAGATCGGCAGTATTTTTTCGATGCTCACGCCGGAAACTATGAATAGATGCGATGGTTTATACAACTTGGCGGTATTGCTGCAAGCGCTGGTGCCGGATTACGACACGGCGCAGCGGATGACGAAAGGTGCGGCCGCTGCGACGTCGACCGATGATGCCGCGACGCCGAAAACGCACACCCCGCCGCTGGGTGCGCTGTTAGACGATTTGCAGCGCCTCGGCGAGGAGAACGGCCGTTTGCGCGAACGTTTGCGGATTATGGAGGAGCAGGCGTCGACGACCGACGACGAGAAGAAACCGCGCACGGGCAGCAGCAAACGGGCCGCCTAAGCGCTGGGATAACGATACGGAGTTAACAACAATTCAATTATACGATTATGGCAACAGTTAAAGCAAAGGCGGGGGCGGATAGCGCGACCCCGAAACAAGGGTATCAATTTTCGGACGACGGTGCACAAGTCACGGCTTGGGATCAAGTAAACGCGATACGCACGGCCTCCGACAAATGCGCGGAGCAGGTAGCCGCGGCGTGGCAGATCATGCACAGCAACGCGCCGCAGATGACCTTCGGATCGTTCATCGAGCTTGTGACGAAGATAAACGGCAAGTTCCGCGGCCGGTGGGGTTCGTCGGATGCCAACGAACACCGCCGCGCGGTTCGCATGGCAGTCGTCGAAAGCCATAACCCCGACGGCGCAACCGTGGGCGGAATTAAAATCGACCTTCACAAGTTGGCCGAGCTGGCCGAACTGCCGTTCGTCGACGAAGCGATCGAGGCGATCGAGGCGATCGGGGAGAACCTCAGCGGCGGCGACGTCGTGGAGATCAGCGGATTCGTGCTCGACGACGACGGGCTATCGGTCTCGTGGGACGATACGGCCGTTGTCGAGCGCTACACCGTGACGCTGACCGAATCGGAGATCGCGGCAAAATCGACGCTTACGACGTTGATTCCGACGCTAAACGCCCTACGGCCGTACTACGACCGCGTGCCGACAAGGTATATAAAGTCGCAGACTACGGAGTTCGACAAACCATTCGACCGCGGAATTTACATCCACGGCCTCGAATACGACGCTACCACGCAGACGTACAAGGTCGCCGCGCGGTTGTTCTACGAGGGTATCAACGGCCGCAGGTAGTATAAAGTCGCGGCGGGTTGCTGCGGGTGTGCAGAAAAGTTCGGGTTCGTTTGCGGTTGGTTCCGCAGCTCCCGCCCGACATTTATACTCCATTTAAACGGCGTTTCAAGAGAACGACCCAAACGATGATAGACCAAATAAGCATAAGAATCGACGCCACGCCGGAGCAGGTGCGGCAGCTCGTGCAGCGGCACCGCCTTACGAGCGTGGGGAACGAGGGTTCGCAGTGGGCCTACGTCAGCGGCGAACAGCGCAAGCTGACGGGAATAGTCTTAAAAATCGACAATACCGATGCTGTATACATCGAGTGCAGCCTCCACAAGCAGTACAACAGAATACGATACGGACAACTCAACAATTACGGGATATTCACCATGCAGCAGGCACGACAGACGCTAACGGAGCTATTGCCCGACGTGCTGGGCATGGATATTCGGCGTGCCGTGGTTCGAAAAGCCGAAATAGGTTTGACGATGACCATGCCGCACGACGCGGGCGAATACATCATGCGCATCGTTTCGGTCGGAGATAAGGAGTTGATCGAGGAACCGAGATACCGCGAGAATTTCCAAAAAGTAACGCGGCAGATCAACACGCGCCGAATATATAAAATCTACGACAAGACGGGCGAAAGCAGACAAAAGCGCCGCCGCGATATTCCGCATTCGCCGATGCTGAGAATCGAGACAAAAATAAACTTCGTGAAGGATCGGGGCGCCTGGACGATGGGCCGATTTTTGGGGCAGTTGCCGACGCTGGCGATCCGCTTTCTCAAAGATTGGCAATCGGTAATTTTCATCGCCTTTTGCACCGAACAACGCCCGCACGACGAAGATCGATACGCTACGCTGTTGATGGCGTTGGGCGTAAAGCGCTTCAACGACATTACGCGCATCGAGCACAGCGACGGACGCATAACGGCCGACGAGAAGCTGCGACGCGACAACTTCGCCGCACGTTGGAACGACCTACGCCGAAAGGAGTACGCACGCGGCATCCTCTCGATCCATGAGCGGGAGTATTTCGACGCGCTGAAAAGGAACTACAACGAGGCGATCGCAGACGGTGCCGCGAAAATCGTAAGCGAAAAAACCGCCGATGACATAAACGCACACAAACGCACATTGTGCGTACAAAAACGGCGCGCCGCTTTTTTTGAGGCTCGAAATTAGATTACAGATCGATATACATATAACGCATTGAATTACAACGCCGTCCGAATAGTTTCGGGCGGCGTTTTCGTTTGTCGGTTACAATCCGTAACGCACCCCGTCCCGAAAGGGGCCGAAAAAGCAAATCCGGCAGCTTGTTATAAGCCGCCGAAAAGAGCGCGAAGCGCTCGAAAGGCGGCCGGATGCTTACACTCCGAAAGGCACGGAAGGAAAGAACCCGCAGACCGAGAAGGAAAACGGCGCGTATAGTCGCCGGAATCGGTGAAGCATTGCCAGGCGTCGACGGGTGACGTCGACAAACTGCGACGGTCGCAGCGATCGCAGCACCTCGCATTCGTCGAATGTCCTGCGTTGTCGAAAGAGACCGCACCAGCGTATGAAAACCTTCCACAGCGTCGAGAGCTGGGGTGCGCCGTCGGTGCGTGACACAGACAAAGAACACGACAAATGAAAACGACCCCGAAAACGCCCGAAAGCGCCCCAAATTTCGACGATCGACGAACAGACGATAAACACGAGGGCTGAACGGACAAAAACCGAATTTCGGCCGAAAAATTCGGAAAAAGCGCCCGCCGAGACCGAATTTCGCGATTTTGTTTTTTCCGAATTCGGCTTGTGCGCGAAAAGGAGGGAACAAAAAGGATTTCAGATCGTTAAAACATGCCACCGAGGCGAGACAAACCGAATTTTACCGAGTTTTTCCAGTGGTTTAGCGGCATTTTTCCGAATTTTCGCCCCGAAAACACCCGTTTTCACCGAGTTTTTACGAATTCGACCGCCGAAATTCGGGATCATTCGGCAAGGATGCCACAAAACAGCCCCAAAACACCGAGAAAACGGCCCGAATTTCGACGAAAGGAGGGAAAACGATCGGGACATCGACAAAAGAGGCGAACGAGAAAAAAGCACGGCGACGGCGACGAGCAAAAGCGCGAACGGAGGAGCCGGCAGAAGGTCGCACAAAATAGGGCCGAAAACACGTGAATAGTTCGTAAAGAAATACAATTTAGAGAAGTAAATCAGCGAGTTATACGAAAATGGGGACAAAAACGGGGGCAAAACGTCGAAAAAAAGGCCCGAAAGGCCCATTTTCGAGACCCGCGGAAAGGTCGTGCGGATTATCGCCGGCCATGCCTGCGAGCTGCGGCGCCTCGGCTGCTCCCGATCGAGCGACCACGCGACGGCCGGAACCGGCTCGCATCTGCGGGGTGTGAGTGGATCATCACCGGCCAAGTATCGAAATAACAACCTAAGACACACCGCTAACGAATACGGTTTGTGTCTATTTTTGTCCCCACTCGCGAGAAGGAATACATGCAAAATAATGAAATACAATAAATTAGAACGAAATAAAATATTTTCTTATCGAGTGCCGCAATCAATGCATCCACATCACTCAAGGCCTCAGCAATAGCATTTTGTTCTGCCGGAAGATTAGGAGTTATTATTTTGGTGTTTATTGCATTTTGTATGGTATATGTTCCAACCGTAGATCCACCAGAATTATCGGTAATTTGGCTAATTACCGAATCTGTTTGGAATAAATAGGATAAAAGGACACTATTATAACCTTTATTCTTAAACCATATTATATTCCCATCCTTAAAATAAAAAGGAGAATCATTTGATTGTACAACATATAATCGTCCTAAAGTGCCAACACCTGTTACTAATACATCTCCTGCTTGCGGCACTCCATATTGCCTTTTATATAAATCGTATAATTCTTGATCTATAAACAATTCATTATCTACTTTCCCTTTATCTGCTAAAATCACAATTTCTCGAGCTCTAAAGAATGGGACACCAATACGTCGCCATTGAGATTGAAAAACTCTTTTACTGGAAGTTACTTCATAATAATCACCAATAGTTTTCACCTCCCAATCTTCCGGAATAATTCCCAATTCAGTCTGTTTATATCCTTGCGGTATCTTCATTTTTTATCAGTGTTCTTTTTGTCTTTTGGATCTGGAAATACCGAACTGAAAAACTTGTTATATTCCGATAGTGCATCCGTGTATTTGTCTTTGATAAGAGCAAATTTAGGCGATTTTTGAATCGCCTCATCTGCTGCAACCATCATATCACGCTCGGATTGATAACAATGTTCCCATTGTGAATTTACTGCAAAGACTTTTAGATTAACAAGAAGTACATCTAGCTCTTCGTAAGCATCATCCAATGCCAAACCATATTTTATAGCCTCTAATGTGCAGGCAAAAGCTCTGTGATGAGAGCCGAGTTTATGCATCGTATAACTCTGGTTTACATTGGAATCGAATTTGCTTCGGGAGACCAACCTGTTGATCTCGGTTCGTTGCTCGGTAATTTCATCTTTCAGTTTTTCAATTTCGGCAAGTTTGTTTTTAATATCCAACGCATTGATAACCTGCCAGCCGATTGCAAATGTTACCAGTAGACCTATCGTTGCGGCCATTACACCGATAAAGGTGTCAAGCGATATTGCAGTCAACGACATCGAACGACAGCACCATAAAATCGCCAATATGACGACACCGGCAATGGCCGTTAATGACAGGATTATATCGAGGTCCTTCTTCATTTTTCTTATTCGTTCAGTTTATTTTCGTCGTGCAACCGTTGCTCGATATAATCTTTCGCAGCATCGGCCACTTTGGAAAACAACCGTTTAAGGTTTTCTTTTTGTTCAGCGGTCAGAGTGCGATTGTTATCGACATCTCGATCATGGGAACGTTTACAGCATTCTATTGTCACGTGCAGTTCATTTCGGTCAATATTTTGACCTTGATTATATCTCCGAGCCAGATTCGACAACATCCCGAAAGATATGATTTGTTCCACGTTTCCCATACATTTATTCCTTAATAGTTATCTTAATTTGTTAAGCAAATCCCGTTTTCTTTATCAAAGCAAAATTATATGTAAACAAAATCAGCATTTGCTTTACATTTACAAATACAATGATAAGAAACAGGAGAAAAACTTATATCATCTTACTAATGGATTCTATTGCTTCGAATCCTTCTATATTTTGGTTCTCGCTGTGGTTAATAAGTAACCTCGTCAATTCCGGATTCAGATAAAAATTGCTGGTTCCCATTTTTACTTTCTCCAATAAACCATGTTCAACTAATTTGTTAAGATATTTTGCCGCAGTTATTCGCGAAACTTTAATGTCATTCATCACAAATTCAATTTTTGTGTATGGATGACTAAAAATATTATTCAATAATTCATGACTATATTGTTTTTCCAAACAATTGCGCATTTTGACCTTGTATTCTTGCGAAGTGAAGTTACGAAAAGAGTGTAATTTATTGGAAATGAGCGTAGGTTAATTGCTCTT
>ERZ827452.2440-NODE-2440-length-14015-cov-8.604728_pt1 | contig 14015 bp, 9 predicted proteins | sample MGYA00519866_ERZ827452 | MGnify/ENA primary metagenome ERZ827452 (study PRJEB31778, sample SAMEA3449307) | human gut metagenome | biome: human gut; feature: human-associated habitat; material: faeces | place: United Kingdom | collected 2010/2012 ... | reverse complement strand
TGTTTTGTGATTTCTTTCCTTATAAATCACAAAACAGGCAGTGCCTTTAGGCGATGCCTTCCTGATTAAAATTAAGATTTTAATCAGGAAATAGTATGAAATTTTGTACAAAGAAAGTTTCAAACAAATTACGCCGATTGTGAAAATCGGCGTAATTTGTTTATTTTTGCAATTTTGAAAGAAAAGTAATGCAAAAACACTTGTTTTTTTCATCGAAGTCTGATACAATGCGGGAGATCAAAATCTTTCTATGGAGGACGTTTGTATATGAGTTATGTTGACGAAACACTGGCCCGTGTCCGGAAGCAGAACCCGGATCAGCCCGAATTTAATCAGGCAGTTTACGAGGTGCTGGAATCCCTGCGCCCCGTGATTGAGAAGAACGAAGATGCCTATCGCCGGGACGCTCTGCTGGAGCGTCTGACCACCCCTGAGCGAGCCGTGATGTTCCGGGTACCCTGGGTGGACGACAAGGGCCAGGTTCAGGTGAACAACGGCTACCGGGTTCAGTTCAATTCCGCCATTGGCCCCTACAAGGGCGGCCTCCGGTTCCACCCCTCCGTGAACCTGAGCGTTATCAAGTTCCTGGGCTTTGAGCAGACCTTCAAGAACAGCCTCACCGGCCTGCCCATCGGCGGCGGCAAGGGCGGCTCCGACTTTGACCCCAAGGGCAAGTCCGACCGGGAGGTCATGGCCTTCTGCCAGAGCTTCATGACCGAGCTGTGCAAGTACATCGGCAAGGACACCGATGTGCCCGCCGGTGACATCGGCGTGGGCGGCCGCGAGATCGGCTACCTCTACGGCATGTACCGCAAGCTGGCGCGCGAGAATACGGGCGTACTGACCGGCAAGGGCATGACTTACGGCGGTTCGCTGATTCGTCCCGAAGCGACGGGCTTCGGCGCGGTTTACTTCCTGCGCCAGATGCTCGAAAAGGCAGGCATGGACATCAAAGGCCAGACCATCGCCATATCGGGCTTCGGCAACGTGGCGTGGGGTGCGGCGACGAAGGCGACCGAGCTGGGCGCCAAGGTCGTGACGATTTCGGGCCCCGACGGCTACATCTACGATCCCACAGGCCTCGACGCCGAAAAGATTGCCTATATGCTCGAACTGCGCGCATCGAACAACGACGTCGTGGAACCCTACGCCAAGAAATTCCCCGGATCCCAGTTCTTCGCGGGCAAGAAGCCGTGGGAAGTCAAGGTCGACATCGCCATGCCGTGCGCCACGCAGAACGAGCTCGACGGCGAGGATGCCCGCAAACTGCTGGCCAACGGCGTGAAGGTCGTGGCAGAAGTTTCGAACATGGGCTGCCGTCCCGAGGCTATCGACGCATTCATCGCGGCGAAGATTCCCTATGGCCCGGGCAAGGCCGTGAACGCCGGCGGCGTCGCCACATCGGGTCTGGAAATGACGCAGAACGCCCAGAAACTCAACTGGACGGCCGAGGAGGTCGATGCCAAGCTGCACCAGATCATGTCGTCGATCCACCACGCATGCCTCGAATACGGCACCGAGAAGGACGGTTACATCAACTATATGAAGGGCGCCAATATCGCCGGCTTCATGAAGGTTGCCAAGTCGATGGTCGAACAGGGTGTCCTGTAAAAACCGACCGTAATACACAGAGAAGCGGGCTCCCGGAAAGAGGGGCCCGCTTTTTATTCGGGGACGGGATCCTGAAACCGGGGACTCCCTCCTAAAATACGGCACATGCAGCCAGTGAAAACGTCAGCATATGCAACCGCTGGCGGGAATCCTTCGCAAAAGGCGGCGCCATGTCGTAGTCGGTCGAGAAGCGGATCCCGAAATTCCGGGAGGCAAGGTAGGTGGAAGAGATGCCGGTCGCGAGCACAAAGCCGCCACGATCACCCAATTTCTGCAAATCCGTGTTACACGATTTATAGTATCCGTACCCGCTGAGCAGTTTCGACCCGACCAGCCACCGGACGGAAAGCGGATAGGACAGGTAAAGGCCGGCAGCCGCCGAGCCGCTCTCCAGATTATCGTCCTGCGGCACGCCATTGACGGTCATCTCGAGGTTCGTCACGGCAAAACGCCCGCCCACGCCGACATAGGGCGAGGCGAACCATGCCCCCTGCGCCCCGACCGTAGGCCCGGCCTTGAACGAAGTCCTCATCCCCGGGGACGGCAAATAGGAGCCGGGCGAAGTGGTCACACCGACCGTAAAACTGAGGAACGAAGGCCGGCGGAAGCGGTCGTACACAAGTTGGGTCTCGCCGACATGCAGCCCTTTGTCCTTGAATATCAGGTCTGCGAGGAAATAGCCGAACTCCGTGGCGAGGATACCGATACCGGCGCCGACCATCACGTCGCTCATCCAGTGGCGGTTATTGAGCTGGCGCGTAACGCCGGTGACCGTCGCCACGGTATAGGCCCCGATGCTGTACCACGGGCTGCGGTGCCCGTACTCCTTGTGGAGCATCGTCGCCGTCATGAAAACCGTGGCCGTATGCCCCGAGGGAAACGAATTGCGGGTAGAGCCGTCGGGACGCATCACACGGAACGAATATTTCAGCGAATTGACCGCTGCGGCCATCAGCCCCACCGAGAACGCATCCGAGACGAGCATGCGGCCCCAGGAGCTGCGCCCCTTGACGCCGAAAGCCTTCAAGCCGAGCATCACGGCAGCGGGTGCATATTGCAGGTAGTCGTCGTAATCGTGGTGGAACGACTTTACGTAGCCGTTGCGCAGGCGCCGGAAATCGGTGTCGTAAACCGACATCACGGCGCCGCCCACGATCAGCGGAACCGCAATGAAGGTCATGCGGTAGCCCTTCGTGGAGGTGCGCCGGTCGATATAACGGGCGAAACCGCCCTCCCGGGCAGCCGGGACAAGACAAACCTTCCCAAGGCTGTCTGTGATTTGTGCCGATACGGTGACGGACGCAACCACCGCCAGCAAGCAGCAACAAAAGAATTTCTTCATATGTGGGATCGGGGTGGGTCAACGCCTGCGGCCTATGGCCCGGACGATCTCGCCGCCGATTGCAATCAGCGACGTACTGCCGATGATAACTGCCCACTCCCGCCATGCCAGCGGTTCGGTTCGGAAAACCTCGCCGCCGAATTCGACGATGAGCACCTGCCCCACGGCGATGGCCAACAGGATCAGGAAGAATTCACGGCACCCGCGCAGGCAGGAAAAGACCGAATGGCGTGTTTCGAAACCCTTGGCGTTGAACATATTCCAGAATTGCAGGAATACGAACGTCGAGAAGAAGACCGTCAGCTGGCGCACGGTCAGCCCGCCGGTCGTGATCGTCCACCAGAACAGCATGCCCAGCAATACCGCGACCATGATAATGCCGCACGTGAAAAGCGTGCGCGCCATGGCGCGCGTAATGATGAATTCATTGCGCGGACGGGGTTTTTCGAGCATCACCTCGGGGTTCGGCGGCAGCGAGGCCATGGCCATCGCGGCGAAGGTATCCATGATGATGTTCACCCACAGGATCTGCACCACCGTAAGCGGCATGTCCGTACCGAACACGGCGCCGACGAAGCAGATCAAGATCGCCGCGAAGTTGATCGTGAGCTGGAACAGTACGAAACGCTGGATATTGCGGTATAGCGAGCGTCCCCACATCACAGCCGTGGCGATCGAAGCGAACGAGTCGTCGAGCAGCGTGATGTCACTGGCATCCTTGGCCACCGACGTCCCGGAACCCATCGAAAGCCCGACATTGGCGAAATTCAGCGCCGGGGCGTCGTTCGTACCGTCGCCTGTGACGGCCACCACCTCGCCGCACTGTTGCAACAGGCGCACGAGCCGCTGTTTGTCGAGCGGCCGGGCACGCGACATGATCTTCAGTTCCTGTACGCGGCCGAGCAGCTCCTCGTCGCTCATCGCGGCGAATTCCGTACCGGTCATGTGGTTGCGGTCGGTATCCCGGGCGTCGTTCCACAGGCCGATCTGGCGGGCGATCTCACGCGCCGTAGCCGGGGTATCGCCCGTGACGATCTTGACGTCGATCCCCGCCTTCAGGCAACGCCCGACGGCTTCGGGGACATCCTCGCGCACGGGGTCGGAAATAGCCGCCACACCCGCAAAATGAAGCTGCGCCGCGGCGACAGCCCGCTGGCAATCGTCCTCGGCCGTCTCGGCCCATGCCACGGCCAGCGTACGCATCGCCCGCCCCTGGAACCCGAGCAGCTGTTCCGCCACCTGCTCGTCTTTCCCGTCCGGCGCACACATCGCACGCACGATTTCGGGCGCACCCTTCACGCAAACGATCCGGCGGCCCGAAATACCGCTCTGAATAATCGTCGCCATATACTTGCGCTCGGTGGAGAAGGTCAGCCGGTCGACGATCTTCGCGCCGGCACGCAGGGGTTCGTAGTCCTCGCCCTGCGCGTGCAGCCATTCGAGCAGCGCCCCTTCGGTCGGATTGCCGATCACGGCACCCGTAACATCGAGGAAGGCCGTCGAATTGGCGGCTACGATCTCGGCGAAATCGTGCATCGGCAGCGCATCGTAGCGCACCAACTCCTGCACGTGCATCCGGTTCTGGGTCAGCGTTCCGGTCTTGTCGGTACAAATCACCGTCACCGCCCCCATCGTTTCGCAGGCATGCATGCGCCGCACGAGGTTATTGGTCTTGAGCATCCGCCGCATGGACATGGCCAGCGATAGCGTGATGCTCATGGGTAACCCTTCGGGAACGGCCATCACGATGATCGCCACCGAAACCATGAAGATGTGCAGCACGTGCTGCGAGATGGCGAGCCAGTCGCCTTCGAGCAACCCGTTGATGAAGATCGCCTTGCCGAGCATGACGCAGAAAATAGCGATGGAAAGCACGATGCCCGCACGGCCGATCAGTTTCGAAAGGCGTGTCAGCTGGCGGTTGAGCGGCGTCTGCTCTTCGCTCTGGACGGTCGCCTGTTCGGTAACGCGCCCGGCTTCGGTCGCATCGCCCACGGCCGTCGAGACCATCACGCCGTAACCGTCGGCGACCGTAGTGCCGCGCAGCACGACGTTCGACGGATAGGTGGCATCGGGGTCGAAGTGCGCCTCGTCCACCGTTTTGTCAACTTCCAGTTCGCCCGTGAGCGTGGATTCGTTGATCCTCAGCGACACGGCCTCGACCAACTCGCCGTCGACAGGCACCGTCTCGCCGCTCTCGATGTAGACCACGTCCCCGACCACGACGTCGCGGCGCGGGACTTCGTGCATCGCACCGTCGCGCATCACCTTGACCGGAATATCGTCGTTGACCTGGTTCAGCCGCCGGAAACGCCGCATGGCATCCCACTCGAACCAGAAACCGACGCAAGTGGCTAAAATAATCGCACAGATAATACCAATGGACTCGGTGAAATCCTTATGCACGAAACCGATGGCGAGCGAGAGCACCGCAGCCAGCAGAAGGATGCGGATGATCGGGTCGCGGAACTTATCGGCCAGCAGTTTCCATACCGAATCGTCCTTCGGCGGCGTAATGACATTGTCGCCGTGCTGCCGTCTGCTCTCGGCGACCTCGTTCGGAGACAAACCCCGGGGATTGTAACGGATCATGTGTGTCAGAATTTATTATTCAGGGAGAATTGCCGCGTCGACGCATCGAGCCGTACGGCAATGAACAACAGTATTGTAAAGGCAATGAGCGACGAGCCGCCGTAGCTCATGAACGGCAGCGGGATCCCCATGACGGGCATCAGCCCGATGGTCATCCCCACGTTCACCAGCACATGGAACAGCAGGATGGCCGCCACGCAATAGCAGTAAATGCGGCCGAAAGGTTCTTGCTGCCGCTCGCCCATGCGCATCAGGCGCAGGATCAGCAGGCACAGCAGCGCCAGCACGACCATCGTCCCCACAAAGCCCCACTCTTCGCCCACGGTACAGAAGATGAAGTCGGTATGCCGCTCGGGCACGAACCCGTACTTGATCTGCGTACCCTGCAGAAAGCCCTTTCCCAGAAAGCCGCCGGAGCCGATGGCGATCTTCGACTGGTTGACGTTGTAGTCCGTCCCCAGCGGGTCGCTGATGATGCCCAGGAAGCTCAGGATACGGTCTTGCTGGTGGGGTTTGAGGATCGAATTGAAAATATAGTTGGTCGTAGGCAGGAAAACCACCGTGCAAAGGAACAGCCCGACCGTAATGAAGATATTGTTCAGGTTGGTGCGGTAGGCATAAACCACCACCCAGACCAGCGACAGCAGCGTCACGGTCAAGAGGCAGGCATGCAGATCCATGAAGCCCGGCGCGACAAGCCCCATCGCCATGCAGAGCAGGATGCTCCCCAGTGCCAGCGCGGCAAGGTAAACGAAGCATTGGCGCCAGTGGCCGTTCATCATCGCCTGCGAAAGGGTGCAGACCAGAATGATCGACACGAGCATCGTCATGGGCGAAAGCAGGAACGAGAAGATGAACAGCGCGGCGATCAGCAGCACCGGGATGCAGAGCCACTTGTTGAGCCCTTCGCGGTAGAGCACGAAGAGGAACGACCCGAGCACGATGCCCGAACCGGTATCGTTCTGCAGGATGATGATAAACAGCGGGACGCAGATCACCATCCCGACCTTGAACAGGTCGCCCGGCCGGTTGATCGAGAACGAATAGGCGCTCATCACGCGGGCGAGCGCCAATGCCGTAGCGATCTTCACGAACTCGACCGGCTGCATGCGGAACGACCCGAACTCGAACCACGCCTTGGCCCCGTTGACCTCGCGGCCGAACAGCAATGCACCGACCAACAGCGCAAGGCCCGCGAAATAGGCCGGGTAGGCGAACATATGGTAAAACCGATCGTCGAGCAACAGCACGACGACCGCCGTAGTCCATGCCACGCCGATCCACATCAGCTGTTTCATGTAGAAGTGCGAAAAGGAGAAGACATCGGCCGTACCCTCGTCGTACGAGGCCGAAGTGATCGACACCCACCCCGCCATCACGATCAGGACATAGAGCAGGACTGTCCAGAGGTCGACACCGTAGAAGATACTGTTATGGCGGTTAGCGGTCATACGCGGGGTAATTTATGGTCATGTTCCTGACATAATCCAGCAATGCCGGGCGGCGGATCGTATCCGTCAGGTAATACTCTTCCAGCAGGCTGGCGATGGGCAGCGCCGCCGAGGCGCCGAACCCGCCGTTCTCGACATAGACCGAAATGGCGATCTTCGGGTTGTCCTTTGGTGCGAACGACAGGAAGGTCGAGTGGTCGCGCCCGCGGGGGTTCTCGGCCGTACCGGTCTTACCGCAGACATCGAGCCCTTCGAGCCGGGCCAGCATCGACGTGCCGCCGACGTTGACGCCCCGCCACATGCCCTCGACGATCGGCTCGAAATGCTTGGGGTCGACCTTCGTATAATGGCGCTCGTAGAAACGGCGGTCGAGCGAATCCCGCCCCTCGACCTTCTTGACGATATGCGGGATGTAGTAATAACCGCGGTTGGCGACGATGGCCGCGAGGTTGGCCAGCTGCAAGGGCGTGCAGCCCAGCGCATCCTGCCCGATGGCGAGCGAAATGACCGTCAGCGAATTCCACGACCCGCGGTACTGGCGGTCGTACCAGCCCCGGTCGGGGACATACCCATCGCGCTCGTCGAGGAAGTCGGAACCCAGCTTGCGGCCGAAACCGAAGCTCTCGACATACTCTTTCCAGGCATCGTACCCTTCCTTGACGTTCCCGTATTTGGGATTGTCCAGGATATCGCGGAAGACATAGCAGAAATAGGCATTGCAAGAAGTCGCCACGGCAAAACGCAGGTCGAGCGGCGAAGCGTGCGAATGGCACTTCATACGCCGTCGCCCTGCCTGGTAGCCCTCGTGGCAGACATGCAGATCCGACGGCCGGAGTACCCCTTCCTGCAAACCGATCAGGCCCTGCACCAGCTTGAAGGTCGAACCCGGCGGGTATTTGGCCCTCACGGCACGGTTATACAACGGCTGGCGTTTGTTGCCCAGCATCTTCATATAGTTGTTGCCGCGCTCGCGCCCCACCAGCTCGTCGGGATCGTACGTCGGCGAGGAAACCATCATCAGGATCTCCCCCGTGGAAGGTTCGATCGCCACGGCCGCCCCGACCTTGCCGCGCATGAGTTCTTCGCCCAGCAGTTGCAGGCGGGCGTCGATGGTGCTGACGATATATTTGCCGGGCTCGGGCAGCGAATCGTAAACGCCGTTCATGTAGGAGCCCTTGATGGCCCCGTGGGTGTCGATCTCCTGGATCTTCACCCCCTTCGTTCCCCTCAGCAACGGTTCGTAGGCCGACTCCACGCCGCCCATGCCCACATAATCGCCGATCTTATATTCGGGATTCCGCTTGAGGTAATCGGCATTCACCTCGCTCACATACCCCAGCAGGTTACCGCCGATTTTACGCGGATAACGGCGGACGGTGCGGTAAACCGTATAGAAACCGCGGAAATTGCACTCGTCGAAACGGAGTTTGTCCTCTTTCGAAATATAGTTGGTCACGACGCGGGGCGCACGGGGGCGCATCCGGGCATTGGCCAGCTCTTTTTCGAGTTTCCCGCGCGAAAGTCCCAGCACGTCGCACATGCGCACGGTATCGAACCCATGCTTGTCGATCTCGCTGTAAATCACCATCAGGTCGTAGCACTCGCGGCTCTGAACCAGGTATTCGCCGTTACGGTCGAACACCTCGCCGCGCGGCGGGTACTGCACCACATGGCGCAGCACATTGGCCTTGGCCAGTTCGTTGTATTTCGAATCGACAAGCTGGATATAGGCCAGGCGGCTGGCGATCAGCAGGAAGATGAAAAGCACCACCCCCTGCAAGGTACGCATCCGCACGAAACCCTCGGAACTTTTCATATGCGGACGGGGAGTTTGGCGGTGAAGATGCGGGCGATGACCCAGATGAAGGCCACCGACACGGCACCGCTCGCCACGGTACGCACGATCGTGCGCACGATATGCGCCCACGAAAGTGCTTCCAGCGAGAAAAATACGGCATGGTGCACCAGCACCAGCACGATCAGGTAATTCAGGAAGACCCGGTTCCCGAGCCGTCCGGTACTGGGGATGCCTCCCTCCCGGATATCGTCACGGGGGTACAGCAGCCCGAGCAGCGTCGGGCGGGCAAAGGCGATGAGCAGCGTGGCGATGGTGTTCACACCGGCAGCCCCCATGGCCAAGTCCATCGTAACGCCCGTGGCCAGCCCCGACAACAGCAGCACGATAGGCGGCGTGTCGAGCGGCAGCAGCGCGATGAAAGCCACGTAGACGAGCGGATTGAGGTAAATGCTGATGGACAGGTTGTCGAAAAGGAAGACCTGCAAGAGCACCACAACGGCGAAGAGTGCGAGATATGGGAGCGTCCTGTGCATCTATCTGTTCTGTCGGGTATGTTGTTCTACTTTCTCACTGTTCTGCAATTCGCGCACCTCCGTGAGGTCGCGGTTCTCGACGAGGATCACGTCCGTCAGGCGCGTCATCTCGGCCGCCAGCCGCACGTGCACCCTGTAAGCCGTACGGGTCTCGTTCAGATGGGCACTCTCGACCCAGCCGATCAGCACGTCGGCCGGGAAATACTGCGAAAACCCGGTCGTCACGACCTCCTGCCCGGGTTGCGGGTCGGCATACTTGGACAACTCGTCCAGCACCACCGTATGCTGGTCGCCCCCGTCCCAGTAGATCGAGCCGAAATAATCGGAGCCGGCGAGCTTGCCGCTGGCCCGGAACGAGGTGTTGAGTACCGACATCGCCACGGCATAGCGCTCCGTGCAGTCGACGACATACCCCGCCATGGCCCCGTCGGACGACAGCACGGCCATCTCTTCGGCGACCCCGTCGCGGCGGCCGCGGTTGAGCACGATCAGGTTCTGTGCCCGGTTGACCGTATTGGATGTCACCGAGGCGGTCATGATGCGGTATTTCGAAACCCCGATATCCTGCATGTAGCCGTCGAGCCGGGCCGCGGTCTCGGCCTCTTCGTACAGTGCCAGCCGTTCCTTCATCCGGGCGACATGCGCCAGCAGCTCACGGTTCTCGCGCCCGAGCGAAAAATAGTGCCGGACACCCGCGAACAGCCCGTGGACGCCCCCGACCAGTTGGTTGGAACGTGCCAGCAACCGTGCCTGGGTGTAGTAGGTCGAGTGGGCGTAATAGCTGATGGCTATTGCCTCGAGCACGACGAACAGCACCACGACATAGACGCTTCGGATAAACTCTAAGAGCTTGCGCAAGGTTTCTCGTTAATTTGAGATTGCGGACACTGGGCCCGCAATCCGTTTATGTGACTACACACTCCCGTCCCGGCAAAGCGGGGACAGGCCGCAACTATTTCATCAAGAATGAGAAGCGGTTGATATTCTTCAGTGCGATGCCCGTACCGCGCGCAATGGCGCGCAGCGGGTCTTCCGCGACGTGGAACGGGATGCCCGTCTTTTCGCCCAGGCGCCGGTCGAGCCCCTTGATCAGGGCGCCGCCGCCGGCCAGGTAGATACCGTTCTTCACAATGTCGGCATACAGCTCGGGGGGCATCGATTCGAGCACCTTCATCAGCGCCGCGTCGATCTTGGTGAGCGACTTCTCGAGCGCATAGGCGATCTCGCTGTAACTGAGCGAAACAGTCTGCGGCAAGGCCGTCAGCATGTTGGGCCCCGTGACCACGAAATCCTCGGGTTCCTCCTCCAGGTCGGAGACAGCGGCACCGATCGAACACTTGATGGCTTCGGCCGTGCGTTCGCCGATACGGATATTATGCTGCTGACGGACATAGCTCTGGATGTCGTTGGTAAAGACGTCGCCGGCCGTATTGATCGACTCGGAGCAGACGATGCCGCCCAGCGAGATGCAGGCGATCTCCGACGTACCGCCGCCGATGTCGATGACCATGTTGCCTTCGGGCGCCTCGACGTCGAGGCCCGCACCCAGCGCCGCGGCCATCGGTTCGTAGATCATGTAGACTTCGCGGCCTCCGGCGTGCTCGGCCGAATCGTGCACGGCACGTATCTCGACGTTGGTCGATCCCGATGGGATGCAGATCACCATCCGCAGCGAGGGGGCGAAAAGGCTGCCCGAGGTCTTGACTTTCTTGATCATGCCGCGCAGCATCAGCTCCGTGGCATTGAAATCGGCGATCACGCCGTCCTTCAGCGGCCGGATCGTCTTGATGTTCGGGTTGGTCTTTTCGTGCATCTGGCGCGCCTGGTGGCCGATGGCGACCACCTTGCCCGTATGCACGTCGAGGGTCACGATCGACGGTTCGTCGACAACGACCTTGCCGTTATAGATTATCAGCGTGTTGGCCGTTCCGAGGTCGATGGCCAGCTCCTGTGTCAGTGAAAAAAGTCCCATAATGTCACACCCAACTATTATTTTTCCTAATCATTTTATAATCAACTCCATAAACCCCTCCCTGCCCGAACCGGCTCGAAAAGGTTACATATCCGGACAAAGGTAGCAAAAAGCAAGGGATATTTTTACATTTTTTTATTATTTTTTTTGATTACATTTGTCCTGCGAAACAATCGATCCGCACATGGAATATAAAATCGGAAATGAGGCCCGCTGCGCCGTGATAGGCTATGGCAGCTGGGCAACGGCCATCGTGGGACTGCTCACGGCCAACGAAACCCGCGTAGGCTGGTATGTCCGCAATCCCGAAGTGCTCGAAGGGCTGCTCACCGAAGGCCGCAATCCCCGGTACCTGAGCGACATGGAGTTCGACCGCGACCGCATCGCCCCCTCCGATGACCTGGACGGGATCGTCCGCGAAGCCGACATCCTCATCCTGGCCACCCCCTCGGCCTACCTCAAGACCTTCCTCGAACCGCTGACCGTTTCGCTCAAGGACAAGTTTGTCGTTTCGGCCATCAAGGGCATCGTCCCGGGCGACTACAAGACCATCGTTGAGTATATCCACGACCATTACGGGCTGTCCTACAAACAGATAGGCATATTCACGGGCCCGTCGCACGCCGAGGAGGTTTCGCGCGGAAAGCTCTCCTACCTGACGGTCGTCTGCACCGATCCCGGAAACGCACGGTCGTTAGGCGCAAAATTCGCCACGGACTACATACACCTGAGCTACTCCACCGACCTTTACGGCATCGAATATGCCGCCATCCTGAAGAACATCTACGCCCTGTCGGTCGGCATCGCCGTGGGACTGGGCTACGGAGACAACTTCCTGGCGGTGCTGATCGCCAACAGCGCGGGCGAGATGCGCCGTTTCCTGGAGGAGAGTTACCCCGCGGAACGCGACACGCTCGTATCGGGCTACCTGGGCGACCTGCTGGTGACCTGCTACTCGGTATACAGCCGCAACCGGCGGCTGGGGCTCCTGATCGGCCACGGATGCACAGTCAAAAGTGCCCTCAACGAGATGACGATGGTGGCGGAAGGCTACTTCGCGGCCGACTGCATCCGCTACATCAACGCCCGCCACAAAGTCGACATGCCGATCGCCGACATGGTCTACAAAGTCCTTTACGAAGGCGCATCGGCCCGCAAGTGCATGAAAGAACTGACAACCAAATTAATCTGACGATAACATGGAAACGATTAAATTAGACATCTCCAAAACCGGCATTGCGGTCTCGGCCGAAATGCAGGCCAAAGCACAGGCCGCCAACGCCCTGCTCGAATCGGGCAAAGGCGCGGGCAACGACTTCCTGGGCTGGGTACACCTCCCGTCGTCGATCTCGGCGGCAGAAATCGAAGCCATCGAAAAACAAGCCGCGAAACTCCGCGAAAAGGCCGAGGTCATCATCTGCATCGGCATCGGGGGTTCGTACCTGGGCGCCAAGGCCGTGCTCGAAGCCATGAGCGACCCGTTCAGATTCCTGCACAAGGAGCAGACAGCTCCCGTGGTGCTCTTCGCTGGCCAGAATATTTCGGAAGACTACACCTACGAACTGCTCGAAGCCGTAAAGGAGCACTCGATCGCCACCATCGTGATTTCGAAATCGGGCACGACGACCGAACCGGCCATCGCCTTCCGCCTGATAAAGGCCGAGATCGAAAAGCGCTACGGCAAAAAGGAGGCTGCGGAACGGATCGTGGCGATCACCGACAAGGCGCGCGGCGCTCTGAAAACGCTCGCCACCAACGAGGGGTATCCGACGTTCGTCATCCCGGACGACGTGGGCGGCCGCTTCTCGGTACTCACGCCCGTAGGCCTGCTGCCCCTGGCCGCCGCCGGCGTCGACATCGCGGCACTGGTGCGCGGTGCGCAGGAGATGGAGCGTGCGACGGCCGACGGCACGCCTTTCGGACAGAACCCGGCGGCGGTCTATGCAGCCGTGCGCAACGAACTTTACAACGGCGGCAAGAAGGTCGAAATCCTCGGCTCCTATGAGCCCAAGCTGCAATATATCAACGAGTGGTGGAAACAGCTCTACGGCGAGAGCGAAGGCAAGCAGGGCAAGGGTATCTTCCCGGCCAGCGTCACGCTGACGGCCGACCTGCACTCGATGGGACAGTACATTCAGGACGGCGAACGCACGCTGTTCGAAACGATCATTTCGGTTGCCAAACCCGCCCACGAGGTGGTTATCGAGGCCGAGGCCGAAAACCTCGACGGCCTCAACTTCCTCGCAGGGAAACGCATTTCGGAGGTCAACCGCATGGCCGAGCTGGGCGTGCAGCTGGCACACGTCGACGGCGGGGTGCCCAACATCCGCATCGAAATTCCCGCAATCGACGCACACGCCATCGGTTCGCTGCTCTACTTCTTCGAGAAGGCCTGCGGCATCAGCGGTTACATCCTCGGCGTAAACCCGTTCGACCAGCCCGGCGTGGAGGCGTACAAGAAAAATATGTTCGCCCTGCTGGACAAGCCGGGCTACGAGGAGGCATCGAAAGCCATCAAAGCACGGCTGTAAACAGCCCCGGATTATGGAAATGCGGAACCTCGCACGAATTTCCGGGGATAAAAAACAGAGGTATAAAAAAGTGTAAAGCAAAAGATAATCAAATAATTATACACTTTTCTTCAGTACCTTTGTTTTAGAAAAAAAGTAGAATAAGGTAATGTTAAACGAGGTTTCGGTTTCCAAATCGTTACCTC
>ERZ827452.2439-NODE-2439-length-14024-cov-10.797265_pt1 | contig 14024 bp, 10 predicted proteins | sample MGYA00519866_ERZ827452 | MGnify/ENA primary metagenome ERZ827452 (study PRJEB31778, sample SAMEA3449307) | human gut metagenome | biome: human gut; feature: human-associated habitat; material: faeces | place: United Kingdom | collected 2010/2012 ... | reverse complement strand
GCCCGACCAGCACAAGCATATTGAAGATAATTTCGGTCAGATAACTCCACACCATCGTGGTAGCCTCGCCGCCCGAAACCGTAGGCGTGCTGACAAAAGCGGCATAGATGACACAGGCAAGCACGATGACAGCACCCTCCAAGCAGACGCCGACATAGCTCTTAATAAAGAAAATCAATAACTACCAGCCCGGTATCCGAATGGCTGTAAAGAAAGCTGATAATCTACTCCTCCAGCCCCTGCCCAATGCCCGGACATTCGGTTTGCAGAATCAGTCGTTCCGGGGCGTCCTCGCCGCCAATAAGGCGGAACAGACGGTCCTGCAGACGGTTGAAGGTATCCTCCAACGAGAGATGCAGCACCGTGCGTGGCTCGACTTTCCGGCCCCATACCGGCTTTCCCTGCGCAACTTGCAAACACAGCCACAGCGTCAGCCAGCTTTTGCCCGCTTTGCTGGGGCCCGCAAACAAGGCAAGCCCAGCCGGGAGCAGACCGGGGATAATCCACTTTGTGGATGGAATCGGCGTGGAAAGCAAGTCATCGGCGGAAATAACTTGCGGTAATTTTGTAGTGTTCATAGCATCATCCTTTCGGGTTTGATTTATATGTTCAATTATCTCATAATATCGGAAATTTGTGTGTATCGGATTGTACTCTACAGTAGCAAGTTGTACGCGCCGAACCGCCACACAGCCCCGGAAACGCCCCAAACGGCGGCTTTTTCTTACAACTGGTAATCCGTGCGCGATGTGTTGCAGCCGCCCCACACAGGGCGATTCCGGTCGGTTTGTGGGAGTGAATCACATACTGATTCACTATATTTTCTTGACTCGTAAAAGTGAATCAATGTTGATTCTGGCACCTACACCGGCACCGTAACCTTTACCGTCAGCGTTGATAAGGCAACCACCTAAAGTATAACAGCACCAGCCGTCGCGCCCCCCCGTGACGGCTGGTGCTGTCTTACTGCCCTGCCGTTACCGCTTCACCTGCGGTAACGGCAGTTTACGTCATGTGGGCGTACCGCGGTGTCCGGCCTTGCCGTAGGCGTCCACCTCCCCGAAGCGGCAGGATAGCATATCATGATTGCATCTGGTAAACGGTCTCTGTTCAACTCGGTCTGACCAGTAGAGCCTTCCTGAACTGCACAACAGCCTGGAGCGTTTGAACAAAGCTCTGCCATCGGATGCCATAGCTGTTTGCAAACTCAAAGACTTTGATGGCAGCAGCCTTGTGCAGAAAGTCAGCATGCGCATTACAAAAAGGGAAGAACCTGTTCCTCACAGATTCTTCCCTTTTATTTTTTCTACCCTGTTTACTTCTTGATCTCCGCCGTCTCCACGATGAACTTTACGCTGCCGGTATCTCCGTTGTGCAAGCCGCTGAAGGTCTGGTAGTTTTTGCCCGCCTGCTGGACGGCTTTCAGGCGGCGGACTACGTTGCGCAGGCCGCCGCCCAGGTCGTCGGAAAGGTCGTCGGTGTTTTTATCGCTGAACTCCTGCACGCCGTCGTGGAGTTCTGCTGCACCATCGTGGAGTTCAGCCAGGCCCTCGTACATGGCGTCGCTGGCGCTGTCCAGCTTAGTGCTGCCTTCGGCCAGGACGTCTGCCCCCTGGCTGACCTGGCCAACCGCTTTTACGTAGGTGTCGGCACCGCGGGCCAGCTCGGCACTGCCGCTGGCAAGCTGGTCCAGGCCGGTCTGCAGCTGGCTGATGCCGCTGCCAAGCTGGCCCATGAGGACCCCGGAGACCGTACCGGCCACGCCCTGCACCATGGCAGGGGTGTCGTTTTGCAGCGCTTTGCCCATGGCCACGCCTACTGCGCCCAGTACGGCCTGCTGCTGCTCCCCGGTAAGGCCAGCCGCCGTCAGGGCGGCTAGCAGGTCCGCATCGGTCACGGTATCCGTTACCACGGTCGTGCCATAATTGGAAATTACCGGCGCCAGCTGCTCGTTCAGCTGGGCCATCATCTCGTCATTGCTGCCCGTATCGCCGGAGGTCATCCCCCCGACGGCTCCGCTGACCGCACTCAAACCGTCCCGCAGGGCGTTGGCACCGTCCACCAGGGCCGTGCCGCTGTCATACAGTTGGGTCAGGCCGTCGGCCAGGGCTTCGGTGCCCTCGTTCAGGCTCTGCACGCCGTCGGCGTACTCGTGGAAGCCATCATATAGTGCCTGCACGCCGTCGGCCAAAGCGCCGGTACCGTCCGCCAGTTCGTCGACGGCGCCGGTCAGGTCGTCCAGCGTGTCGCTCAAATCGTCCAGGTCGGACAGGTCGCCGGTGTCCAGATCATCCAGCGCCGAGGGAGTCAGGATCGTGGCCGTAAAGTCCAGCGAGAAGTCGGTTACATCGGCGCTCACTTCAAAATAAGCGGGGATCTCGGTGTCCTCCAGCGGCTCAAACTCGGCCAGGCGCAGGCTGTCCGCCAGGCCTGGCATCGCGGTGCCCAGCACGGCCGTTGTGCCGTCCAGCTCCATAACCTTGCCGTTGTCGGCCTCAATATTAGAGAACTTGTCCCCGTCCAAAATCACCGCTGTGATGGCCGTAAACGGCACGCAGACCGTGTACTCCTGCCCATCCACCGTGACGGTCTCGCGGGTGTGGTTGGTGTAGTCAAAGCGGATGCGCACCCGGCCGCTCTGTCCGGCCAGGTCGGCGGGGGCGGTTTCTACGCCGTTTAAGTAGTAGGTCACCCGGGTGGTCACCGGCAGGGCGGCGTCGGACTTGCCCTCGTAGGTGATGGCATTACCGCTGTTCTCCCAGGTCAGGGCGTTGTCGGCGCCGGTGGTGTACGCCTCATCACCCTCTTTGTTGATGATGTCCCGCAGGGCGGCCACGTCTTCAATCGTCGCGCCGTCGCGGGCCTTCAGCACAGCTTCCACCGTGGTCTCGGTCACGGTGCCGTCGGCGTCGGCCTTGGCGTAGACGGTCTCGGCCTTATCCACGCCGCCGGGCGTGGTCTTGGGGGCAGAGGTCTGCACCGTCGCCTCAGTCACGGCAGCAGGGGCGTCCGCCGAGGTGGTTTCCGCCGTGCCGGCCGCCTGGCCGCAGGCCGAAAGCAGCAGCGCCGCAGACAAAAGTATCGGTATCGTTTTTTTCATATCCCATCACTCCACATTCTTCAGCGCTTCGTCCATCGGCACGCGAATGATGCGGCGGTACTCCAGTACCGCCACCACCGCGTAGGTAGCCAGGCCCGCCGCCAGCATGCGCGGGTACAGCGTGGGCGAGACCCACATCTCGATCCAGCCGGTCATGCTTTCCATCATGACAGCGCGGAAAAGAAACTTCATCACGTATACTTCGATCGGCAGGCTGATGACCAAGCACAGAACGACCACCACCGTGGTGGACAGCAGATAGAGCCGGGCAATCTCGCTGCCGTTGTAGCCTAAAATTTTCGTCATCGAGATGGATTGGGCGTTCTTCTCGATGATCATCTTGCTTAGCAGGTAGACGACCACGAAGAAGATCATTACGGCAAAGCCGTTGACCAGCCCCATGGAGGCCCCCATCGAGACCATCAGCTGGCGGGAAACTTTCGTCAGCTGGTCCAGGTCGATGACCGAGCCGACGTATTCATCCTTGATCTCGGTCAGCGGTGCGTCGGAGAAATAGCCGCCGTAGTAGCCGTCGCCCAGGTCGAACACTTCGTTCAGCTTTTCCCGGGGCATAAAGACGGCCAGCGCACCCATGTAATCATACACGCCGTCCACCGTAAATGTATAGGTCGTATCTTCGTACTTTTCCCGCAGGGTAATCGTGTCCCCTGCGCCCAGTTCGTACTTGTCGGCGTAGGCCGAGGACAGGTAGATACCATCCCCCGGCAGCTGCACGTAACGGCTGTCCGGCTCTACACCGTACAGCAGCACGCTCTCGCTTTTGGCCGCGCCGCCCTCGTCGGTGCCCAGGGTCTGCAGGCTGTAGGCGCTGAACTTTTCGGCGTTGTTTTCCTCGGTATCGGTCTCCATGCGGAACTGCAGCATCGAGAGCAGGGCATTCAGCTTGCGGTCCTCGTCCATGGCGCTGTAGGGAATCTGCAGCATCGTCTGGGTGTTGCTCAGCATGTTGTCCGCGATCGTATCACTGTAATGGTTCAGCGCATCGGGCAGGATCATGCCAAAACTGAGCAGCAGATTGGCGAACAGCACGCCCACAAACAGCACCATATAACTGCCCAGGTTTTGCAAAATCACGCGGGTGCGGAACCGCCCAAAAAACGGCAGTGCCGACGGCAGGGGCAGGGCATGCTTGCGGTTAGCATGGCGGCTGAGGTCATGCCGCAAAAATTGCAGCGGCGAGATGCGCATCGTGCGGGAAAGCACCAGCCAGTTGATGAAGATCATCAACGCCACCGGGATGACTGTCGTCATCCAGAACGCATCGGCGTTCCAGCGTGTGACATAGGTGGGCAAGCTGTAACTGCCATAGTACATGTCGACGCAGACGTTTTTGAGCACCGTGTACCCCAGTACATTGCCCACCGCCGCGCTGATAAGGGTGACCACCACCGGCATGGCCATGTAGTGGCGCACCAGCTCGCCCCGGCTGTAGCCGGAGGCCCGCAGCGTGCCGATGACGCCCGCCTCTTTGGCGATGGTATTGGACGTAGTAACGGAAAACACAAAGGCCATAATGGCAATGACGATGTAGAGCAACACGGCAATCATGGCGCGGTCGCTGCCCAGGTCGTCACCGGTAAAGATGATGGCCTGGTTCTCATACTCGGGCACAAAATCCTGCAGGGACGCCGTTTTGTTGACGACTTTCATAAAGTCGGTGGCTGTGTCCTTCTCGGCACGGTCGTCCGCCGGGGCGGTGTCGTACTGCCAGGCGTAGTTCCAGGTCTGCTGTTCTGGCAGGGCATCGAACGCCTCCTGCGTGACGATGGCCACACCGAACTTGATGGTGTCGAACATCGTGTCCGTATTATCCTTAAACAGGCAGCTGTAATCCGGCAGGGCCACATAGCCGGTGACGGTCCAGGTCTGGCCGTTTGTGTCGGTCACGGTATCGCCCACCGCGATGCCGTTGTTCTCGGCATACATGCGGTCCAGGCCCATCTCACCGGGGGCGGCAGGCATGGCACCCTGCATCAGGCAGACGGTGTTGACCTGGGTGCGGTCCGGGTAGATGCGCAGCGTGCTGCCGTTTTCCATGGCGGTCTCACGGTAGTGCAGGTCGTACAGGGTCACACCTGCGCCGGTGATCGCCTTAAGCTGGGCGCGGTTGAGCTGCTTTTCCACGCGGAAGTGGCCATCCTCGATGTTGTATTTCTCAAAGCCCTCGTTGTAGGCGGCGATCATGCTGGAGCCGGCCACAAGGAAGCCCGACACAAAGCCGATGGTGGCGATGAGCAGAATGGCGATGACGGCGTACTTGCCCATCTCGCTGCGCAGTTCGCGCAGCATGCGTTTGTTTAAAGGGTTCTTCACGCGCAAGCCCCCTTTACCATTCCAGGTCCTGTGCGGGGACATTGACCGCATTGGTCTCGTTGCTGCGGATGGCGCCGTCGCGCAGACGCACCACGCGGTCGGCCATCAGGCGGATGGCGTCGTTGTGGGTGACCATGATGACGGTGTTGCCGTACTTCTGGTTAACGGTCTCTATGAGCTTCAGTATCTCCTTGCTGGTCTTGTAATCCAGCGCGCCGGTGGGCTCATCGCAAAGCAGGATGTCCGGATTCTTAACGATGGCACGGCCAATGGAGGTGCGTTGTTGCTGGCCGCCGGAAAGCTGGTTGGGCAGTTTTCCGCGGTGATCCCACAGGCCCAGCAGGTGGAGCAGCTCGTCCACATCCAGCGGGCGGCGGGAGAGGTAAGCGCCCACCTCGATGTTTTCCCTCACGGTCAGGTTAGGGATGAGGTTGTACATCTGGAAAATGTAGCCCAGATGGCGGCGGCGGTAGAGGGTCAGGGCCTTCTCGTTCATATCGGCCATACGCTCGCCGTCGATGAGAATGTCGCCGGAGTCGGCGCGGTCGATGCCGCCCAGGATGTTGAGCAGCGTGGACTTGCCGGAGCCGGACGGCCCCAGCAGCACGCAGAATTCGCCTTTTTCTACGGCCAGGTCGATGCCTTTCAGCACCTGGATACGGTTTTCACCGCTGCCAAAGGACTTTTTGATCTGATTCAGTTCAAGAAACACAGGAATGCTCCTCTTTTAGTTAGCCGATTATAATTAGTCTACGCTAACAGTATAAAACGGAAGCCCCGATGTGTCAATATTTTCGTAAGGTTTCGGTGCATTTTAGCGGCAAAATGCCATTATAAAAGGCCCTGCCGCAAGGTGGGCAGGGCCGATAAGGCACATATTAAAAGCAGAAATCAAGCGTAATGATACCGATTCCGGTTCTTGACCAGCAGCGCCGCCGAAACGAGCAACGCCGCAGCCTCGGCAAAAACCAGGGCATACCAGATGCCGTCAATGTCCAGCACCATGGGCAGCACCAGCACCGCAAACACCTGAAACACCAGCGTGCGCAGGAAGGAGATCGCCGCCGAGATGGCACCGTTGTTCAACGCCGTAAAGAACGCCGAGGAGAAAATGTTGAAGCCGCACAGCGGGAAGGAGAACGCGTACAGCTTCAGCGCATGCTCGGTCAGCTCCATCAGGCCGGTGTCGTAGCCGACGAACATCGTCGCCAAAGGCGTGGCCATCAGCTGGGCACTGGCAAACATCGCCACACCGGCAATCGCCAGCATCGTAATGCTCTTGCGGAACAAGTTCTTCAATTCATCGTGGTTTTCAGCACCATAATGGTAGCTGATGATGGGCGCACAGCCCTGGGCATAGCCGATGAACACCGCTGCAAAGATAAAGCCCACGTACATCAACACGCCGTAGGCCGCCACGCCGTCGGCGCCGATGAGCTTCATCAGCTGCAGGTTGTACAGCGCACTGACCAGCGAGGCCGACAAGTTGGTCATCAGCTCGCTGGAACCGTTGGCACAGGCCTTGCCCAGCGCTTTGGCGCTGAACTTGGGCCGTACAAAGTGCAGCAGGCTGGAGTTCTTGCGGTTGAAAAAGTAGAACATAGGGCCGATGCCGCCCACCATCTGGCTGATGACGGTAGCCGACGCCGCGCCAACGATGCCGCCGCGCAGCACACCCACCAGCAGAAAGTCCAGTACGATGTTGGTCAGGCCCGCCAGCACAGTGAAGGCCAGGCCCAGCTTCGGCTTTTCGGAGGTGATGAAAAAGCTCTGGAAAAAGAACTGCATCATAAAGGCTGTCTGGAACACCAGCAGGATGCGGCCGTACATCAGGCAGTTCGGCAGCAGTTCCGGCGTAGCGCCCAGAAGCTGGGCGGCAGGCTCCAACAGGAACCAGCCAATGATGGTGGAGACAATGCCCATCACGATCGTGGAGGCCGCCAGCATCGAGAACAGGTTGTCCGCCTGCTTTTTATCGCCAGTGCCCAGTGTCATGGCGACCAGCGCGCTGCCGCCGGTGCCTACCATGAAGCCCAGGCAGCCAAACGCCTGCAGGAACGGGTAGATCAGGTTCAAAGCAGAAAATGCCGTTTTACCGGCAAAATTCGAGACAAAAAAGCCATCCACCACGCAGTACACCGAGGTGAAGATCATCATGATAATGGGCGATGCCACAAAACGCAGCAGGCGGCCGGTGGTAAAATGGTCAGATAACTGGATACGATCTTTGCTCATAGGTTCTCCGTTTTATGTCCATCTGTTTTTTCTTTTAACTGTGTAAATTCTTCCCGCAATTTCTGCAGGTATCCCTGCCGGATGGCAAGGTCTGTTTCCATGCGCTCCAGCCCCATGCGGCATATGGCTGCCGCCTCCGCCCGGACAACCCGCGCTATGGTTTTTTCGGCCAAGGCGCGGCCCGCTTCGGTCAGGTTCAGGTTCTTGGCACGCTTGCCGCCGGGGGCCGGGGTCAGCACCAGCAGCCCCTGTTCCACCATGCTGCGCACCGCCGAGTTGAGGGTCTGCTTGGGCAGGCACCATTCGGCGCACATCTGCACCTGTGTAATCGGGGAGGCACTGCTGTACAGCGCATACAGAATCCAGAATGCTGTATCCGACAGGCCGAACTGCACCGCCGCCGCGTGATATAATGCGTTTGTTTCGTTATACTGTCGGTTTTCCTGTTCAATCAGGCTTTTGGCAGACAGTGCAGCGTTCTCTTCCAAGGCGGATTGTCTCCTCTCAAAACAGCAATAATCCGAAATCGGACTCTGCTATTGTAGTCCGATTTCGGATTATTGTCAAGCGGTATTTTGCTTTATTCCACAAGGTTGACCAGCTTTTCGCCTTTGGCGAACGCGCGGGCATTTTCCATGGTTGTGATGGCAATGCTTTGCAGCGCCGTGCGGGTAAAAAAAGCCTGGTGGCTGGTGATGACCACATTCGGAAAGCTGAGCAGTACCGGCACCACCACGCTGCGCAGCACGTCGTCGGAATAATCCTCAAAAATTTGGTTGTCCTCGGTCTCGTAGACATCCAGCCCCACCCCGGCAAATTTACGCTGGCGCAGCGCATCGATCAGCGCGTGGGTGTCGATCAGCCCGCCCCGGCTGGTGTTGACTAAAATAGCGCTGTCCCGCATCATTTTGATGGCATCGGCGTCAATCATGTGGTGAGTCTCCGGCGTCAGCGGGCAGTGCAGGCTGACGAGGTCCGCCGTGCGCAGCAGTTCCTCCAGCCCGACGTACCGCACCAGGCCCTCCAGCGCAGGGTTGCGGTACTGGTCATAGGCCAGCACGGTCATGCCGAAGCCGCAGCAGATGCGGGCCATGGCCGCGCCGATGCGCCCGGTGCCCACGATGCCAGCGGCGGAGCCGTACAGCGTGTGACCCAGCAGGCCGTCCAGCGCAAAGTTATTGTTGCGCACCTTGATGTAGGCTTTGCAGATGCGGCGGTTGGCGGCCATGGCCAGCGCCATGGCGTGTTCGGCCACGGCCTCGGGGCTGTAACCGGGCACCCGCAGCACTGTGATGCCGCAGCGCTTGGCGGCGTCCAGGTCCACGTTATTGAACCCGGCGCAGCGAAGCAGCAGCAGTTTTACCCCGACGGCAGCCAGCGTTTCCAGCACCGGGGCCGAGCCGTCGGCGTTGACGAACGCGCACACCGCCTCGCCCCCGGCCGCCAAGGGGGCGGTGTCCTTGTCCAGATTAGCTGCCAAAAAGCGGATGTCGCACCCATATTCAGGATCGGCAGCCAGTACGTCAAAGTATAAATGGTCATAGTCTCTCGTGCCATAAAATGTAATTTTCATAGAAAAATCCCCCTGGGGTAAGTATGCGCAGGTTGTACTTTTCTTATAAGAAAAGTACGCAAAAGAATTTTATGATCACTGCGTGAGCAAGGGGGATAGGAGCGAAAAGTTCCTTATGGCATAAATAGGGGATACAATAAAAGGGCCCCCTCGCAGAGGGGGGCTTACTATCACACCTGCTTAATTTCAACACAAACAATTTCCGTGCGGCCCTGGGTGCGGAATTTGTAGCCCCAGGTGCCGGTGCCGCCGCTTACGATGGCAGTGCAGGTATCGGTGATCTTTTTTTGGCCGTAGTTGCGCTCGTTTTTGGCGACCATGCCCACCGCACCGGCAGGCCAGACCTGCCCGCCGTGAGTGTGGCCGCTTAAAATCAGATCCGCACCGGCAGCTGCGGCATTCTTAAAGTCCCGCGGCTCGTGGTCCAGCCAGACAGTATAGCGGTCGTCCGGTCCGCCAGGAATCAACTGGGCGGCAGTAAAACGCTGGCCATTCGTATACAAATAGTCTTTGCGGCCCACGATGCGCACGCCGCAGGGCAGCATAACGCCGGTATCTTCCAGCAGGCGCACGCCCGCTTTGGCCAAGCCCTGCTCCAAGTCCGCACGGCCGAAGCTTGGCTCCCGCCAATGGTGGAACAGGTCGTGATTGCCCAGCACGTAGTATTTGCCCAGAGGCGCGTCGATTTCGCCGAACAGGTTGCAGAATGCTTCCAGTTCCTCCGGCTCGGTGAATTCGTCGAAAATATCGCCGGTCAACACCAGCAGGTCGGGGAGGCAGGCGGCAATTTTCTCCCGCAGTTCGGGGATGCGGGTGTGATCCATGGCTGTGCAGGCGCGGGGGTGGACATCGCTGATCTGCACGATGCGCAAAGCGCCATGGGGCAATCTTTTATGCGTAGTTATATTATATTTTGTGGTACACAGTTTCAGGGCGCGGCGGCGGCCCCACCACATGATGAAAGCCGTCAGCAGCCATGGTGTTATGCCATCCAGCCAGAAAATGCGCCAAACGAATTGTGGCGTACCACCCACCCGGCGCATGAGCAGCGCAATGCCGGTACCGATGCAGTAAAAAGTGACCAGGTGCCCGGTGAACACGATGCCCAAGCCCAGCGGGTCGCGGCTGATGTAGGCCAGCAGCAGCATAAGCAGCAGCGGCAGGCCGTAATACAGCACCGGCCATGCGCTGACCAGCTGCAAGGGCGGCAGCTGCAAAAAGTTTACATACAGCAGCACATCCAGCGCCGCCTGGCCAATACGCGGCAGGACGAATTGAAAGAAAGGATGATACATGGTGGATACCAGCTTTTGTGTATTTCTATTGTAGGGGCAAAAGGCTCCCCGTGCGCGCAGCGGGCGAGGGGGGACTTTAGCAGCGGGCGGCACACGGGCCACCCCTCAGTCACCTTCGGTGACAACTCCCCTCAAGGGGAGCCTTATGCTCTACTTATTAGTATACCATTATATCCCCCAAATGTGACGAAATATTGAAGGTTTCTTTGCTTACTTTCTTTGAAAAGAAAGTAAGGCCCCGTACCTTTTAACAGTACGGGGCCTTACCCTATGCGTTATAAATTACTTCTCTTTGCCCATGATGGCGGCATCGATGGCACGGGCGGCTTCCTTGCCGGCGCCCATGGCCAGGATGACGGTGGCAGCGCCGGTAACGGCATCGCCGCCAGCGTAGACCATCGGGCGGCTGGTCAGGCCGTCAGGGCCGTTGGTGATCAGGCAACCGTGCTTGTCGGCGTCCAGACCCGGCGTGGTGGAGCGGATCAGCGGGTTGGGGCTGGTGCCCAGGGCCATGATCATGGTGTCCACATCCAGGACAAACTCACTGCCCTCTTTCACGATGGGACGGCGGCGGCCGGAAGCATCCGGCTCGCCCAGCTCCATCTCCACGCAGGTCATACCCTTGACCCAGCCGTTCTCGTCGCCCAGCACCTCGGTGGGGTTGGTCAGCGTCTTAAAGATGATACCTTCCTCCTCGGCGTGCTCGACCTCCTCCTTACGGGCAGGCAGCTCAGCCATGCCGCGGCGGTAGACGATGTAGACATTCTCGGCGCCCAGGCGCTTGGCGCAGCGGGCGGCGTCCATGGCAACGTTGCCGCCGCCGACAACGGCGACAGACTTGGACTTCATGATGGGCGTGCGGGAATCTTCCTTGTAAGCCTTCATCAGGTTCACGCGGGTCAGGTACTCGTTGGCGGAGTAAACGCCGTTCAGGCTCTCGCCGGGAATGCCCATGAAGCGGGGCAGACCGGCACCGGAGGCAACATAGACAGCCTCGAAGCCGTAGTCGTTCATCAGCTCGTCGATGGTCAGGACCTTGCCGACGACCATGTTGGTCTCGATGTCAACGCCCAGCTCCTTCAGGCCCTCGACCTCGTGCTGGACGATGTCCTTGGGCAGACGGAACTCAGGGATGCCGTACATCAGAACGCCGCCGGCCACATGCAGGGCCTCGTAAACGGTGACCTTGTAGCCCAGCTTGGCCAGGTCGCCGGCGACGGTCAGACCGGAGGGACCAGCGCCGATGACAGCCACCTTGTGGCCGTTGGGGGCGGGGGCAACAGGTTTGGTATGTACGTTGTTGCGGTACCAGTCCGCAACAAAGCGCTCCAGACGGCCGATGCCGACGGATTCGCCCTTGATGCCGCGGACGCACTTGCCCTCGCACTGATGCTCCTGCGGGCAGACACGGCCGCAGACGGCGGGCAGCGCACTGGACTGGGCGATCACGTTATAGGCGGCCTCAAAATCACCCTCGGCGACGTGCTTGATGAAGCCGGGAATATCGATCTCAACAGGGCATCCGCTGCGGCAGGGGTGGTTCTTGCACTGCAGGCAGCGCTTGGCTTCGTTAATGGCCATCTCCTCGGTATAGCCGAGGGCGACCTCTTTAAAGTTTTTATTACGGACATTCGGCTCCTGGCTGGGCATGGGGCACTTTTTCGGGTCCATATTCGGCATAATTACTGCACCTCCTGTTTCAGCAGATTGCACTCGGCCTCGCGGGCGTGGGCCTCAAAAGGCTTGTACATGGTGCCGCGGTGCATAGCTTCGTCAAAGTCGACCTCAAAACCGTCAAAGTCGGGGCCGTCCACACAGGCAAACTTGGTCTGGCCGCCAACGGTCAGGCGGCAACCGCCGCACATGCCGGTGCCGTCGACCATGATCGGGTTCATGGAGACAACAGTCTTGACATTGTGGGGTTTGGTGGTCTTGACGACGAATTTCATCATAATCAGCGGTCCGATGGTGATGACTTCATCAAAGTTGGCGCCATCGACGATCTTCTGCTCCAGCGGGGCGGTAACAACACCCTTATCGCCGTAAGAACCGTCGTCGGTCATAATGATGAACTCATCGCAGCAGGCGCGGAACTCATCCTCCAGGATGACCAGGTCCTTGTTGCGGAAACCGACAATGCCGGTCACCTTGGTGCCCTGGGCATGCAGTGCCTGGGCGATGGGCAGTGCGATAGCACAGCCGACGCCGCCGCCGACAACGCAGACATTCTTCAAGCCCTCGATCTCGGTGGCTTTGCCCAAGGGGCCGACGAAGTCGTGGACAGCCTCGCCCTCTTTCAGCGCGTTCAGCTGCATGGTGCCGGCACCCACCACCTGGAAGATGATGGAAACCGTACCGGCCTCGCGGTCGAAACCGGCGATGGTCAGGGGGATGCGTTCGGAATCTTCCTTCGCGCGGACAATGATGAACTGACCGGCCTTTGCCTTCTTTGCGATCAACGGTGCTTTGATCCAAAGCTCGGTAACAGTGGGGTTCAGCTCTCTCCGTTTCATGATAGTAAACAAAGCTCTCTCTCCTTACCTTAGTGGTATGTTTGTATTGTAACGTATTCTCGTGAAATTGTAAAGCGTCAACAAATCCGCAACCTATGCAAAGATTGACGTGTTTTATTGTAAAAATTGACAGTTTTCTTAAAATTGCACTTGGGTGGGGGCGCGATTCTGCCACAAGGTATACCCGGCCGGGCAGGCGATGCCAGAGGGGGTGAGGTTTGTGGTATCCAGTGGTACATCGTCAGATACCAGCAGCCAATCAGCTTCAGCCAGATCGGTGTAGGCATGGCCGGGGTACTCCGGCGCGGGGGCTTCGGTGGTCAGGTCCAGCACACCGTCATCCAGCAAACCGGTCTGCACCAGGGTCTCATATTCCGCGATATAAAAATCGCGGTCGACGTAAGTTTCAATGAGTTGGCTGTTCCGCTGGCGGATGCCGTAGGGGATAAACAGCACCGTACCGTCCAGCTCGTGCAGGCTGTCGTTCAGGTCGCTGGCGGCCTGCATCGTTTCGGCATCGATGCCGTAGGTCCAGCGGTTGATGCGCCACTCGCCTGCGTAGCACAACACACAGAGGGCCAGCACCGCGCCAGCCATGGCCCGACGGGCCTTGCGGCGCAGCAGCAGCGCGCCGATGACGGCCGCACCAACCACAATGATGCACCGCCAGACCAGCAGCCAGCCGTTGAGACCCAGCACAGGCAGACGGTCGAGGCGGTCGGCCACAAAGTCAAACCACTGCAGCAGGGTGTTGTCTCCCGCGCCCGCGCCGATGGCCCGGCAGAAGGCGATGAAGCCGACGCCCCACACAGCAGTCAGCGCGGCCAGCACCCTGCGGCGGGCGGCGGAGAGCTGCTCGTCCAACGTGTTCAGCGTGACCAGCAGCAGCGGCATAAACAGCGGCTCCAGATACCGCATGTGCTGCCGGGGCGAGGGGGAGTGCAGGTCCTCCCGCACGGTGATGGACCAGGCGA
>ERZ827452.2437-NODE-2437-length-14043-cov-4.298613_pt1 | contig 14043 bp, 9 predicted proteins | sample MGYA00519866_ERZ827452 | MGnify/ENA primary metagenome ERZ827452 (study PRJEB31778, sample SAMEA3449307) | human gut metagenome | biome: human gut; feature: human-associated habitat; material: faeces | place: United Kingdom | collected 2010/2012 ... | reverse complement strand
ATCGTCTTCTCAATCTTGGGACGGAGAAGCTCATTCATTTCCGTTTCCGTGACTTTCACAGTTGAATTGTCTTCCTTCGTGATCTCAGTGAGGTCAACCGATACCTCCTTTTCCTGTTTCAGTCGTATCTTTGTCTCCTCAGCAATATTCAGCAGACGACGATAGTTGATTTGGTACCTCTTGTCACTCGTGTTTGATGGAACGAGTTCTTTCCCTTCATGTGTCTGCGAGTACACTTGACAGATCAGCGACGCGACAATGGCAGTGAAATCGTCTCCACCAAGCATGTTATCGCCACCCGTGTTCAAGACCGTGACCTCTTTCTTCTCCACCATGATCATCGACACATCAAAGGTGCCGCCGCCCAGATCGTAGACCAGGATCTTCTGGGGGGCTTCGTTGTCCAGGCCATAGGCCACTGCGGCGGCGGTGGGCTCGTTGATGATGCGCAGAACATTCAGGCCCGCAATGCGGCCTGCGTCCTGAGTGGCCTTGCGCTGGCTGTCGTCAAAATAGGCAGGCACCGTGATGACGGCCTCGGTCACCGGTTCGCCCAGGTAGCTCTCGGCATCGCGGCGGATCTTGGTCAGGATCATGGCACTGATCTCCTGCGGGGTCAGGTCCCTGCCATCGATATGCACCCGGTGATCAGAACCCATGTACCGCTTGATGCTGGACACCGTGCGGCCGGAGTTTGTGGCGATCTGGCGCTTTGCCGCGCCGCCCACCAGACGCTCGCCATCCTTGGTAAAGGCCACCACGCTGGGGGTGGTGCGCTCGCCTTCGGCGTTGGTAATGACCACAGGCTTGCCGCCCTCCACCACCGCCACGCAGGAGTTGGTGGTGCCAAGGTCAATTCCGATCACTTTGCTCATAGTGCTTGTCCTCTTTTCTTCGGCGCAGAATATTTCCTTGAATATCTTACCGGTTTCCTATGACGATTTCTTAGAACAAATGTAAAGAAACTGTGTTTCAGGCGTTTTTATCGTCGGCCAGCAGCTGATCGGTCAGCAGTTCAGCCTCCCGCAGCCAGTCGGCAGCATCCGTTTCGCCCTCGGCCTGCAGGATCCGAAAGCCCTGCACGGCCTCCGCCACCTGCAGCAGCGCCTTTTTGCGGGAAAGGTACTGGGTCTCATACTGGGCAAGGCGCAGGCAGACCTGCGGGGTGTAAGCGATGTCCGGCACCTCCCGGGCAGCGTTCTGGGCGCGGCGGTAGTATTGCAGGGTCTCCGCCATCTCCCCGCCCGATGCGGCACAGTCATCCCCCAGGGCGATCATGGCCTGCACCTCCCCGGCCTGCGCGGCCTTTTTCCACATCCGCCGGGCCTGGGTCTTATTCTTCCGGGCACCCCGGCCATAATACAGGCAGTCCCCCAGGGCAGAAAGCGCCTCTGCGCTGCCCGCCTCGGCGGCGGCAGTATAGCGGGCCGCCGCTTCCTGCCAATCCCCGGCCCGGGCGGCGGCGTGCCCTGCTTCCAGCTCCTGAGCGCCGGGGTTGTCGCTCCCCCGCTCCGATCTCAGCAGCCCGCTGAGCAGGGAGACATCCAGCGTGGCAGAGCTTGTCCACGGGTCCAGCACCACACCATCGATGCCGTCCGTTTCCAGCGCATACTCCATGGCGCTGCGCAGGCTGCGCTCCACCATGGGGCGGGTGGCGCTGGCCTTTTCCGCCTCGGCGTTCTTTACCGAGGTGAACAGCGGCAGATAGTTCCGCTCTTTCCGGGTGTGGAGCAGCCAGGGCTGCAGGCCCTCGGCCCGTTCCTCCGGGATGGGCAGGTGCGCCCAGGGGGCGGCCCCGCTCTGGGGGTCCACCGCCGCATCCAGCGGCACCAGCACCTTGGTCTGCAATTCCAGCGCATAGTTCAGGGCGTTCATCAGGCTCCAGAAATGTTCCTCGTTCTGCTCCCGGTACAGCCGCGCCACGGCCTCCTCCACAAACGGGCAGCCTGTGCCCACCGGCCCGTACTGCGGCGCAGTCCGCTTTTTTCCGCTGCCCACCGGCCGGAAGCGCCGACCGCCCATGTTGTATGCCATTTATCTCACCCTTCTTTTTCATCAATAGGATAAGTATAGCAGGAATCCGCAAATTTCACAATATTTTCCCGCAGGCAGCCGAACGCAAAAACAGCAGGCGGCTGCACATGGCCGTCTGCTGTTCGGTTCACTCTTCTGCCGGTTCCTCCGCATCGTCCAGATAGTCCTCGATGCTGCCGATGCTGTACCGGTTCTCGTTGGCTTTCACGCTCCGTGCACTGGCATCGTAGCAGGCTTCCAGAATGGGCATCACTGGCTGCTGGCCCTCCGGGTCGGTCAGATGTCCGATGGCCCGGGCCTCATAGTAGTTGTCGATGATCTGGTTCACGATCCGTTTGCGGTCACGGAGCGGAGTCTGCAGGTTGGCCAGCAGCTCCTGCCGGATTCCGCAGCTGTTGCTGCCGTGGTCGCCGAACAGGATGTAATACTCCTGCTCGATCTCCAGCGGTGCAGCCTGATGCAGATAATAATCCGCCAGTGTCCTCCGCTTCTTTTCGGTGCTGAAGCCCTTGATATCCTCCATGCCGCGCGGAAAGAGTTCCGGATGCAGGATCCACATTTCATAGGGCCCCACCGGCAGGTGCAGAGTATCGAATACATCCAGAAAATCCTCCAGCGCAATGCGGATCTCGCCCCGCTCCCATTTCTGAATGGTGCGCTTGTCCCGCCCCAGCATATCCGCAAGCTCCTGCTGAGATCTGCCCGCCACGTTCCGGGCAAAGGCAATGGCTTCCCCGATTCGGTTCCGGTAGTTGGTCATATTCTTTCCCTCCTGACACACACTTGTACACCAGGCATTCCAACGTCTGGCGACATAAAATACTTTCCTCTGATAAAAGGATAATGGTTTGTCCCGCCTTCTGTCAAGAGTTGCAAATTCAATCACTTCACGTCAAATTTTTGTTAAATGTGTCATCCAAGCCGGGCAGCCGCCTTTTTTGCAGAGATTTCGCCGCTCCGTGGGGCATCCGCCCCCTGTCTTAAACAACGTTCGGGCCATTTTGTCCTTTTTCACCTGTCGGAGGCGGCCGGATGTGTCAGGTGCACCGCAACACGCAACGCAAAATATTTTTTGCAAAAAATTCCTCTTCGGCAAGTTTTTCCCAGCGCATCTGTTTCCATACACGCAAAAACCGCCCATAGCCGTCAAAAACAGCCATGGGCGGGTGCTTTTTCTTTATGCCAGTTTGTTCAGCCTTACGGCAACGTAGGGGTCAGGGAGCTTGAGCTCGTCGGCAAGGTCGGCTTCAGATTCGTACTTCTCCGCCGCCATACCCACCACAACGCTGCACACGTCAAAGCGTCCGGCAGGCGAAAGGGCCGTGACCTTGGCTTCTCCATCGGCAATGGCGGTCACCACGCCATCCGCATCCACGGTAACGACACCGGGGTTGCTGCTGACCCATGTAATGGGCACACTGCCGCCGCCTTCCACCGCAACGGTGGCCGTCAGACGTTCCTGGGTGCCCACGGTACGGAGCAGCAGGTCACTCTTGTTCAGGGTCACCTTGCCGATATCCGAAGTCACCGTGACGCTGCACCGCAGAGCCTGGCCGTTGGAGACCATTGCCGTGATGGTGGTGGTGCCCGCCGCCTGAGCCGTGACAAGCCCCTTGTCGCTGACTGTGGCAACCTCAGGGTTGCTGCTCATCCACTGGTAGACATAGAGGAAGGAGTGGTCGCTGTTGGTCAACCGGAGCTGATGGGTGGGGTGCAGGTCATTGTACTGCAGCACAAGGCTCAGGCTGGTGGTATCCAGCGTGGGCTTTTTTCTGGCTGCTTCTTCATTTTTGCGGGTCACGGTCACCTTGCAGGCGGCACGTTCGCCGTGGTCGGAGATGGCGGTGATGATGGCAGTGCCCGCATTGCGGCCCGTCACCTTGCCGTCGCCATCCACCGTGGCAACATTGGAGTTGCTGCTCATCCAGACGATGAAGTAATAATCGCTCTGGCCGCTGGTGTACAGGTAGCCCTTGGGGCGGGGGTCATCATCGGTGATCTCCAGCTCCATCTCGGTCAGCTCCAGTTCCAGCTTGGAGCCGGTTCCGGTCAGGCCTGTCAGCACACCGGGCGCGGCCTGCGCGGGCAAAGGGGCAGCCAGCAGGGCCCCGCTCAGAGCCAGCAGGGCCAGAAGCCGCCCCGCGGTTTGGAATTTCCATTTCATTGGGTCGAACTTCCCTCCTTGTTTCATCCCATGGGATCAAAGGAATGCCGCACACATGGAAAAATTTCGCGTCCATGATTTTTCTCACTATTGATTTATTTTACACGTCCGGCCATTGTGGGTCAAGTTTTTCGCCCAAAGTGCTGTGCTTTCGCACCCGATTTCGTCGGGAATTCCAGTTTTTTCCGATTTTTTTGTGCAGAACATCAGGGCCAAAAAGCGCTCAGTCACCTCCGGTGACAGCTCCCCTGATAGGGAGGCCAGGTTCACGCGCTTTCTTCGGTGTAATACTGTGCCTGGGCGTTCCACAGTTCGTAATACTTTCCATCCGGCTCCCCCAGCAGTTCCTCATGGGTGCCCTGCTGGACGACCTCGCCGTGGTCGAACACGGCGATCTCATCACAGAACTTGCAGGAGGACAGCCGGTGGCTGATATAAATTGCAGTCTTATCGCCCGCGATCTCGTTGAACTTTGCGTAGATCTCCGCTTCAGCCACCGGGTCCAGGGCGGCGGTAGGCTCATCCAGCACGATGAAAGGTGCATCCTTGTACAGGGCCCGGGCAATGGCGATCTTCTGGGCCTCGCCGCCCGAGATGGTCACGCCATCCTCGTCCAAATCTTTATAAAGGCAGGTGTCCAGCCCCTTGGGCATCCGGGCCAACCGGTCGGAAAAGCCCGCTTTTTGCAGGCAGTCGGCGGCACGGGCGACATCATAATGCTGGGCCGTGGCAACATTCTGGCCCAGCGGCAGGGCGAACAGCTTGAAATCCTGGAACACCACCGAGAAGATATCCATGTACTCATCGTAGCGGTACTTACGGATGTCGATGCCGTTGAGCAGGATGACACCCTCGGTGGGGTCGTATAGGCGGCAGAGCAGCTTGATGAAGGTGGTCTTGCCGCTGCCGTTCATGCCCACCACGGCCAGCCGCTCCCCCACCTTGAAGGTCATGCTCAGGTGGCGCAGGGCATATTGCTCGCTGCCGGGGTACCGGAACGAGACATCCAGGAACTCCACGGTATACTGGCGGTCGCTCCGCTTTTCGGTGGTCAGGCTGCCCTTGTACATCTTGTTGGGCAGGTCAAGATAGTCATAGAGCGTTTTCAGGTAGGGGGCGTTGAATCTGCAGTCGCCCACGGCGGTGAACAGCCCGCCGATGCCCACAAAAAAGTTGGTGGCTGCGCCCACATACTGGGTCACAGCGCCCAGACCAAAGGCCCCGCCGTAGGCCTTCAGGCATACAAAGAGGTAGGCAAGACCCATGAGCAGAGCCGAAACGGCGTTGCCCGTGGCATTCAGGATGCCGAATTTCCCCTTGCGGGCCCGCTCAAAGGCAGGCATGGAGACGGCGGCGTGATCTTTCAAAAACTCGAACTGGTCGTACATCCGCACATCCAGCGCCTTTTTGTCATCCCGACATACCCCCATGAGGAAGGCCCAGAGCCGGTTGCCCCAGCGGCCCTCCTCCTCGATATCCGGGCTGCTGATGCCCGCGCTGGAAGCGCACACCGGCGAGAGCCACGCCACGGCCAGGATCAGCACCAGCACTGCCGGAACACAGAGCGGGCTGTTGAGGACTGTCAGCGGGCCGGCGGGCACCCTGGCCGTGAACAGCCCCACCGACAGCACCGCGCCGCCCAGAATACGGAATACCGCCGCGGATACACTGTCCAGCAGCGCCACAGCGTTAGGATTGCCGCCGCTGCAGAAGCTTTCGCTCTGCTGGATGAAATTGTAGAGGTCGTAGACCTGCTGGCTGTCCTCGTCGGCATAATCCATGGACATCTGCTTTTCCATAAAGCAGTCATGGCCCAGCTGCCAGTTCAGCTGTTCCCGCTCCACGCTCTTCCAGTGGAGCAGGACCGACCGCACCAGCGTGAGCAGAGCGGTCACGCCCAGCACCCACGCCACATCCACGGCAAGGGCCTGCGGGTCCCGCGCGTCCGACAGCTCAGCCACCAGCCGGGCCGAGAACCAGACCACGGCATAGGGGCTGACGGCATCCGCCAGTGCCCACAGCACGGTGGACAGCACAAAGCGGGGCGTATTTTTCCAGTAAAAGCACCAGGCCCGCAGGGTCAGCCGGACGCTTTCCTTCAGGGTCATTTTTTCTTCGTTCATACGGCCTTGCCCTCCTTGTAATATTTGCTCTGCACCGCAAACAGCTTGGCATAGCCGCCGTTTTGGGCCATCAGCTGGTCGTGGGTCCCCTCCTCGGCCACACGGCCGTTTTCAAGGAAGAGAATGCGGTCACAGAAACGGGTGGAGGCCAGCCGGTGGCTGATGAACAGGCTGGTGCGGCCCCGGGTCATCTCGTTGTACTTCTGGTAGATATCATCCTCGGCGATGGGGTCAAGGGCGGCAGTGGGCTCATCCAGCACAAGAATAGGCGCGTCTTTATACAAGGCCCGGGCCAGCATCAGGCGCTGGGTCTGGCCGCCGGAGAACTCCACGCCGTCCAGATAGACATCCCGGCCCACATGGGTCTTGATCCCCGCCGGGAGGGATGTGATTTTTTCCGTCAGCCCTGCCTGGTCAAGACAGTACCGCACCTTTTCCTCGTCGATGCCGTCCATGGCCTGGGCCACATTCTCGGCCACCGTGCAGGAGAGCACGCTGAAATCCTGAAAGACCGCTTCAAACAGCTTGTAGTAATCCCGGCGGTTATACTGCCGGATATCCTGCCCGTTCAGCAGAACACGCCCCCCGGTGGGGTCAAGGAAGCCGCAGATCAGCTTGACCAGTGTCGTCTTGCCAGCGCCATTCAAGCCCACGATGGCCAGGTTCTCGCCGGGGTGCAGTGTCAGGCTCATGTGGGCGATGGTGTTTTTCTCCGCACCGGGGTAGCGGTAGCTCACATCCTCCAGCTGCAGCTCATAGGGCATATCCAGCCGCTTTTCCAGCGGGATGCCCTCCTCAAACCGGAAGGGTTCCGGCAGCTCGAGGAACTCCCGGATGGTGGAGATGTCCAGGCTCTGCTTGCGCAGGAGGGCAAACTGCTCCATCAGGCCTGTGACCCACTGGGCAAAGCCGGAGGCCGCACCGAAGTAGAGCAGGAATTCCGACACCGGCAGGCCCCTGGTCACGGTGAGCCAGAGCAGATAAGCATAGGCCGCACCGTTGCGCACCAGCAGCAGGGCCAGGTCGATGAGGTTGGCGGTCAGGTAGGCGCGCTCCCGCTTTTCGAGAAAGGCATAGTTAAGCCGCAAAGCAGAATCGTACAGGTCAGTGAGCCACTGCCGCAGGCCGAAGATGCGGATATCCTTGCCGAACTCGCGTCCCTCGGCGGTGTTGCGCAGGTAATGCAGGCTCCGGGTGATCTTTGCCCCCTCCTCCCGGTGGCGGTAGCCCCACTCGTTGATATTCCTGGTGGAAAAATAGCTCACCACAGCGGTCAGGGCCGTCAGGACACAGAGCCAGGGGTTCAGCCCGGACAGCAGAGCCAGATACACCCCGAAGCCGATGAGATTTGTCATGATATCCGTCCAACTTTTCCAAAAAGCCTCGCCGGAAGCACGGTTGTTCATACAGGCATCGTGGCCCTTCTGATACATCAGACGGAAGGCTTCATCCAGCAGGTTGGCATAGGCCGTGCGGGTGCGCTTGGTGTTGATGCGCTTCAGCAGCTCCAGCCGCACGCCGCACCGGCCAAACATGGTGAGGTGGTCGATGTAGTAGCACAGCGCGGTCAGGGCAAACAGCAGGATGGTGAACCCGCCGATGGCACCCAGCAGCTGGCCCAGCGGCGCGCCGCTTTCCAGTTTGCCCAGCACCGCCGGGCTGATGAGCATTTCGGCAGTGGTCTTGCCTGCCGTGCAGACGGCCAGCAGCACCACCAGCAGCGGCACGCTCCGTCGGGTGTCCCAGGCCACCGAGAGCATGTAGGCAGTGTTCTGCCAGACATTGTATTTGGGCTTTGGCTTTTTGGTTTTCTCGTTCTTTCCCATTTTGGAATCCCCTTTCACTTGTCTGGCAATGATCCTAACACAAAAAATCGCCCCCGACACATTCCGGGGACGAAACGCCTGATTTGGGGGATGAATTGCTAAACCTGTGGAATCAATATCTCCGTCGTGAATGCCCCATCCTCGCTGTTGCGGCTGAGGTAGCCATCCAGCTTTTCCACGATGGCATCAATGCGCACCAGCCCGAAGCCGTGGCCCTCGCCCTTGGTGGTGACAAAACGGCCCGCAAGCTTTTTCTGCTTTTTAGTTGCCGTGAAATTGGTGAAGGAGATATAGAGCTGTGTGCCCTTCATATCCATATATACCCGGATGAGCCGCTCCTCCTCGGGCAGCTCCGCACTGGCATCCATGGCGTTATCAAAAAGGTTGCCCAGGATGCAGCAGAGGTCAAGCTCACTCATTTTCAGTTTGACCGGGATATGGGCATCGATCTGCACCGGGATATTTCGGCTCTTGGCAAGGGAGATCTTGCTGTTGATGATGGCATCAGCCATGGCGTTGCCGGTTTTTACAGCCAGATCAACAGTGTTCAGGTCGGTATCCAATGCATCCAGGTAGGCTTTGATGCCGTCCAGATCCCCCTGTGCCGCCAGCACCTTCATGGTCTGGATGTGTCCCCGGTAATCGTGCCGCCATCCCCGCATCTGGCGGTACATGTTGTCCACCTCTTTGTAGTGGGTCTCGATGAGCTCCCGCTGGTAAGCGGCGATGCGTTTATCGAGGAGCTTTGAAAAGAATTTAAGTTTCATCATTAAGTCCTCTCAATGATTGCCCGGTTCAGGGGCTCATAGGCACCCCGGGGCAATGGGAGGGCGGTACCATCGGCCAGCACGACTTCCTTTTTGGTCACACGGCGGATCTGTTTCAGGTTCAAGATCATCCCCCGCCCCACCCGGAGGAAGCCTTCGTCCAGCTGGGCCTCGAACTCACCAAGCGTCCGCTTGACGGTGTAATCCTGCCTGGCATGAACCGTGACGTAATTCTGGTGCACGTCCAGATACCGCACCTCATACAGCGGCAGGCGCACCAGCTCGCCGGAAAGCTCCAGGTTCAGGCACCGGGCGTTGCGGCGGTGCTTTTCCCAGGCACGGTCGAGAACAGCAAAGAGCTTTTCGCGGCTGACCGGCTTCACCAGGTAGTGGAGGGCGGCCACGTCATAGCCCTCGGCAATGTAATCGGAGTAGCCGGTGATGAACACGATCTGCACGGCTTCATTCTCCTGCCGCACCGTTTTGGCCAGCGTCACACCGTCCGTGCCCGGCATTTCCACGTCCAGAAGTAATAGGTCAAAGCTTTTGTCCTCTGCGTAGCGAAAAAGAAAGGCATCCGCCGAGGCAAAGCGCTCACTCTCCACCTCAATGCCACGCTCTGCGGCCCACTGGTGCAGAATGCTCCCCACAAATTCAGCATCGGTCGTGCTGTCATCACAGATCGCGGCACGGTATGACATAGCGGGCTCCCCTCTCTTTCCGTAAACTCTGGGTAGAAGTATGACACACTTTGTCCGCAATTGCAACAAAAAGAAGCGGCTGACACGACAGCCGCTTCTTTTTGTACGATTTCATTTTATGAATTATTTTCAGTTGTGCTGTTTCAGGGCGCAGACCGCAATGCTCAAAGCGCTCCATGCCGCCTGATACATCAGGACAGCTGCCACCGACAGGGTGCCGATGCTGCCCGCGTAGGTCAGCAGAACACCGATGACCACCGAGAACCAGACCGAGACCATCTGCACCGTGGTGGCGCTCGTCTCGGCGTTCTGGGCCTTTTCTGCCGCGCGCAGGCCGCCGATCAGGCTGGCAAAGCCCTTATCATGCAGCATACAGCAGCGGGCCGTCTCGTCCGGCTGAGCAGGGGTCAGCGCGCTGCACTGCTCCTGATCCAGCAGGGTGATCATTCCCTCGGGCAGATGGTAAGCCTCAGTGATGTGGCGGGCCGTCAGGCTGGGGTCCTCACAGGTGACCAGCAGGCGGATGTTCTCCCGCTGCAGCACCTCCAGACCGCGGGCGGCGTTGCGGCCGCCCACATAGTGGAGCACGAACATAGCGTGCAGGCTTCCGGAAACAGCCAGATACAGGATCTGCAGCGCGCCGTTTTGGGAGTGCTCATCCTCGTACTCCTGCTCAGGCAGGGGCACGCCCTCCCGCTCCATGTACAGCCGGTTGCCGATGAGCACCCGGTTGTTATCGCACCAAGCGGCAAAGCCAAGACCGTGGTGGACCTCCAAGTCCTTCACAGGGTACAGGATCTCGGTGCGGTCCTCGATGATCTGGCGGAACAGCCCCCGCAGGGTCTCGCAGCTGTGGTTGAGGATGCTGGCCGCATAGAGGATGGCACGGTCGATGCGGCCGCCCTTGAAGATGCGGATGTCCTCCAGGTTCACACTGTCGGCGGTAAAGAGCTCGTCGGCATCCACCTGCACAGTATCCACGCCGCCCAGTTCCTCAATGGCAGCCCAGCCGGGCACCACGGCACCGGCGGCGGCGGCGGTCTTTTGCAGGCGCAGAGACGCGATGCCCGCAACCAGAGTGGAGGACAGCGGTGCCCCCATGCAGAGCATGGAGGTCAGGGCTGCGGCCATGCCGTTGGGCCCGCCGCCAAACAGCAGGAACACCAGCCCGCTGAGCACAGCGGCACCCAGCAGGATCAGGGCTGTCTTGCGGGCGCGGCGCTCACTGGCGCGCTCCCCGAAGCTCTGCTCCACCAGTGCTTCGTCCCACTGGACAGGGCGGCTGAGCAGCACCCAGGGGTCTTTCTGATCCAGGCTCCGGGCCAGCACCCGGATCAGGTCCTTATCCCGGACACGGAACGCGCCCTGCAGCCCCTCAGGGGATCGGGCGGCTAGGTCATAGCCGTTTCTGACGGCAGTCAGCAGGACACGGCTGCCCAGCAGGGCCAGGAACAGGCCCAGTGCGGCCACGCCGGAAAGCAGCGTCCAGCTGGAGTTCTGATAGCTCTGGGCGTTGAGCAGGGCGACCGCAGCCTGCACCAGCGCACCGCAGGCGGCCAGCGCCGGCATGGTGTCTGCACTGGGGCGGCCCTTGAGGCCCTGCAGACCATCCCGCAGAACAGGCCAGCCCACAGCCAGCGCACCGGCCAGAAAGAGCAGGTTGGCGGCATAGAACGCCGCCGGGGCGATCACGGGGTCAAGGGAGGCCACAGGGGCCAGCAGCCCCTCGGCAACAAGGCCAAAGTGGAGCAGTACCACGGCTAGGATGCCCTCCAGCACACACCGCAGCGTCAGCTCCGCGCCCATCCGGCGGAGCTTCTCCCCCACCTGCTCGGGCGTTTCCGGCTCGGCTTCCTCTTCAGGCTTCTCCTCAGCCTCCGGCGCGGCAGGGGCCGCTTCCCCAGCGGGCTGGGCCGGGGCCTCCTCTGCCGGGGCGGCAGGCCGGGCGGGTGCTTCGTCCTCTTCCAGCCCCATCAGCGGCAGGCTCATGCTGTCGTCCTTGCTGGGGGCCTCGGTGCGGGTAGGGGCCTGCGGCTCGTTCTCGTCCGCGCCCTTGCCAAAGAACTGGAAAGCCTTTTCCGGTTCCGGCTCAACCTCTGGCGCGGCTTCCGGGGCAGACTTCGCCTGCTTTACCGACTGATCCTCGGCAAACACCATGGGGATGGCCGGGCCCTCAGGCGCTGCGGGAGCTTCCGGCTCCACGGCCAGCACCTCTTCGGGGGCATCCTGCACCTCCTCCACCGGGGCAGGCTTGGGGGTGCCATAGAGCATGGCCTTGAGTTCGGCCATCTCTGCATCCTCCTGCTGCTCCTGCGGGGTCAGAGGTTCCTGGCGGCGGGGCGGCTCCGGCTTTTTCTCGGGCTGGGGTGCGGGCCGGGGTTCCGGCTTCAGCGCTGCGGGGGCTTCCGGTGCGGTGGGCAGAGCCACAGGCTCTGCTTCCTCCAGCTCTCCGGGCTCCAATGCCAGCTCCAGGCCGGCCTCGGCTTCTTCCTCATGGCCCAGCACGATCTCACCCGTGGGCGGCAGCTCATTCTGCACGGCCGGGGCGGCGGCAGGCTCCTCTTTGTCCTTTTCGCGGTGAAAGAGCTTGCCCAGCAGGCTGCCGGTATTCTCCTTTTCCTCATCGCGGCGCTTCATCTCTTCGGGCACCTGTGCCACGCTGGTGCTGAAAAACGTGCGGAACTTCTCGTTCTGCGCATCGATCTCTTCCTGTGTCAGCTCTTTGCGCTTATCATCCTTTGGCATCCTAGTCCCTCCCTGTTCTGGTCACGGCGGTCTGTCCGCTGTTTCTTACTCTGCGGCGCGCTGGCTCTGGATCTCGTACAGGATGATGCCAGCCGCCACCGAAACATTGAAGCTGTCCACACCGGTGCCCTGAGCGGCCATATCCAGCCGCACCACACCGTCACAGAGCTTTTTCACCAGCTGGGATACACCGCTGCCCTCGCTGCCCAGCACCAGTGCGATGGGGCCGGTCAGGTTGTTCTTGCGCAGGGGCACGCCGTCCATATCGGCACAGTAGACGAACACCCCCTGATCCTTCAGGCGGCGGATGGTCTCGCCGATGTTGGCCACGCGGGCCACAGGCAGGCGCTCGGCCGCACCGGCGCTGGACTTGATAACGGTGGGGGTCACGGACGCGCCGCCCCGCTTGGGGATGACGATGCCGTGGGCTCCGCACAGCAGAGCAGAGCGCATCACCGCGCCCAGATTATGGGGGTCCTCGATGCCGTCACTCAGCACCAGGAAAGGAGGCTCCCCCTTCTCTCTGGCAGCGTTCAGCAGGTCCTCCACGGTCACATATTCGATCTCGCTGGCAAAGGCGGCCACGCCCTGGTGGCTCTCGGTGCCGGTCATCAGGCGCAGCTTGTTGGGATGCACCCGCTTGACCGTGGCCCCGGCCTCCTTGGCCATGGCGGTATAGTAAGCTGCCACAGCGGGGGCCATGCCCTCCGCGATCAGCACGGTATCCACGCCGGAACCGCTCTTGAGCAGCTCGGTCACGGGGTTTTTGCCGTAGACCAGGCTCTCATTCTTGGGCTGCTCCTCCGTGCTGCTGCGGCGGGGGCGGCGCGGCATTTTCTGTTCGTCCATTGATGTGTTCTCCTTCCATTCTATGGCAAGGCGGGCCGTTTGAGCCGCGCCATGGTTTCGTTCTGTTTCAGTTTTACTATATTTTGACACTGATACATTCTAAAGTATAGCATACCCCGGCATTCTTCGCAATGTTTGCCGAAGGCAAAAGTTTTCCACATTCAGCAGGCTATACAATCGGTAATTCGGCTCCAATTTTTCCACATGTTGAAAACCCGGTGGAAAATGTTCAAAAATCAAGTTTGTACGCCCACTTTCCGGGTGGAATTCCACAGTTTCCACAGAGTTTTCAACCTCCCGGGTTCGACACGCAAACTTTCCGCCGTACTTTTTGTAAAATTCAAGTCGGAATTATGACAATTTTTTGAAGGGAGATCCAGTGGTTTTTGCCAGAATCTCCAACATCAAAATGCCCAATGTGAATTTGTGTTGAAAACGCCGCGGGAACCGCCTTGATTTTATCCTGTAATTGGGGTATACTACCCTTAGGTTCGTTAAAGGATGCGCAATCTTGTATCCAAAACGGCTTTTTCACCCCAAAATGATTTTGCGGAGGTAATGAATAATGTTGGTAAATGCAACCGAAATGCTGATCAAGGCACGCGATGGCCACTACGGTGTGCCTCAGTTCAACATCAACAATCTGGAGTGGACCAAGGCAGTCCTGACCGCCTGCGAGGAAATGAAGAGCCCCGTTATCCTGGGTGTCTCTGAGGGCGCAGGCAAATACATGACCGGCTTCAAGACCGTTGCCGCCATGGTCAGCTCCATGGTGGAGACCATGGGCATCACCGTTCCCGTTGCCCTGCACCTGGACCACGGCACCTACGAGGG
>ERZ827452.2435-NODE-2435-length-14050-cov-3.070168_pt1 | contig 14050 bp, 20 predicted proteins | sample MGYA00519866_ERZ827452 | MGnify/ENA primary metagenome ERZ827452 (study PRJEB31778, sample SAMEA3449307) | human gut metagenome | biome: human gut; feature: human-associated habitat; material: faeces | place: United Kingdom | collected 2010/2012 ... | reverse complement strand
ACAACTCACGGAGAAGCCCCATCTATAGCCGCAAGGCTTAGGTGGGGAGGTTCACAAGGTTCTCGATTCCATTGAGAAATCCAAGAGTCAGAATGCGGACCGTGTTCTCAAAGCGCTTGGTTACCGTCTTATCGGTGGCCATGTGGCTCGAGCGCTGTTTACTCAGTGCAAGGCAACGAACGGCAGTCTGCTGACTCTATCCACCCTTAATGTGGATACCATCAAAGAGTGTGACATTCCTGGCTTCTCTGACGCTATCTATGCTGCGCTCGACGTGATGCTGTCCGGCCCTGAATTCAAGCAGGAGATTGCTGCGCTGCGCTATGCAGGTGTCAATCTCGACTACCATACCCCAACAGGTGCTAACGATGAATCCGCACCGCTATCCGGTAAGACGTTCGTTATCACCGGCACGCTGCCTTCCATGAGCCGCGATGAAGCCAAAACCTACATCGAAGCACATGGCGGCAAGGTCTCCGGCAGTGTTTCCAAAAAGACGAGCTATCTCGTTGCCGGTGAAGCTGCCGGTTCCAAGCTCGATAAGGCGAACGCTTTGGGTGTGCCTGTTCTGAGTGAGGATGACCTCAAAGCTCTGTGCCAGTGAGGAGGTCTTGGTATGTACGACTTTGACCGCATCATCAAGGCTGCGGAATCCTGCGAATTTCACACCGCATTTGCTTCTGACATCAGGCGTTGTGAAAATGCGCTTGGCATGGGTGGCCTCATGGCAATCAATGCCGAGTGTTGGCTTGACGTTCTGAACGCAATGCCGGATACCGAAATTGCAGAGTATGTTCACACTAAATATAAGCCCGGTCTCTTGAATCCGTTTAAGGGAACGTCCTTGTACATCAAATCTTAACCTCTTGCCGCTTGCCCTTTACCGGGTGGGCGGCTTTTGTGTTTTATACACAATATCGCGCGTTTTGTGTATCGCAAAATAAACTCACACGCCGTGTAACAAAATCCTTTGGCAACTTGCACGCGTGCAAACTTTTTTCAAAAAATACATCTAATTTCTTGACGGCGTGTGCGATACCCATAGAATAGATAATGTAACAGAGATATCATTGATTTGCCATAGTTCATATTCCTCCTGGAAGAAGGACAGATGCCCATATTGGGTTTCTGTCCTTTTTCTTTTTTTGAGGATTCCCGCAGATTTTCTGCGTTTAATATAGATTCATCCCACGGAACGTGGACTTCTGACAGCCGAAGAAAAGGCTGATTACATAGAATTGTCATGCTAATCAGCATGGCACGTATACACTGCGTTAATGTGTTTATATAAATGTTCCTGCACGCGAACGCCGCGTTAAGAGCGTATTTATATATACCCTATAACAATTTCAAACCTTTTTAAGGAGGACATTATCATGATTCGAAACATGATTTAGCGAGTAGACACCATTATCAGCAACCACGAAACCAAAGCTAAGCAATATGCAGTTAGCTATGGTTCATTCGTTCACAGTCTAATTAAGACCTAGCTGAGCAAAGATGGCGTGATACTCGCGCTCTTGTTAGAGCAAGTAAAATTGACCGAGGCCGCGAAAGCTCTGCTGCTTTTGGCAGTAGTATCAATCGTTGGCGCATTTATTGTGAAGAAAGTCTTCAAAAACTACAGCCACATCAAAGGATTGGCAGAAGATTTTCTGAAAGCAACTGATGTTTTCGGAGCTGTAAAAGAAGCAATTTCTGATATTGCTGATAGCTCCTGCAAAACCGACAAAAAGGAATAATAACATCCCCGATACATGGGGCTCACATTGCTGTGGAGATAAATTCGAGAGCAGCACGACGGCCCCACGTTACGGGGTTATATTATGGCTAAGAAGAATAACAACGTCACTTTCAACGTCGGCATCACCAACCATTACTTTGACGCTATTTCGCGCCAGAAGTTACCCATGAGCGATGCCGCTTGTGAGCCGGTTGATAACGCCATTTCTAATTGCAGAGATGCCATTAACATCTTGGTCGCGATTGTGAAAGGCCATGCCAAAAACCTAATCGGTGTGGTTATTGCCGACTGGGGTAACGGTATGTCTAAGGAAAAGCTGCCGGAAAACCTACAGTTTGGTAATGGACATACCGATGAAGGCCCACTGTGTATTCACGGTGTTGGCTTAAACAACTTCATCCTTGTTGCAACTCGCAACAAGTATCCCTGGTTCATCGCTTCCAAGCAGCCTGGAGAGGACAGCTATCATCGCGTTGACGGCCCGTTCGCTACGACCATGACGATGTCCGAGCAGGAAGAGATTCCTATGGCAGATGTCGTTATGCGTGAGCAGTTTAAGGCTCTTGGCGCTCCTTCTACCATCATCTATGTGGAGATGGACAAGGCTACTGCCAGCACCATGCTGACCAAGAACGGCAGCTGTGCCGAGAGCCGGGTCACCAGCCTGAACGTGCTGCGCACCTGCCTGGCTGAGCACTTTGGTGTCAAGTACCGCAATTACTTGGCACCTGACGCTACCGGCGTTGCTCCCGCCCGTATCCTGATTCCTGATTTCCATATGGCAAATGGTAAGACTTGTGACGTTCTCGTCAAGCCCATTTTCCAGCCGTATAAGGAAAAGCAGAAGGAAAAGAACTTCACTGTTGACTATGATGGGTACGAGATTCCTGTCAAGGTTGAGTGTGGTCAGCTGGATACGGATGCGACCAAAGGTGTTGTTACTGGTGGCTATGACTTGAAGCATTTCTACCAGAACAACATGCTTACGCAGGGCTTGGATATCCAGCTCGGCGAGCGTGTTATCGCCACCGCTCAGTTTGATACCATCTGGGACAAGGCTCGTCACCCGGCCTTCAACGCTTTCACCGGCGTTGTTGCTGTTGATATTTCCGGTCTGCCGCGTGGGTTCTTGAATACCCTCGCCAACAAGTCGGATATCGACCTGAGCGACAAGGGATGGCGTAAAATTTTCGACGCTATTGCCGAGAACGTAAAGCCTCTCGAAAGTGAGCCTCTCACTCTTGAAAAGTATGCGCAGGAATTCGCCAGTCGGTTGGTTGCTGACACTGGGAATGAAGTAGAGCTCCAGTTCCCGCTGTACGCAAACCGGACTCGTATCGACGTTCTGGAACATATCGACGAGTCCCACTGCAAGATTTATGACTTCATGAGCGGCGTTGCTGCTTTGAAGTCTGTAACCGAGCTGCGGACTCATTGGGACGGTATGGTTGCACAGGGCATTCAGCCTGTTTCGGCTGTGATGTACTGCAACAAGCGTGGCCCCATGCTCAAGCATACCTGCGACGAGATGAACACTCTCGTGCAGGCAATGAACGACGAGGACTTTTACATGACCCTCGAAGCTGCTGGTGGTGATGCATCTAAGATGCCGCACTACAACTTCGATGTTATTCTTGACGAGAATATCCCCGTGAAGAAATAACAGCACTTGCCGTCATCCGAAAGGGTGGCGGCTTTTTTTGTTGAGCCATTGCTTATACATTGAGATTCCTCATGTGGGGTGTAGCGTTTTGTACAGATATATGCTATAATTGGCATAAAAAGGGAGGAACCGACATGGCAGAAAACAATAACAACGGTGGCAAAAACACTAATATCATCACCAAAATTAACGATACCATTTCCAAAGTCCTGGGCGATTTCCCGCCCGTTGTTCAGACAATCGCAAAAATCGTTGTCTTCGGTGGGCTCATCCTGCTTATCGCCAAAGCCATCGGCTATATTTTCCCGGTAATTGTGAACGTCCTTTTCAACCTCTTAGTCAAAATCGTTGGCTTCTGCATTCTGGCAGCCTTTCTTTACGGCTGCTGGTACGAGGTGAAGCTGCAAATGACCCGCGATGAGAACTCCTTTTTGCTGAATGAGCGGCTCAAGTATCAGAAGAAGGAATATGAGGAGCGCGAGCGCAGAAGACAAGAGCGAAACAATAGGCGATAAAATATGATAACACACAAGCTGTCCAGCTTCGGCTGGGCAGCTTTTTTTGTTTTCCTGTTGCAGGTTCTTGCGAATTGCATACCATGAAATTTGTAGAAAGGAGTTTCTCATGAAAACACTCGAATCGATTTTCAGTAGAACTGCACAGTTTGGCTTGCTCATTTATCTGACCGGCTGCTTTGGCCTGTTGATTGTTTTAGGCGCTGCAGTCGCAAAATGGCTTAAACTCATCGACGTAATTCAATATATTGCCTTTGCTTTTGGACTTGGACTCCTCACTTTGCTTATCGGCGTGGGGGGTCTCTCACTCCTCGGCATTAGGCAAAACCGTAAACATAAGGAGGCAAAACGCGCATGAGTAAAAAGATTATCAATATCACCGCAGCTGCCATGGCACTTGCTGTGACACTTTCTGGCTGTGCCACATCTGTGGTTCAGGAACGGAAAGACCAGGCAGCCGCAGCGGCAAGTGCCGAAGCAGCACAGGCTGCCGCAACAGCAACACCGGAACCGACAGCAGAACCGACCCCGGAACCCATCAATGCCTGGTCTTTGCTGTCGAATCTCCCGGATTTCACGCCCGGTACATTGGACAATCCTGAAACCACCTGGCCGGACGGTATTCCGATGGGGCAGAGTCCTCTGTCTTACGATGACGGCAGCAAGTTCTATTCGCTGCGCAGCGTTGATACCGGCAAGACACTGGATATCACGGACGTTGCATTACAGGATGTACGGGATTTGCCTGTAAAGGGATATCTGAAATTGAACGAACTTGAAAACGGTGATACAGTCATTGGCGAAATCAATGCAGAATCCACAGGCGAAGGCGTAGAAAAGGAAATCAGTGATTTTTCCATTCACACTGCCAGCAAGGATGACGGCTGTGACTATTATCCGATTGGATATAACGGCGGCTCACTGACCTTGATGCTGGACGGTCGTGCAGCCAATGACGACGGTATCGATATTGGTGATGCGTTCCTTGACGGTCTCTATTATTCGTCTGTCACCCCGGATAAATTCGAAGGTTATCCGGCAGACGGAGAGCCGGAGGAGCAGTTCAACTTCCTGTATGGTTTGTTTGGCAATCCGTCCGGTCTCTACTGGACAAACAACGATTCTGTCGCTTTCAATTCCAGCAAGCAGTATCGTACCTTTGAAGATTTCCGAGATGCAGACTACGATGTTGAAGTCGGCGGCAAGAACTTCTATCTGGTTTGGAACTATGACGGGTATAGTGTTGTTGCGGCGTGCGATGACACCTTTGACAGCGCAGACGTGAAGGGCACTACGATTCAGGACATCTACTTGTTTCCGAACATGACCGAAACCAAGTACTTGGTCGAAAATCCTGGCAGCCTGATTAGCGGTTATCTAGGCTATGGTGAAGCTCCCGTTATCTTGACTGGTACATACGCATCAGTCAACAGTGATTCGACTGTCGAACAGGATACAAGCGCGGAAGAAAACACCGACGCTGAATCTGGTGACAATTCCACGGCAGACGAAAACGCTGAGTCCAGTTCCGATGATAACAGCAACAGTTCGGAAAATTCCGATTCTTAATTCTAAAAAATAGTTATTGCGTATTCGTGCGAAACGCATACAATAAAAATTGTATGATAGATAACAGCACACATACGCTATAATTTCACAATTCTGAGAAGCAGACTATCCGTTTGGAAGTCTGCTTTTTTTGTTGGAATTTTGCGGTGCTTTGCTGATGTTTATTGTAACAAAACACTACAAGGAGAAAGAAAAATGACCGTAACAAACACTGTAACAGAAACAGAACACTTAACCCCCCTGCGTTCCGCTGTAGAGCACATCAACTGGAATACTTTGTACCAGCAAAAAATGGCTCTCGAAGAAGTCTCTGACATGCTCTATGCCAAGAGAAAAGAGGATGACACGTTTGGCAAGGCTTCCGCCTGGCTCGAAAGCGTCATTGCACTCATGGAACGTTTGGGGGATGCAGCAGAAGAGGAAGGAAAGTTTGATTATCCCGAGCGGGACGAAAACGATGAACATCTGGATAACAGGTTCAATCATGTGTTGAATCAGTACCCGGATGTGGATATCTGACCAGTTCATATCAGGAGGACAATGATGCGGATTAACAGCAGTTGTGTGCTGCTTCACAGTACCACGAGTCTCAACGCAAGAGTTCTTCCGCTCATTGGACGGGTCGGAACTCTTGAGCTGTCAAGTGGGCAGCCACTCGTATTCAAAACAACAACGCCAAAACAACAAGACGTCCTGCGTACCAGCACAGTAAAAGCTATTGGCTTTGCAGGAAGCAGAATTTTTGTCAAAACCGAAAGAGGAACCCAATACACATTTGAATTCCAATAACACCCAAGCGGCCACTAATCTCATTTTTTTATAGATTGGCGGCCGCTTTTATTTTTATCATTTTTTGAAAGGAAGTTTTTAACATGAATTTCATCAATGCCGCCACCAAGAAAGAACGCACCCATGTAGAAGAAATCATCCGGTCTCAGCCTGTTATGTCTCATGAAGGCATAACCGCCACTGAGATTGCTATTTGCGGCAAGCGGAATCTTTTCATGGACGTTTATTGCCCGGATAACGGCGCTGAAAAGCATCCGATTATCATCGATATCCATGGCGGCGGCTTGATTGCTGGCCGAAAAGAACAGAACCGGAACCTGGCAACCTGGTTTGCCAAAGAAGGGTATCTCACCTTTGTTCCGGATTACCGTCTGGTTCCTGAAACCAATGTTTTCGGTCAAATCACCGATGTCATCAATGCGTTTGCTACTGTAGCTGAACACGCTGAAGACTTCGGTGGTGACTTGAATCAGGTCTTTGTAGTTGCCGACAGTGCTGGCGCGTTCCTTGCCTGCATGGCAAGTTCTATTCTCCGCTATCCTGCCAAGATGCAGCCGGTAGAGGACGAGCTGGAAGAGAACGTACCCGAGGCAGCCAAGCAGCTCGTCATCAATGCGATGGGCCTGCAGAGCGGTATGTACTACATCTACAAGGGTCAGGTTGGGCTGCTTCAGAACGATTACATGGCCAAGGGTTGGAAGAATCACAGCTATGCTGAATTCATCAAGCCTGAAACCTATTCTAAACTCATTCCTCCGTGCTATATCTGCACCGGAAAGAGGGATTTTCTCAAGAAACAGACTTTCGGATTCAAGAAGTGCCTCGAAAATGAGCGCGTTCACCACGGTTACGGGTTTGTTTCCAAGAAGGAAACCGTTCATGCTTTTGCAGCACTGTATCCTGAATCCGAATCCGCAGTCGGTGTAAACCGCGAGATGATTCGGTTCTTCGACAGTTTCCAAAAATAATAATACCTAAAAACAAATAACAAGGAGGCATTTCATAATGACTCACAATGAGTTGGTTCATGACCTCTGCACTCAAGATTCGATTGTGGTGCAGAACTTTGCTGAGTTGATGCGGTTTGTGTTCGACAACAAAGCGGAAGTTATCTATGACGGTTGGATTAACGTCTATGTGCCTATCTGGTTTGATGCTGATATGGCATTTGGTCTTAACTTGAACACGGTCGAAAATGCAGACTGGATTAACATGTATATCGACTGGCATCCGGACGATACCATTCGTACATACATTTCCTACTGCAATAATTCCACCGATGACCCCGACTTCAATCTCGAAATCATCATGAGCCCTCGCCATCAAGAACTATTCAATGCGCGATTCAAAGAACAGTTCAAGGCCGCTTATCACATGAGTGTCGAAGAAGCGTGGGCTAAATTCGGCACCGAATAATATAGTGAGGATATATCATGGCACGTAAAGAAATCAAAATTTTCATGGACGCCAAGGAAGCTGCCAGTTTCCTGAAAACTATCGATTGGTCCTGGCTGTTCGGCTTTCTCAGTGAGCGCTATAACGTTTCGCTCAGCCCTCACAAAGAGCTGAAAGACAACGGCGCAGCAATCATCAAGGTCGAATGGCCTGATGAACTGATTGAAAAGTGCGGAATGATGGCTGATGTCTTCTCGTCAGTCAAGCTCGTTACGTTCGATTCGTATTTCAAGGAAATCGTGGAATACGATGAAGATAAGTTCAATGAAGAACGTGAAGCATGGTTTACCAATCCGACAAAGACGCTCAGCTATCTCGATTGCGATGGCGTCGTCAAGGAACGGACACTTGCGCTGAACATCTCCCTTCGCTATACGCTGTATGACGGAGGCTACAATTTCGCAACGCTGCTCTATGCGGTTTATTCCGATGTGAACGGCTGGACTATCCAAATGGAAAAGGAGTAACAACAATGGTTGAAATGGCATTTAAGGTGAATCCCGGCACCACTTTCTACAAGAATTATTTTTCGACAAAGGAGGAAAAAGCGCACTTCGTTGAAATCGCGAAGCAATTCTTCGACAAATATTTTCCCGGTGAGAAATTCTCGTATGTCTTGAATGACCGGTTGACGGTCGAATTGACACCAGAGCTGCTCGCCAAATACGAATCTCAGGTCATGAAACGCCGTGACCCTCACGGTTTTGTCATCTTCAAACAGCGTTCGCCCATGAACTGCCTGTGGGAAGATGAGGTCTGTAAGAACGTGAACGGCAAGAAGTTCCTTGCCAATCAGTTCTGGTGGGCCAACTTCTATGGTTCCGGCCGCATCACTACGGAGCTGTGGGATGATGAGCAGGGAAATATCTACGGATATTATTCCTGCGAATATGCAACTCGCAGCACCAAGGTTCCAGACACCGTTACGCAGATTAAGCTGAGTGAATATCACGCGGCTTGCGAAGCGTACACGGAAGCCAAAAAAGCAACTGCTGACGCCGCTGCTACAGCTTGACGCTGCTTGCGATGCCGGTAAAATTGTGAATGTACGATAGATAGCATCTGCGCATTTCAGCGCTCGTACAATTCACAAACTGATACAACTAGGCAGACTCATCACCACGATGGGCCTGCCTTTTTTGTTTACAGAAAAAGGAGAAAAATTATGAACACAAAACGAATCAAAGAATTGGCTGCATTGACCGATGGAGAACTTGCAAGGAAACTTCTCATTCAGGAGTTTGGCAATGACTCTGAAACCCATTGGGGAAACAACGCACACGATGAACGTGTGATGGTTACTATCAATCCAGACGGAATCGCTCAAAGGACCTGGGAAGCCGACCATTGGGTTCGCCTTGACGAATTCGACAAAGACGGTTTCTATGCCCGTGAGATTTACGAGGGAAAATGGGTCGATGAGCCATTGCCCAAAAACGTCATTGCACGAAATGTCACAATTGCTGCACCGAAACCTATTCAGCAGGAATCCAAAGACACTGAAATTCTTCGAGCGGCACAAGTCCTGTGCAAGCAGCTGACCGGAGATGACACCTTTGGATGGAATCCTGAGCTTCTTGCACAGATTGCGGATTGCACGGCAGCTTTGCTTGCCACCAACGGAATCAGCTCTCATTTTCCGAGCGCCAATACTGACCCCATCTGCTCTTGGGAAAAGCCGGTCGTCGAATATCAGCGTCCGGATTACGCCCTGGAGTATGGTACTAACTACTAAAACGAGGAGGATATCATGGCAAAAAACTATTTTGGTGTCGTTCTGACCACCAAGGAACACGATAAATATCGTCTTGTAGTATACCGCTACAAGGACCCTGGCATCCCTAATACCTGCCCGATGTGTCAGCTGCTTCGGGCCATTCACAAATTCCAGCAGGAATACGCTGAAATTCACCGCGAACATTGCAGCCGTATCCCGCCTCGCAAGTGGTACGAGCTTGGCAGAGTTATGCCGAGTATCGTTCTGCGGAAATACGGCCTGGAAAAGCATTGCGAGATGTCATTTGAGCCGAGTCGCGTGCCTCCAGCTTCTGCGCTGAAACTCATCCCTGGTGCGACCGCTTCCAATTGGAAGCAGTACATCTGGTACGTTGATGGTGATGTGACGATGCTTGGCTAAGCACCATTGCACATTTGTTCGAAACCTATATAATTAGAATTGTTCGATAGATACCATCAAACCTCGACGGTTTTCTTTCGCGTTATTCACAATTCTGTAGACAAAAAGCAGATTCATCTTCGGGTGAGTCTGCTTTTTTCATCAAAATCAAAAGGAGCGTAAAATCATGAACAAAAAATATCTGTTTGACAAAACCAATGTCATTGACCTGTCCAAGCTCTACGATGAAGACAACAATGATACCATGTTTTACTGGTGCAATTCTTGCGGGGAAGTGAATCTTCCCGGCGACGTTGGTATTGTTCTACACACGGAGGACGAGCTGCCGCTGAGAATCAAAAGTATCTTTGAGCACCTGGAATGCGAGCGCAACGAGACAAATGAGTATGCTGTCACTATCTGCAATAAGAGCGGCATTCTTCTGATGGCTCTGTATCCGTGTCAGTTTGTCGCGGATGTACTCAAGATTGATGAGGAAAGCCAGAAGGCGCTGTATAGTTTTTCACCCACAAAACTGCATCTCATTCCAAAAATGTAAAAAGCAGCACCCATAAAATTTAGTGGGTGCCGTTTTTGTAAAGGAGATAATGTAATGAGACGAACAATGGTCGTAAGCGTATTTGCAGGCTGTGGAAAAACATGGCTCACAAATCACCAAAACCAATATGGCTATTCGATGCGGGATAGTGATAGCTCTACTTATGAGAAAACTGCCGGATGGGAAAAAGAATACATAAATAGCTTCATGGAAGAGGCAAAATCAGGAAAATATGATTTCATCTTCGTTTGCCAAACGGAATCCGTCATAGACGAAATGGATAGGCAGAAGATTCCCTATGTAATTGTCGAACCTGACAATATCGTATGGAATGAACAAGAATCCAAAGAACGAGCAAAGGAAAGACAAATCATTAAGCAGCAATGGTTCGGCAGGTTTATACTTCGGGATAATTCCCATATCAAGGATTTTTCAAAGTGGCTGAGCCACATGAAAGACATTTACGATGAACGAACGGGACTTGGTTTTATCGTAAAGCATAATCCGGTATCGTTTTTCGTATTAAAGCAAGACCAGTACCTTTCTGACATCATTGATGACCTGTACTGGAAAAAGCAGCATTGTAATTTATACATAGTTTAAGGAGGTTACTCATGGGCTGGTATCATGTACATCGCCAAGGCAAAGGAATTTGCCTTGGCAATGTGGATGAGATTCATTACAATGAAGACTTCATCGGAAAACATACACCAACAAAGGGTGAAGCGTTGGGATTAAAACAGCATGATATCCGTGATGACGAGCTGGAAGGCTACGAAGCATGGCCTTTATACAAGAAATGGATGGCAATAACGCAAGATGCGTGGTCATTTCATCGGGAGGTTAATAACGCAGGCTGCTGCGCGGATGAATCATCGCAAATTTACTCAGATGCGTTGCATTACATCTTCGAAAAATGCTATGGATACCCTCTAAACAGCTTTTTTAGCACTCATGACTATGATGGAAACGCAATGATTTTCTGTGATGTACTTTGGCCGCCAAAGGAGCACAATAAAGCATTGGCAGCCATGACCGAAGAAAAGTTGCAGACGCAGCTCCGCGAGTTCCTTGTCGAAGTTACGGGTGATAGTAAGTATGCGTCGTTTCCGCTGCGTGTGTGCGAAGATTATATCAAGGAGTAAATCGGTGTGAATACGGAACAGAATGCAGCGTTAGAGATGTTTAGGTATTTAAGACGCCACTGAACAGTTCGCCTTGAACCTTAAAGGTTTTGGCAACCGGCTGGCTGTAGAACTCAAAGAAATCGACCCGAACTGTGAAGTTATCCTGGGCATCCATACCGACCCGGAAGGCCCGGAGTTTGGCGTTTTTGTTCCGTTCTTCGAGGATGAAAAGCCCGTTGAGAATAACCTTTCTACTGTTCGCAAGAAATTCAATGAGATTGCGTACTCTGATGCAGTGTGCAATCTCATCCGTGGCTAACAAAATTGAAAATCGTAGCACTTCCAAGGAGGAGTACCCAATGACCATCAAACATCCCACTACCGGTGAACGCACCGGTTACTTTGACGAGAATGCCACCGCTCTGAAGGTTGGTGATACCGTGGAGCTCTTTGGGCAGAACGGAACCGTCACGTTTGACGGTATCGTTTTCCAGAACGGCGTGCCTTGGGAAGCCATCAAGGATAAGGTATGGCAGCTCTACAAGAGCAGCCCTTGCCTCGTGAACAAAACGAACTTTTTGAGCTTCATCGAGACTATCATGAATTTCTGTGATGACATCGAAGGAACGAAGCTCCCGTTTGTCAAGAAAATCAATAATAAGGAGGTTACTCACGATGACAAAAAAGCTTGCTGAATCTTACAAGAAAGCCTACGGATTCTGGGAAGTTACTACGGAAGGCGACTGCGAAGGCCGGTCTGTCAGTAGACTCGGTGTCTATGAAGGTTACCTTGATGAGATTGCTTTGGCATTGGCAGACCGGTGCTATTATTCCTTGCGCTTTCGTCCCATTGACCCGCGTGCTCTCGATTTGACGCCCAAGCGCAAATCCGTAGAAATTTCTTTCGATATCGGGTCGAACACTTGGGACATGGACAACGAGGGTATCGTTGCAGCTTTCAAAGAGGTGCTAAAAGACCGTCCCGTCTATGTTCGTAAAGGGCGCTTCTTTAGCAGTGTAAACATCTCTACCGAAGAAGAGAGTGAAGAGGAAAAGCGACAAAAAATCCTGAAAAAGCTTTCTCCTGAAGAACGCCGAATTTTGGGTATTGAGGAGTAGGACCATGAAAGAAATCGCATTTACCGTAAGCCCCGACTCGGAGCTGTATGCCAACCATTTCATCCAGAAGGCTGAGAAATAGCGGTTTGCAGAACTCGCTTCTGCTTTTCTGAAAGCACATTTCCCCGGCGAAGGCAATGACCGCATCATGCTCGGCGAGCGCTTGGAGGTCAAACTCTCGCCCGAAACGGAAGAAAAGTTCCGCAGCCAGCTTCTCAAAAACAAGAACAGTAGCGGTTTTTCTACGTTCAAGGCAAAATCCATCGAGAACCAGTGCTGGCACGAGGAGGTCATTTCCAAAGTTGACCTCAAGAAATACGATGCTTCTCGTTTTTGGTGGATGGATTTTCCGGGTGTTGGGCATCTGCACACGAGTCTCTGGGATGATGGACACGGTAACATCTATGGTTACTATTCTCTGACAAGGGCACGATTCCTGACTACGCCACAGAAATCAAGCTGAGCGAGTATTACGCCGCTGTGGAAGCGTACGAAGCCGAGATGAAGGCAAAGCGAATCTCACTATTTCCCGCTCAGTAGTCAGCCTCAGCAAAGACATTTCTGAAAACCGCGACTAATACCATTTTTTTGCCGTCTGCCTCTTGGTGGACGGCTTTTTCTTTTCACTTGCGATAATGTGCGAACGGCGTATGATGAAACTGTACGATAGATACCAGCAATCGAAAGGGCATCCTGCCTTTCGTACAATTCACATTTCGCTTAAAGGCGGACTTCCCGTATCGGGAGGCCCGCTTTTTATATTAAATTTTAAGGAGTGTATTATCTATGTCTAACAAAACAAACCAATCCGTTCTGGTCAATGACACCAGCAGCTACTACCTCAAACAGTATGCAGCTCTGCAGTTCCCAGGCTCCGTTGACAATTTCGGAACCAAAACACCCATTCATCTTTTGCAGCAGCAGGAGGAATCTGAGCACAGCGTATCTTTACGAGAAGCGTGCGATTCGGACTATGACCTCGATGGTGCGCAGTTCTTGTTCGAGGGCACGACTTATGACTCGGTGACAGATTTGGTCAAAGAGAACCTGGGTCTTGACGACGAAGAATCGATTCAGGAATACAATGAGCATCCTCGGTTTGACCCGTTCATTCCGTACGAAGAACTGGTTGACGAAAAGAATGCCGACAGGGAAGACATCCGCGATATTCGTGATTCGCACTGTCTCGACACGATGGCCGACTATGTCGATATGTACTCCATAGCAAGCGGGTATGATACAGCAGATGATATCACGGTTCTGCTTCCTTCTTCCTCGTATGAAACTGTGGGTATGGCGTTCACACATCAGGCTCTCAAACAGTATGAGAAGTCGATTGACAATCATCTGTTCCGTAAACACCGCTGCTATGCGGCGTGCGGAGAAGGCTATGG
>ERZ827452.2432-NODE-2432-length-14064-cov-3.949532_pt1 | contig 14064 bp, 7 predicted proteins | sample MGYA00519866_ERZ827452 | MGnify/ENA primary metagenome ERZ827452 (study PRJEB31778, sample SAMEA3449307) | human gut metagenome | biome: human gut; feature: human-associated habitat; material: faeces | place: United Kingdom | collected 2010/2012 ... | reverse complement strand
TATATGAAAAAACACAGCAGCACTAAAGGGCTATATTCTTGACAAATCATATGGTTATGCTAAAATATTCTCTAAATGTGGATTCACAATGATTCATTGAATAACAGGAGATTGTGGCTGATTGATAGACAGAGTATGTTTATTAAATATAAGAATCGGCCAGCGGATTTTGTGCTGCGCCAGAATCCGAGCAGAAGCTGCTCCTAAAATACAAGACGCAGCGTGGAGGCTAGACATGGCGGCAGCTTATAATCACAAAGTTGTTGAAAAAAAGTGGCGTGGTAACTGGGAAGCACACCCTATTAATGTTAATGATGGCAAGAAGCCAAAATATTACTGTCTTGATATGTTCCCATATCCATCAGGAAGCGGACTTCATGTAGGTCATTGGAGAGGATATGTTATCAGCGATGTATGGAGCAGATATAAGATGTTACACGGATACTATGTTATCCATCCAATGGGCTGGGATGCATTCGGTCTTCCGGCAGAAAACTATGCAATTAAGATGGGTGTTCACCCGAAAAAGTCTACGGCACAGAATGTAGCCAATATTAAAAGACAGATTCAGGAAATCGCCGCTGTTTATGACTGGGATATGGAAGTCAACACAACAGACCCGAATTTCTATAAGTGGACACAGTGGATTTTTGTAAAAATGTTTAAAGCAGGTCTTGCTTACGAAAAAGAAATGCCAATCAACTGGTGCCCTTCCTGTAAGACAGGTCTTGCAAATGAAGAGGTTGTAAACGGATGCTGCGAGCGTTGTGGCACTCCGGTTACCAAAAAGAACCTCCGTCAGTGGATGCTCCGCATCACAAAATATGCAGACAGACTTTTAAGTGATCTGGATAAACTGGACTGGCCGGAGAAGGTTAAAAAGATGCAGAGCGAGTGGATCGGCAAATCCTACGGCGCTGAGGTTGATTTCCAGGTAGACGGCAGAGACGAGAAGATCACCGTTTACACGACAAGACCGGATACCTTATACGGCGCAACCTTCATGGTTCTGGCTCCGGAGCACAAGCTGGCGAAGAGCCTGGCGACCGACGAGACCAGAGAGGCAGTTGAGAAATATATCTTAGATTCCTCCATGCGTTCCAATGTAGACCGTATGCAGGACAAAGAGAAGACCGGCGTGTTTACCGGAAGCTATGCCATCAACCCGATCAACGGCGCAAAGGTTCCGATCTGGCTGTCTGACTATGTACTGGCAGATTATGGTACCGGCGCGATCATGTGCGTACCTGCCCATGATGACCGTGACTTCGAATTTGCGACCAAATTTAACATCCCGATCATCCAGGTTATCGCAAAGGATGGAAAAGAGATCGAGAACATGACCGAGGCTTATACCGAGGCAAGCGGAACCATGATCAACTCCGGCGAGTGGAATGGTATGGAGTCCGCAGTGCTGAAGAAAGAGGCTCCAGCCATGATCGAGGCCAGAGGCATCGGTAAGAAGACTGTCAACTACAAGCTGCGTGACTGGGTATTCTCCAGACAGCGTTACTGGGGCGAGCCGATCCCGATCGTTCATTGTCCAAAATGCGGCAACGTAGCGGTTCCGGAAGAAGAGCTTCCATTAAAGCTGCCAGAGGTAGAGAGCTATCAGCCAACCGGTACCGGTGAGTCCCCACTGGCTGCCATTGACGAGTGGGTTAACTGCAAATGTCCTCAGTGCGGCGGCCCTGCAAAACGTGAGACCAACACCATGCCACAGTGGGCAGGTTCTTCCTGGTATTTCTTACGTTACGTGGACAGCCACAACGACAAAGAGCTGGTTTCCAAAGAGAAAGCAGACAAATATCTGCCGGTTGATATGTATATCGGCGGCGTAGAGCATGCGGTACTGCATCTGCTGTATTCCCGTTTCTACACCAAATTCTTATATGACATTGGAGCAATCGATTTCGATGAGCCATTTAAGAAGCTGTTCAACCAGGGTATGATCACTGGTAAGAACGGTATCAAGATGAGTAAGTCCAAGGGTAATGTTGTTTCCCCGGATGATCTGGTACGTGACTACGGCTGTGATTCCCTGAGAATGTACGAGCTGTTTGTTGGACCGCCAGAGTTAGACGCTGAGTGGGATGACAGAGGCATCGAGGGCGTCAGCCGTTTCCTGAACCGTTTCTGGAACCTGGTTCAGGACAGTAAGGACAAAGAGATTGAGCCAACCAAGGAAATGATCCGTCTGCGTCATAAACTGGTATACGACATCGAGCAGCGTTTCAACCAGTTCAGCTTAAATACCGTTGTTTCCGGCTTCATGGAGTACAACAACAAGCTGATCGACCTGGCGAAGAAAGAGGGCGGAATCGACAAAGAGACCCTGCGTACCTTCACCATCCTGTTAGCGCCATTCGCACCACATATCGGTGAAGAATTATGGCAGGAGTTAGGCGGAACAGACAGCGTATTCCATTCCCAGTGGCCAGAGTGCGATGAGGAAGCAATGAAAGAGGACGAGATCGAGATCGCAGTCCAGATCAACGGTAAGACAAAAGCCGTTGTATGCGTTGCTGCTGATATCGACAAAGACAGCGCCATTGCAGCAGGTAAGGAAGCAATCGCTGATAAGCTGACCGGAACCATCGTAAAAGAGATCTACGTTCCAGGTAAGATCATCAATATTGTACAGAAGTAAAAGAAGTAACTGTTTAGCTGGCTTTCATGCCGGGGGATTAAAAACCCCGGCTGGAAGCCAGTTTTTTTGACATCATGCGGAATAATTTCAGCTTTCCCCGGTCAGTGGGAGACATATAACCCACCAGAATTCCTGCCATCAGATCTGTCTCCTGGTCAGTAAAGACCATTCCGGCTTCTTTCGCCTCCAGGGTCAGGGAGAGAAAACGGTTCATCAGCTGGTCTTTGGGCGTTTTCTGAATCTCACAGGCCAGGTGGTCGAGAAATGCCACCTTCTCCGGGTTCATGGTGCGGAGCCTGGGATCGTCTTTCCAGTTTTTTGGTTGATTTGGATTCATTGGAAGCCTCCTTCTGTGCAAAAATGAAATGGATGTTTTTTGGCAAATAAATGGGAAAATATATAAAATTACGGAAAATTATAAAATCAGGAAAATTCGTGAATTGCCTGCATCATTAACATGGCGTTCTCTAACTGGTTCTGCTGTTCTTTGGACAGCAGATTTTTTAGTTGTTCCCAGGGAATACGGGAAAAAGCTGGCTGGCGGCTGGAGGTGGTTGTCTGCGGCTGGGGGATGGCAGTCATCTCCTGATATTGTGCTCCGATGCGGCTGCCCCGGATAAAGTTGCAGATCAGGTCAATGAAGCTCTGCTCATCGGTGCTTCCATAAGGCTTGATGGCTTCCAGCATATCTAACGTAGAATGAGGAGCCTCCTCTGGAAGAGAGCAGATCCCCAGGGCGGCGTTGTCCTCATTGTGCAGCAGGGACATGGTATGCTGCAGCTCCTGGAATTTGATGCTAAAGGAAAGAAATCTCTGTTGGGAAACCTGGAGATAGGGAAGGGCGGCTTTCAGCATCTGGAGATGGTGGTCGCCTACGATACAGTCAAAATCCGTTAATTTGATGGTGGGATCTTCTGGCATGGGATACCTTCTTACAATACTTTGCTTAACAGTATGAGAAAAGAGAAAAAATTATGCGGGAAAACAGCACTTTGCACTCCCACGAGGCAGATTCATAAGATAAGGTATAAGAAAATAATGGGAGAAAGCGTATGTCATTTCGCCTTGTGATAGATGGAAATGCGGTTTATGAGATTGATGAGGATTGTGAGAAGTGTGGGACTAAAGAGCGCCGGTGCGGGAGAAAAGCAGAACCGGGCGATGGTGGTTGTTACCGGTGTGGGGAAGAAAACCGGGGAAAACGGGACGAACAGAGAAAACAAAGGGAGCCCTCTTCATGAGGACTCCCCGTGGGTGCTTCTGCTGTCTAGCAGCAGAAGCCGTTGCCGTTGTTACAGCAGCATAACAGAAGAATGATCCAGATGATATCATTGTATCCGTTGCCGCATCCGCAGCTATTATGTTCACAACATCCAAATCCATTGCCGCCTCCACAGCAGCAGAGGATCAGGATCAGGAAGATCAGGTTGCATCCGCAGCCGTTTCCATTTCCGTTAGAACATTCACATCCGCAACCACAGTTTGTTGCTGCTACATCACTCATGGTAAAACCTCCAGGAAGATTTTGTTTACACTCCATCTTATGTAGGCCGGCTTGCCAGAGTTTCCAGGAAAATCAGGATTTTGGTGTGATCTGATCTAAAATATTCTGTGAGTCCGATAAAAGCTGTGGATCTGTGGTGTGTTCTACAGCATATTGAAAGTCAGAGACAGCTTCTTCCGCCTGATCTGTGTGGAGATAGCAGACTCCCCGGTTATAGGAGGAAAAATCGGTAAAGCAATCTCCTTCAATGGCGGCAGTGAAGTAAGGAATGGCTGCTTCATAGTCCTCCTCGTCCATGGAAATACTGCCCAGATAGAAATTCGTTTCCGGGAGATAGGAGGTTCCGTTAAGCGCCTTTAAGAGATAAGGCTTGGCATCGGTCTCTTTTTCTAAGTTCATGTAGCAGGAGCCGATGAGGAAATTCAGTTCTCCGTCATCCGGATCGGTGGAATAGTAGTCCAGAAAATCCGTCACGGCCTTATCAAACTCCTCAGTTGAGTAGTAACACACTCCTCTTGCATAGGCGATTGCGCTGGCGTACTCCGGCAATTCCCCGGCTGCGGTGTCATAAGCCTCGATGGCTTTCTCATAATCTGGCAGCTGCTGGTAGCAGTCTGCGATATACATCAGCACATCCTTCTGGGTGGAGTCCAGTTCATACATCTTCTGGTAATCAGCAATGGCAGATTCATATTCCCCTTTTTCATCATAGATCTGGGAGCGGAGCTGAAGCGCATCATAAAGGTCAGGGGACAGGGCAAGCGTTGTATTAAGATCATCTAACGCAAGGTCTCTCTGATCCAGAAGCACATACAGACCGGCTCTTTTTAAAAAATACTGCGGATTGGAACCGTCCATCTGGATAAGGCCATTGATTTCCTTCAGCCCGTTGTCATAATCGCTCTGGGTCACATAATCAGAAAAACGGTCCAAAGCTTCATTTTGGAGATCGACGACCTTTTGAGCCGCTTCCTCGACTGCCTTTTCTTCACGCTTTTGTTCCTGGCGTTCCAGAAATGTCTGTGTCAGGTATGGCAATATCATGACTGCGATCAATAAAACCGCGATTTTCTTTTTATGGGCAGCTATTTTCGTGAAAAAATTCTTAGAGGTATCAAATGGATGTTTCATAGGCCGGTTCCTTTCTTAAAAAGCGGATCATATTATAAATTGTATCCTTTAAAGAAAGGTTAACACAAATAATCGGAAAATTCAATGAATTTATGAAAAGAACTGCAAACTTAAGAAAATAAAAGAAAAACACGAAAAATATTAAAAAACTACCCGAGTGAGTAGTATACATTTGATTTTATATTTGGTAAAATTATAAAAAAGTCAAGCAGCAGATCTCAGAACATAAAAAATATGATGGTTGCAGAGAAGGGGGATTAATCGCATGACGAAAAAAAACATTGACGAGGTAATGCGCCTGACGCAGGAATGTCTGACAAGATACTGGCAGCTGGATATCGACTATATCATCAGCTTGTGTGATGAAGATGTCGTATGGATAGGGGCCCTGCAGAGTGAGTTTACCATGGGAAAGGATGCCTTTATCGAGGATCTGACCGCTGTAAAAAAAGAGTTAAAACCATGTCATCTTGTTTCGCAGGAGTATGTGGTGGCACAGAATGCAGGGACTGCCTGTACCATTGCCGGAAGATATCTGGTGACTACGGACGAAACCGTGGAATACTTTCTTCAGGCCCAGCAGAGGTGTACATTTACCTGGGAAATGGTGGAAGGAGACCTAAAGATCAAGCAGCTTCATGTGTCGAACCCCATTGGAGAACTAAAAGTAAAAAAGGGTGAAAAGTTCGTGAATACCATAGGGGAAATGGCACAGAGGTATCTGATGAACCATATTCATGCGCTGGAGGACACCAGACAATTTACGGTGATCGATGAAAAAGACGTGGTGCATTTTTTACATAACGAGGATATTGTGTACGCGGCAGCAGAGGGACGAAATTGCAGGATCTACACGGTGGATGGTTCGGAGATCTGCGGCAGGCTTAATATGACGGAATTTCAGCAGATCTGTGGGAAGGAACTGGTGCCGGTGCACCGCAGTTATGTGATCAACCGGAATTACATTTCCCTGATCCAACGGTATGAAGTGGTGATGCTGGATGGCAGTAAAATCCCGATTCCGGTAAAGAAATACAAGGAGATGAAGGATTGTCTGACAGAGATGCATGGTGTAAAAAAAGGAAAATGATTATTCGTTCCTCTTAGCAGGTAATTCGTTCCAAAACTATTGTCGAAAAATAAAAGGGAAAGTATAATAAAATTATGCCAATAGCGACATTTGACGTAAGACGTTTGATTTCATAATTTACTTTCAGGTTTGGGAGGAATGAACATGAAGAGAAAACAAAGGAAAAACAGTCGGGAAAGAAAGGAGGAAGGGCTTGTGAAGACAAGGGCAAGAGGTATCCTGCTGATTCTGGCATTGTGCCTGTCCATGGTCGGAACCTCCGTGGTTTACGCAGAAGAAGCTGCGAGTCCACCCGGAGCGTACCAGGATGAAGGACAGGATCAGAGCCAGGGCTCGGAAGATACCGACAAAGACACGAAAAAAGAAGATGATTCCGGGGGCGGCGAGGAAAAGAAAGACCAGAATTCCGGGACAGAAACACCGGGAAATACGGAGAACACGAGTAGTGCAGTGACTTCGGGAACGTCAGAGAATCCGGGAAGCACGCAGGAATCAGGAAGTACAGGAACACTGGAGAATACGGAAAACACAGGAAACACAGGAAACACGGAAACTCCAGGAAGTACAGAGACATCGGGAGGTACGGAGACTCCAGGAAGTACAGATACACCAGGAAGTATGGAAACTCCAGGAAGTACAGATACACCGGGAAATACGGAAAATACAGGAAACACAGGAAGTACGGAGACACCGGGAAATACGGAGAATACAGGAAGTACAGAAACACCGGGAGGTACAGAGAATCCAGGAAGTACAGAGACACCGGGAGGTACGGAGACTCCAGGAAATACGGAAAATACGGGAAACACAGGAAGTACGGAAACACCGGGAAATACGGTGACTTCGGGAAGTACAGAGACTTCTGGAACAGCAGAAACCCCAGGGACAACAGAAACTACGGGAATTTCACAGAAGTCGGACACTACTGCAGAAACGGGTCAGACCGGAACAACAGTTGAAGCTGGCAAAGCAGAGACAGGATCGGACAAGACCGGAGAAAACAGTACGACAGCAGAAGGAACAACAGGAGCAGTAACAGCAGCACCAGTTCTGCAAGCAGTGGCAGCAGCAGCGCCAGTGCAGCCCCGGTTGTAACATCGACAGAGCTGACGGAAGATGTTACGGACGATACGACAACCAACATTGATATTTCGAATGTGGATAATGTCAAGATATCAGTTAATGACAACCAGCAGTTAGAGGTGTATGTAAACAATAGCCAATACAAAAAGACATATACCAATAGCAATATCACAAAGGTTAAAATCCAGGCAAAGGATAAGATCAGTTTTAATGACCAGCTGGATACAACAAAGAATTATGTGTTGAATCTGGCGAAGGCAATCGTGGAGCTTTTAGCAAAGCAGGTAGTCCTTCAGCCAAACACCAATGTGACATTGAATGTCAAGGAGCTGCAGATCACAGCACAGGATACCGGATCGACAACAGCAGGAGATGTGTTCCTGAATGTGGTCAAGAAGGTTTATGAGTCGGATTGCAATTATGTTGGCATCAAAAATATGACGATCACGGCAGAGAAGGATGATGACGGTGATTCGCAGATCGTCATCAAGGCGACTAATGCAGTGACATCCAACACGGACGCAGCGACAACAACAGACGGTACAACAGCAGCAGATACTTCAGAGACAGGTATCTGGGCTAAGGTTGATAGTAAAGTCGGCGATTTAGGAAGCTATATTGCAAGCGTTAAGAATATCGAGACGATCATCGAGATCGATGCAAGTACCCTTACGGCAGATACCATCGATCTGGAGTCAGTCAATGAACTGAAGATGAGCACCCAGGGCGTAGGAATCGGTGTGGCAGTGAACGTGGCCAGCGCCTCCTCCATGGTCCTGGTGAAGAACAGCAACCTGACATCTACAAAAAATGGAATCAAACTGTTAGCAAAATCAGTGATCGAGTCCAAGGCAGATGCTCAGGCGAAGGCAGGCAACGTGGCAGTTGGCGTTTCCGTGATCAGCGGAAGTACCGAAGCCTCCATTACAGGAAGCGGAACCATCAACTCCAAAAAAGGACTCCTGGTTTCTGCAGAGAGCAATGCACAGGCGACCACAAATGCCATCGGCAAAGCAGCCAATGACAATCGAAGCGGAGCATTTGCAGGTGTATCTATTGTAAACTATGATACCAAAGCAAATATTGGTGGAACCGTTTCTGTTCAGGCAAACGAAGATGTGACAGTAAAATCCCAGCAGTATGGAATCAACGGAACAACCGTGACATCGACGCAGAAGTCAGACGATGAGAGCAGCTCCGGTGATAAGAGCAGCAGCATCAGCAGTATCCTTGATACCGTAAGCCAGTCCATCGAACAGCTGGAATTAAAGTCCAAACTGACCGATAACGTGAAAACCAAGGTCAAAGATTTATTTAAGAGAGACGAGGTGGAGCAGAAGGTTGACAGTTCTCTGGAATCAGCAGATGACAGCGAAGAGACATCAGGAATCGGTGATCTGTTTGAAAGCGCAGAAGCAGAGATTGCCAACAAGATCCAGTTAACATTTCAAGGTATTGATAATTCAGATCTTAACAAAGTAACCGTTAAGATCACACCGAATGAAGGAACCAGCGGAGTTGACCGCGCAGCAACATTAACAAGCAAAACTTATACCAGTGAACAGTTTGCAGAAGGCTCTTACACCTTATCCATTCTTGTTCCTGCAGGATATGCGGCTCCGGATTCCCAGGTGATCAAAGTGGTGAAAGGAAAAGGCTATACAGGAACAGTGACCTTATCCAAAACCAACAGAACGAAAAATCAGTTCGTTGGAGCATTTGCAGTCATGGTTGTAAATTCCAGAAATGAAGCTTCTATTACAACAACAGGAACAATTAGTACAAATGGAAAAGTTCAGGTTCTGGCAAATGCAGTTTCCAATAATACAACTGTAGCGGACGCATCTACGATCCCTGCAGATTTAGATCGGGAAGCAAATGATAACGAAGTAGTGGTAGCAATCGTAACAGAAGATAAGACCACAACACTTCCGGCAAAGGTTTCCTTAACAAAATTGTATGGAAATTCTGATCTAGTAGTTGATGCCATTCATCCATATGACCAGAATTATCTGAATGATAAGAGTGGAATGATCTCTTTCCAGAATGGCGCTACACAGAATAATAAGGGTAATTCAAATGGAAATCAGAGTTTATCCGAAGGCCGTTATAAACTGGTGTTTAAGGTTCCAGTAAGTCTGGGATTTACACCAAAGGATGTAACAGTCGCAAAAACGAAAGAAGAGAAAACAATTGATTCTACCAATTATTATGTGTACACCATGTACATTACCTTATCCAAGAAGGCAGGCAGTGAGGACTTAGAGGGTTTGAAACAGCTGATTCTGATGAAGGCAAACACAACGGATACAGGTTCGACAGGTACTAAGGTTTCAGCCGGTGTCGGTATCGGTGTCAATGTGATCAAGAACGAAAATACCGCGTATATCAAAAATGCAACGATCGAAGCCAGTGGAGTTGATGTGAAGGCTACGACCGGTGGATATGAAGTAACGACAACGACCACAGAAGGTGGAGAAACAAAAACAGCTACAAAGAAGTATGACAACAGATCAGACGTCAGCTCAGCAGCAGGCTTTAACTCCGGTGAGTTCGGATTTGGCGGAGCGATTTCTGTGAATGTAGTCAATGATGTAACAACAGCTTATATTGATGGAGCGAAGATCACGATCAAAGGCAATGGTGGTACAAACAACATTAATATAGAAGCAACTAGTAAAAATGACAGCCATACAACAGCAGGAAAAGAAAAGGATGAGAACAATACATATTCTTCAAATGTTGGTGTAGGCTCCGGAATTGCAGTTGGTGTCGGAAATTATACCACCACCGCAGATCTGGGAAGTGATGTAACAATCACCGGAACTACAAATCAGGAGATCGGTTCTGTTACGATCAAGGCAACATCCGAGGGCGAGGTTAACGTGGAAGCCATCGCAGGTGTAGCAGGCGGCAAGGCAGTTGCACCGGTGATCGCAGTCAATATCGTAAACGGAACGACAAGAGCAAAGGCAGCAGCGAACACAGGTAACATGCTTGCACTGACCGGCGATATGACGGTCTATGCAAGATCTGACAGAAAGAGAAGAACCACTGCTAATGCAAGTGCAGCTGGAAGCAAGGTTGCAGTCGGTGGAGCGATCACCGTAGCAGCAGGTAACCTTCATCAGTACGCATACATGGAGCGTGGAATTTCCAAATCACGCAACATCAGCGTTAAGGCAGAAAGCGGTAACTCCACAGAGACTGTCAGCATCGCAGGAGCCAACGGAGCAGCAGCGCCGAAGGATGATGAAGACAGTTCTGGAAGCAGTGAAGACAGTGACTCGCAGTCGTCCAAGTCCAGTCCGGACGCACTTGTCAACAAGGCATTAGCAAGTGGCAAGAAGGTCGGTTCCGGTACGGACGGTATCGGTGAGACTCCTTCCAAGTCCCCGCAGAAGGCAGAGACGACAGAAGGCAAGGTTACGGTAGCGGCAGCCATCGCAGTGGATATCTGGGGCGATGAGACGAAAGCAGTTGTGACCGGCAATACCACATCCAGTGAAAAACTGGAAGTATTAGCAAATGCAGCAAATACAGCAAAAGTAACCGCTAACGCTTCTTCCACATTAAGTACCACCGGTGTCGGTGTCAGCGTAGCAATCCTGGTTGGCGATCTGATCAACAAGGCAGAGCTGAGCGGAACCCATAAGACCGGTTATTTCCTGGTAAAAGCAGGAATGGGAAAAGACGGGGAGAACGACAGAGTCAATGATATCCAGGTCATCAGTATTTCCGGTGCAGGCGCATCCAACGTTGGTGTGGCAGGCGCCGTAGCGATCAATATCTTTGACACAGAATATGCAGCGACACAGAATGGAATCGTAACTGCAACGAATGCAGCTCAGACCAGCGAAGTAACTGCAAATGTGAAACAGAAGGTAGTAACCAGAGCAGGTGCAAGCGCAGATCTGGCAGGCGCCGGAAGCAGTACCTCCACAGGAACAGGAACCTCTGCAGGAACCGGTACTTCCGGTACAGGAACCAGCGGCAGCTCCAAGAAGAGCGTGGGTGTCGGAGCTTCCTTCGCACTGACTATCGCAGATGCAAAGGCAGATGCAGTTGTCAATGGAACCATTAAGACAGATGGAAACCTTCAGATTGAAGGTATCGTGATCAGTGATGTAGAGACCAAGGCAGTTGCAGGAAATGACGCATACGAAGAACCGGCAGAAGATGGCAAGATCAAGATCACAGTCAAGAATTCTGACGGCGAGGCAGTGAAGGATGCAACCGTCACCATCACAGTAGACGGAAATACAGAAACAAAGAAAACGGATGAGAATGGTCAGGTGATCCTTGACCCTGTAACAAAGGATAAGGAATACACTATCACCATTACAGCACCAAATGGATACAATACACCTGGTAACGGTAACAACAGCGTGACCTTTACCTTAACAGCGGATGATACAGGGTATGCGAAGACCTTCGTTCTGGCTAAGACCAATCAGAAAGAGAAAGACAAGTACGCTTCTCTGGATGCAGCAGTAGCAGCTGCCCTGATCACTAACCGGGCACACGCAGAGGCGTCTGAGACTTCTAATGTAACAACAGGTAAGGACTTCAGACTCCATGCAGAAAGCACATCCATTACCAATGTGATCTCTGAAGGTGAAGCAGAAGCCAGCAACGTGGCAGTGGGCGCGTCTGTGGCAGTGAACCTGGTAGCAGAAGAAGTGAAAGCCCTGATGGCAGGAACCGCTTCTGTAGGCGGTGATTTCTCAGTCACTGCGAAGGCACAGCCGAAGGATCTGGCAAGCGCTTACGCAACTGCATCCGGACTGGATCTCCAGAGATACAAAGATAAGTATAATACGACGATCAGCGATATTCTCAGTGGCAAAGCATTTAAGAAGGATACGACCGGAACGAGCGGAAGCGGTTCTACCGGTTCTTCCGAAGGTACAACCAGCCAGGTAAATCAGAAGGTTGATGAACAGCTGGATAAGAGCAATACCACTGACAACACCAATCATACGAATACCAAGCCAGAAGCAACCAAAGAAGGCACCAGCCTTTCTTCCAAGGTTCTGAATGCAGCAGATGTTAAGACTTCTGAAAATTCTGCCAACACCGGCTCCACCGGCACCACCGGTAATGGAGCAGCCAGCGCAGATCAGGCAAAGAAAGAGGCAACTGCTGGTACGAACCCGACTGGCACAAAGACTGAGAAGCAGACCAATGTATCCGTAGCGGCTGCAGTTGGAACTTCTATCGTGTCCCATAAGGTAAGTGCAGAAGTAACTGGTCAGGTAACAAAAGCAAGAAATGTAACGATTAAGGCAGAGAACCTTGACAATTTTGAAACCTTAGCAACCGGAGCAGCCGTTTCTAAGAAGACCTCCATCGCACTGGGCGTTGCAGTTGTAGTGAACAACAGTAAGACCTATGCGGCAGTGATGAACAATCTTGGAACTACGACGAACAAGGTTGGTAGCGTGACCATTCAGGCAGATACCCGCCATAACACAGACAGTGAGTATCTGACTAAGCTTGGAGCACAGGCGATCGCCGGAGCAGCAAATGGTTCTGAAAAAGGCGGCGCAGCAGTGGCAGGCGCAGTAGCACTGATCGTGTCCAATGCGCAGACCAATGCACTGATCGGTCAGAACGCAGCGATTTATGCGACCGGTGATGTAAAGGTTGAAGCAACAGAGCAGAGCAAATTAGCGGCACGAGCATGGGGCGCAACACTGACCAGCAGCAAGTTCGATGAGCAGAACAATGCGACAGGAACCGGTGCAGGCCAGACAGCAGGAACGACTGCAGGTGGAGCAGCTTCCGGAACAGCAGGAAGCTCCAGCGGCGCAGGCGTTGGTGCAGCATTTGCCATGATCTACGCATATGACCAGACAAAGGCAGAGATTGGTGATCAGGCACAGATCGCAGCAAAGAGTCTGACCGTCAATGCACAGAAACAGGAAGTAAAGATTAATGCAGCAGATGGAATCAAGAACATCGAGATCAACGGTGTGATCACCACAGGTGCAACACAGATCAAAGATGGCAAGATCAAGATCAACACGACAAATAATGATCAGAGCGAAGAAGAGATCAAGGTCAGTGATCTGGCAGATGTGGCATTGAACTTATGGAATCTGCTGGCTAATAAGAACTACTATCTGGAAGCAGTCGGCGGTTCCGCAGCAGATACCGCACCAACCTTTACAGGTGCAGGCTCCTTTACCGTATTAGTAGCACAGGATACCGTAGAAGCCCTGGTTGGAAAGAATGTAGTTCTGGTTCTGACTAATGGCCTGACCGTAACCGCAGCATCCAAGGTCAATGCAGTAACCATCGCAGGTTCTGTGGCATATGGCGGTTCTAAGAGTGCTGGCATTGGTGTCAATACAATTGTGAATGATACCGCTGTCCGTGCAGGACTTGGAGATAGCACGAATGTTACTGTGAATGAAGGAAACGTACTCATCAGCGCTGATGGTGACTTAAACCTGGTATCCGTTTTAGTAGCAGCTTCCGTATCTTCAACAAAGACAGGAAGCACCAGTGGAACACAGGCAGCAGGTGAAGGCGTTGTCAATATCTTCATCAATGACAACAAAGCAATCGCAAAAGTTGGTGACGCAGTTGTTATCCATG
>ERZ827452.2428-NODE-2428-length-14083-cov-2.992586_pt1 | contig 14083 bp, 9 predicted proteins | sample MGYA00519866_ERZ827452 | MGnify/ENA primary metagenome ERZ827452 (study PRJEB31778, sample SAMEA3449307) | human gut metagenome | biome: human gut; feature: human-associated habitat; material: faeces | place: United Kingdom | collected 2010/2012 ... | reverse complement strand
AATCTGCCGAAGTTGCTACGAGGTTAGTGAAGATGTTGCAGATGAGTTTAAAAAAGAACTGACAGGACATGATGCAAAAGAATTTTTGGATGATAAAGGGAATGGAAAATACCAGCTTGATCTCTGGAAAGCAAATGAAATTATTTTGACAGAAGCAGGAATCCGTCCAGAAAATCTTGATATTACAGATATCTGCACATGTTGTAATCCTGATCTACTGTTTTCGCATAGAGCAAGTCATGGGAAACGTGGTAATCTGGCAGCATTTATTGTGTTATAAAAAGGTAAATAAAAAGAATATATCTTGTGAAATTCTTCACACTGGACGAATTTCATAAGATAAGGTATACTAAGAAACAGTACAGGTTTTGAAACATTTAGAGAGGTATATAGATTATGAGTAAGCCGATCATTGCCATTGTAGGAAGACCGAATGTAGGAAAGTCTACATTGTTTAATGCACTGGCAGGAGAAAAAATTTCAATTGTTAAAGATACACCAGGAGTTACAAGAGACCGTATCTATGCAGATGTGACATGGTTAAACTATCAGTTTACATTGATTGATACAGGTGGTATTGAACCAGACAGTGGTGATCTATTATTAAGCCACATGAGAGGACAGGCAGAGATCGCAATGGAGACAGCAGATGTGATCATCTTCCTTACAGACGTAAGACAGGGGCTTGTCGATGCAGATTATCAGGTGGCAGATATGTTAAGACGATCAGGGAAACCAATTGTGTTAGCAGTCAATAAAGTAGATAATTACGAAAAATTCGTTTTGGATACTTATGAATTTTACAATCTGGGGCTTGGAACGCCATTTCCAGTTTCAGCGAATTCCAAGATTGGATTTGGTGATCTGTTAGATGAAGTTCTTGTTCACTGCAATCCACAGGATGCAGATGAGAAAGAAGATGAAAGACCAAGAGTTGCAATCATCGGAAAGCCAAATGCAGGAAAATCTTCATTGATCAATAAATTATTGGGAGAAGACCGTCTGATCGTTTCTGATATTGCAGGAACAACAAGAGATGCGATTGATACAACGGTCAAACGTAATGGAAAAGAATATGTATTCATCGATACAGCCGGACTTCGAAAGAAAGCCAGAGTCAAAGAAGATATCGAACGTTACAGTGTGATCCGTACGGTTGCAGCAGTAGAACGTTGTGATGTGGCAATCTTAGTCATTGATGCGGAAGAAGGAATCACAGAACAGGATGCCAAGATCGCAGGAATTGCCCACGAACGTGGTAAAGGTATGATTATTGCAGTGAACAAGTGGGATCTTGTGGAAAAAGATAATACCACGATGAAGAAGTTCACAGAAAAGATTCGTGAAAAGCTTTCCTATATGCCATATGCGGAACTGATTTTCCTTTCTGCAAAGACAGGACAGAGATTAGACAAGCTCTTTGAGCTGATTGATATGATCATCGAAAATCAGTCTATGCGTATTGCAACTGGTGTGTTAAATGAAATCTTAGCAGAGGCTGTAGCTATGCAGCAGCCGCCGTCAGATAAAGGACGCCGCTTAAAGGTCTTCTACATGACTCAGATTTCAGTAAAGCCGCCGACATTTGTTGTCTTTGTAAATGATAAGAAACTGATGCTACCCAAAAATCCTGAGTCCTCTTTTATTTTTACCTTTTTCCTTAACCTTATCCTTTTTATCATCTTTTTTCTTCTCCTTTGTCTTAAGCTGCTTTATCTGGCTTGTCGCTGCTACCTCCTCCAAACTCTGTGACTGAATTTTTTGAAGTATCTCCTCTAGCAGTTTTGTCTGTTTTGCCGCCATCTCGTCTTTCTGCATCATTATATAATTTATCTCTTTCATAAGTTTTGTTGATACATTGTCCGATATTCTCTGCTCAGACTCTTTCTGCCCCTCCTCCACGACATTTGCAACCATTTTTCTGAGCATCAGCTCAAACCTTTTTATTTTTTCCTCGGAAGGTACGGCAACACTTCTTTGTTCCCCCTGTTTAAAAGCCGTTTGTCCAAGTTCGCCTTTCTGAATATTAAGTACCTGTCCGGCAGCTCCTGACATATTTTTGTTTTCCAACTGCACAACATTGTCCGTCTGCATAGACTGACTTCTTGAAATCATAAAACCGTTTACAGTTTTTGCTTTATTGGAGTTGTTTTCCTCCTCATCCTGAATTTTCTGATTTAACTCCTCACGCAATTTATACTGCTCATTTGGATTCATTTTTCTTACATTATCAATATCATGTATAATAAGTTTGATTGATTTGAGCAAAAATCCCTGTTCCTTTAAATCCTTAACATCACGGAGTATCTTTATGTCCCTGTCCGTATAAAATCTATGCCCCTTTGAGTTTCTATGTATGTTTAATCCAAGTTCCTCCTCCCAGTATCTTAAAACATGGTTTTCAACTTCAACCTGCCTTGATGCATCTGAAATACTATATTTCTTCTCCATATATTCCCTCCATAATTTCCTCAAACAATTCAATTTCCTCACGGTCGAAAGCATCTTCATCAAAAGCTTCTTTCTGACAAGCGGCTCCCTCTTGTAGTTTATTTTTATCACTCATTTGCCCTGCATCAACACTCTGTAAAGAATTGTTCTCATTTGCCACTGCCGCTTCTGCCTCGTCTTGTTTTTTCTTTTCATCAGCAGCTTTTTGAGACTGAACCATACTTTTTAAAAGATGCGGTTTCATATTATTTTCAATATAATCATACAATTCCTGTCTTAACATCCTGTCCTTTCTTTTTAACTGCAAAAAAAGTTCAGAAATAAAAATTGCAAGAAGCACTGTTCCTGACGCAATCGACATTTTTATATACCACTGCACTGACGCACTCTCATAATATCCACCGATTATGTAAAATACATATATTACCGTTGTGACTGCCGCACCATATATTCCGGTATTTTTCAGATTATACAGATTTATCCCAAGATACTTTACATCCTTCATCTGCATAAAAACAAAACTCTTTGTATCATTTATCTTAAGATTCATCTTATATGTAGTCTCATATTTAGAAATCGTGTTTTTCATCCATTTATTCTTAGTTGTAGAAATATGATGTACCTGATGCAAAAGTTCAGTATATATACACGCCACTATAGTCTTTGCTAAAATTGTGATACCACCTGCTCCAAGCATCAAAAGCACACCATCATAATGCTCCAGAAAAAACTTCATGTTCTTCCCTCCAGTCTTTTATTCTTTTTTGGTACCGAATATATAGTACGACCTTGTCCGCCCCTTTTCTACCCCTAATCATGCGTCATTTAGTATAGATTTTCGACAAAAGTTCAAAAGTAAGTATTTTTGTGCTATACTAATTTTAAAAGTCCGGCAGATATTCGCAATCCACTCTGCCACTTTCATGATATTGTTAAATCAAATTTAAAGCGAGGTTTTTTATGACAGATTTGTTGAGCAGCATTTATGTTCAAAATGATTTTAAACCGATAATATTAAATACCCCCGGAATATTTCTAAACATAAAAGTCAGTGATGACGAAACGCTTGCCATTGTGACCGTCGATGAGACAAAGGGAAATCTATATTCAAGGGAACAATTTGAAAATATTTCAAGACAGATACGAACTTTTGCCACAAATAATAATAGTCTCAGATACCGTTTTTTGTATCTTCTGATAAGCGAAGATGATACCTGTATCAAACGACTTTTAACTGATAATGTAAGCTGCTGGCGCATAATCCCGTCACAAAAACAGCTTATGATATTTGAAACGGCTTGTGATGAATTTCTTACTTTAAGAAACCCCATTGAAAATATGCTTGCCACAAAGCCGTTAGATGTTTCCGATTCTGACAATGAATCATCTTCCATCCTGGACAAAGAAGTAAATGTTAAACTTGCCCCTGTAAATTTAGGAATTGTTGCAATAAATATTATTGTATTTATAATCATGTCAATAATCTCCACTCCGGGTTCAGAAGACATATCCGATAAATTTGCACTCGGCTGGGATCTTTTTTTCAATAAAAAAGAATACTACCGTATTTTTACATCAATGTTTGTGCACGCCGGTATCGACCATCTATACAACAATATGATAGTGCTTTTAGTTATCGGAAGCTATTTTGAACTTGCAGTCGGCAAAATAAATTATATTATTGTTTATTTTTCATCAGGTATTATTGCAGGCTTAACATCTATGCTTTATAATATGTCAAATAATGACTATGTGCAGTCAGTCGGAGCATCGGGTGCTATCTTTGGCATGACCGGCGGGATGATAGCCGTCATACTGATAAATTATTTCCATGCACACAGTCTTGACCTTATGAAGATTATTTTTGTGGCATTTTTAAGTCTTTATGGCGGTTTTACAAGTCAGGGAGTTGATAATGCCGCACATATCGGCGGAATAGTATCCGGCTTTTTAGTCGCATTTGTTTTATATTCTTTACGCATAAAACGCAAAAAATATAGTTAAGCGGATTTTGCAATCTGCTCTGCTACCTGCTCGTAACACTATTAATTGCTATCCCAACATATCGGAAAATATTTTCCTGATAGTGTTAAATAAACAAAATAAATTGTTTTGCACATCATAACAACAAAGAAATGAGGGAACATATGACTACAATAAATATTTATTATGGCGGACGAGGTCTTATCGATGACCCGTCAATATATGTTATGGATAAACTTACAACCGTATTTGATGAACTTAATGTAAATGTCAAACGCTATAATCTTTACGAAGATAAGCACGGTATTTCCGTACTTCCAAAAACCTTAAAGGAAGCAGATGCCGTTATAATCACCGCATCTGTCGAATGGTTTGGTATTGGAGGTCTTTTGCAGCAGTTTCTTGATGCCTGCTGGCTTTACGGAGACAAAGATGCAATACGCAGACTCTATATGATGCCCGTTGTCCTTTCGACAACTTATGGTGAAAAAGAAGCTTACCAGACGCTCACTAAAGCATGGGAGATACTCGGCGGCACACCTTGTGACGGAATATGTGCATATGTAAGCAGTTCAGTTGATTTTGAAACCAACAATGACTATGGAATGTTGATAGAGAAAAAGGCTGAGAACTTTTACCGTACATTTACAAAAAAAATGGTAACTTTTCCATCGAGCAGCAATGCCGTTGTAGAGACTTCACAGGCTGTCAAACCTATGACTCTTACACCACAGGAAAGTGAAGAACTTTCGATGTATGTGTCAGATGATAATTATGTTAAAAGGCAGAAAGAAGATATTGAAGAACTTACTCAGCTTTTCAAAAATCTTATGGATGATGATACAGACACTTCCACTTCAGATAAGGATACGGAACTTGATACTGCATCCTTATTTGCAAACATATTGAATAAAAACGGGGATGACGACAAATATATTAATGCATTTAGAACACATTTTAATCCTATTCCCGATACGGCAATCTCTTTTGCATTAAATATATCAGACCAAAGTCAGACATTGGTACTTGATATGGACAATTCAAAATTAAACTGCTACTATGGAGAAAAGCCGGATGCAACAGCTACGCTTAAAGCAAATCATATTGTCATAGACAGAATTATTTCCGGAGAGATAACACTCCAGGAAGCATTTATGACAGGTTCCGTAACAGCAAAAGGCAATTTTAATATTCTTAAGTCATTTGACAGGATATTTAATTTTTAAAGTGATTGCAAAACTGATTATGTGCTGTGTTAATTATGCAGATATAGTATTTTTTATATTAGAGTAAAAATGTAGTGTGAAAAATAAATTTTTCACACACAAGTTTGTGTCTGTGCACACTTGACACAAACTTGATATGCAAAAAATGTGTGCAGAAATGAGGATTATTATGAAATCTATCAAGACTAAAATTATTGCAGCAGTTATATTCTGCTCACTACTTTCAACTGTTATATGCGGTGGAATAAGCATTGTAAATTCTTCTAAAACATCTGTTGAAGATTCAAAGAGACAGATGGAGATTGCCTGCATTACACAGACAGATAAATTAAATAAAACCATGCAGAATGTTGAAAATTCCGTAAACATGGTTTACAGTATGGCAAAAGCCAAAATTGACAACACTTCAATATTTTGCAGCAGTGCACGCTATGTAAATGAATACACAAAGAAAATGCTTCCTATACTTATGGAGTCTGCCGAGGACACCCCCGGTGCCCTTTCTGCTTATATCAGATACAATCCCGAATTTACCGAGCCTACAAGCGGATTATTTCTCACCAGAAATGACGAAAAAAGCAGCTTTAACAGTGTAACTCCTACAGATTTTTCTATGTATGACCAGGACGATACTGAACATGTAGGCTGGTATTATATCCCTGTCAAAAACAAAAAAGCAACATGGATGTCTCCTTACATGAATTCCAACATAAATGTTTACATGATATCATATGTTGTACCTATCTATGTTGACGGAAAATCTATTGGTGTCGTAGGTATGGATATTAATTTCAAGACATTTACTGATACTGTAGATTCATCTAAAATATTTAAAACAGGATATTCTTTTCTTACAGACAGCGACGGAAATATAACATACCACAATAAAATTGATGTGGGCACTAATCTTCAAAAGACAGACAATGGTACAAGTCTGCTTGTAAGTGCTCTAAAAGATCCCAAAAAAGAACAGACATTGATTTCATACTCATATAAAAACACATCAAAGATAATGTATTATAAAACTTTACAAAATGGTATGAAATATATTCTAACCGCTCCAAAAAGCGAATTAAATGCCCAATCTGCGGCTCTATCAAAACAGATTGCAGGCGGAGCCGTTACCGCTATAATTATTACTGTTATCATAGGATTTATCATAGGCACGGCAATCACAAAACCTATCAAACAAATCGACGGCATAGTACAGGATACCGCTGACTTTAATTTCAAGAGCAATCCCGCATCTCAAAAGCTTTATAAACACAAAGATGAAGCAGGACATATGGCACTATCCATTCACGAAATGCGTAAAAATCTTCGCAATATGATATCAACCATAAAGCAGGTACAATCAGATATAAAAAGTACTTCTGACCAGCTCACTGAAATAACCGACAAAATACATACAATGAGCAATTCTAACAATGATACGACACGCGAGATTGCTGCCGCAATGCAGGAAAGTGCTGCTACCATGGAGACTGTAAATGAAACTGTCGGCGAGATAAGACAGCACGCTGCAGACATTGAACAGCACTCAGTCAACGGAAAAGAAACAGCACAGACAATAAAGAAAAGAGCTCATGGTCTTGAACAAAAAACAAAACTTGCAACAGATAAAACCGTTGATATATATGAAAATGTCAGACAGAAGATGGACAAGGCTATGATACAGGCTAAATCAGTTGAAAAGATAAACCAGTTTACCCAGACTATCCTTGAAATCTCAGAACAAACGAACCTGCTTGCCCTCAATGCTTCGATTGAAGCTGCAAGAGCCGGTGAAGCCGGAAAGGGATTTGCCGTTGTTGCAAATGAAATTGGTAATCTTGCAGCTCAGACAACTGCAACAGTCAGCAACATCGAAACTATCATCGGTGAAGTAAACACCGCCGTATCTGACCTTACACAATGTTTACAGGAAAGTACTGATTTTCTTAACGGAACAGTTTTAAATGATTACAAAGACTTTACCACTGTTGCCAAACAATACAATAGCGATGCCTCTGTTTTTGACGACAGCATGACAGCCATAAACGACCAGATAGATATACTTTTAAATTCCATTGTCAATATTGCCGATTCGGTAAATACGGTAAATATAACAGTATCAGAAACAGCGGAGGGCATTAATGATATTGCCGAAAAAACATCAGAACTCTCCACAGTAGTTGACGACAATGAATCACTTGTAAATACTAACAAAGAAAATACCGATAAATTAGACAGCGTATTATCTATGTTCAAACATTGATATTTAACACATTATTTTAATGGAGGTTGGTATTAAATGGGTAAAATATACACTATACTAATATACTTAATGATAATTCCAATATTGGTCTGTATAAAAAACATTAAAAAATTTCACAACGACATTTCATCTTCCATTACAAGATGTCTTGTCTTTGCAATATTTACCATCCTGGGAAATGGCTTATTTACACTGAATATAAACGAAACCATATCGTATCTTGCAATGGCATTATATCTTTTTGCATATGATCTAATGCTTATTTACATACTACAATACTCACAGCAATATACTAATGTTTTCAGTGAAGTCAGACCTTTTAGATCCGGATGCTTTATTCTTGCTTTTGCAGATGGTATATCTTTGTTTTTAAATGCTTTTTTTCATCATGTCTTTACATTAAAACTTACAACTTACGGCAATCTTTTAATCTATCGCATTGATAAAAGGTATGCTGCATATTATCTGCATTATATCTTTGCTTATTTTATCGTGCTGATGTTTATCGCATCACTGATAGTTAAGATTGCCGAAATACCACATTTCTACCGTAAGAAATACTATCCTATCATATCGGTTATGAGTGTCATCATAATATTAAACCTTATATACACAATATCAGGTTTTCCTATAGACTTGTCACTCCCGTTTTTTCTATTAGCAGCATTTCTTATATGTTATTTTACATTTTACCATACGCCAAATGAGCTGATAGACAAAACGCTTTCTATAGTAGTCACTGAAATTAACAACTCCGTAATCTGTTTTGACATTGACAGCAAATGTGTCTATGCAAACGACAGTGCACGCAGACTCTTTAATTTAGATTCAGATGACGGTTCAACCGAAAATATAAGCAAATATGCACAAAGACTGCTTGAAGAAAACATATTAGACACCAAAGATTATTTCACCTGGAGTGAAAAAAGAATGTTAGGTGACGATGAACATCATTTCGATGCCGAATTCAGAAAGCTCTATGATTCACATAAAAATTATATTGGTTTCTTTATCAGCCTTATAGATGTAACCGAAAAGTATATAGCATACAACAAAGAGCGCTACCTTGCAACTCATGACAGACTTACCGGAATATACAACAGCTCATATTTCAGCGAGAAGGTATCAGAACTTCTCAAGCGTGATCCTGATACTCCCCGCCTTATTCTTTGTTCAAACATCAAAGATTTTAAGCTGGTAAATGACTTATTCGGACTTGAAAAGGGTAATGAAGTCTTAAAAATGCTTGCAGAGCTCCTTAAAACAACTTGCTGCAATGGCACTCTTTACGGAAGAACAGGCGGTGATAAATTTGCGGTATGTATCCCTAAAGAACATTTTAAAGAGGAAGATTTTCTCAATGCAATATACACACTGAGCAAAACTTTTAACAACACGCTTTATCACCTGCACATATATGTCGGTGTATATGAAATAACAGATTGTAACGAAGATGTCTCTATTATGTGTGACAAAGCAAATATTGCCATAAAAACACTTCACGGAACATATGATAAATGTATTGCTTATTACAACGACAGTATATTTAACGACACTCTGCTTGAAAAACGCCTTGTGGGAGAATTTGATACTGCACTTGCTGAAAAACAATTCTGTATGTACCTGCAGCCGCAGATGACACCTGAAGGACGAATGCTTGGTGCCGAAGCTCTTGTACGCTGGCAGCATCCGAACAGAGGACTTATATTCCCTGGAGATTTTATTAATGTCTTTGAACGAACGGGACTTATATACCGCCTCGACAAATATGTCTGGGAACTCGCCGTACAAAAACTTTCAGAATGGCAGAAACAAGGGAAAAATGAACTTTATATTTCAGTAAATATTTCTGCAAAAGATTTTTATTACATGGATGTTTACAAAACCATAACAACACTTGTTGAAAAATATGGCATCATACCTAAAACACTTAAACTTGAAATTACTGAAACCGCCATAATGACCGGTATATCAGGTGAACTTGAAATCCTTGAGCAATTCAGAAACTATGGTTTCCAAGTCGAAATTGATGATTTTGGAAGCGGTTATTCATCTTTAAACACTTTAAAAGATATGGATGTCGATGTACTTAAAATAGACATGGGATTTTTAAGAACAACAAAATCTGACAGAATACAACGAAGTATGTCAATACTAAACAACATTATAGACCTTTCAAAAACACTCGGTCTTTCAGTTATTACAGAAGGTGTGGAAACTAAAGAACAGGTCACCGCACTCACCAAAATGGGCTGCCGCATTTATCAGGGATATTATTTTTCAAAGCCTATTCCTATTGAAGAGTTTGAAAATACCTATTTAAAGTAAAAAAGTCTGAACTATTACTCATATGATTTTTTACTCAAAAAGAAAGAGTCAGTAAATCTACTGACTCTTTCTTTTTTATACCTATACTTCCTACATTCCGGCAAACTTACTCATAATCCTTTACATTTGAACTGTCTACCTTTTCAAATGGCACCCATACATATTTCTTATCCTTTGTAACCCCCTTAAATCCTGATAAATCTCCACCATTTGCAAGATCTATGGCTGCCTTTACCGCCATTTCTCCCTGACCGGTAGCAGACTGATATACCGTAAATGCCATATCCCCCGACTCAATAGCCTTACAGCCATCAGATGTTGCATCAATTCCTAAAATCTTTATATCGCTAATTCCCTCATCCTTGCACGCCTGTATAATGCCTGTCGCCATTGTGTCATTGTTGCAGGCAACAGCATCACATTTCTGACCTGTTTTTAAAAACAGCTTAAACATATCTTCAGCCTTGACATTATCCCATTCTGCCGTGTCCTCAAACACAAAGTTTACTGTTTTTCCCGATGCTCTCAAAGCATTTTTCAAAGCCTCTGTTCTCGGTTTTGTTGCCGCATGGGAAAGTGCACCTTTAAATATTGCGACATTTATTTCATCCGATGACTTAAATTCATTAAGTATATATTCAGCCTGATATTTTCCTGCGTCTTCTTCATTTGAACCCACATAGACATATTTTCCTGCATCAAGCTTGTCATCCTCAGGACAAGTATTGAAAAATACGATAGGAATATCCCCCGCAAGTGCTTCAACTTCAAATGCCGTATCTATATCAACAAGACCACATATTATCGCATCATACTTCTCAGATACAGCCTTCTTTATGTCACTTACCTGAGTTTCAATAGAATTCTTTTCATCCACAACTTCAACCTGTGCACCACTTTTTTCTGCCAATTCTTTAGCTTTCTGTGCAAATGCTCCTCTAAAATCATCTGCCTGTGATACAGATATAAAAATCTTCATTCCATCTGCATTTACATCACCGCTTTTTGAATCCTTTTTACATCCGCTCAAGCAACATATCATTAATGAAATACATATAGCCAAACTTACAATCTTCTTCATGAGTTATACCTCCTTTACTTATATCCGAAACTGTTGAACCTGATTTTCAAGCTGTACTGCAGACATGGCAAGATTTTCTGCCTCATCTTCAACCGCTTCACTATTCTTTGAAATGTTCTTAGCCTGCTGAAGCATTGATTCTGAAGTTGCAAGTATTTCATCTGAACTTGCTGCCTGTTCTTCTGAGATTGCCGCAACATTTGTTGCAACCTCATCTACCTCATTTATCTTGCCTGCCATTTCGCTTATCAACGCACCGGTATCCTGTATATTTTTAAATATAACATCAAATGTATCAACTGCCGTATGTATAAGATCTGCACTGCCTGATATGTCCTCTGCGCTGCCTGATGCCTGTCTTACCGCATCTCCAACAAGATTATTAATCTCTGTTATAAGTGCTGTAATATTTGCAACCGATTCTGTACTGTTATTTGCCAGCTTTCCTATCTCGGATGCAACAACCGCAAAGCCTTTTCCTGCTTCGCCTGCTCGTGCCGCTTCTATAGAGGCATTTAATGATAATAGATTTGTCTCATCCGCAATCTCACCGATAAGATTAATAATCTGTACAATTTCACCTGATGCATTTCCAACCTTATTTACAGCAGCTTCAAGATTATGTATCGACTCCTCTATACTCTCAAGAGCAATGCTTACACGCTCCATATCCTGTCTGCCTTTTTCAGATATGGCTACAGTTTCATTCATCTTTTGTTTAACCCGGCTGCTGTCCTCTTTTGTATCAGATGCAACTCCTGCAAGCTGTGTTGCATTTTCCGCAATCTCATTTACAGAGAGAGAAAGCTGGTCAACCGTCGTGTTCAGCTCACCCATGGATTGTGACTGTATTGATGCCGCCGAATTCATCTCACTTGAAACTTCTTTGCTGGAATCCGCCTGTTCTTTAAGCTTTCCGGAAATGCTTCCCATTTCTTTTATCATTTGTTTCATATTTTCTATAAATTTCTTCACACTGTATCCCATAACAGCAATCTCATCATTGCCCTTTACATCCATTGTTACAGTGAAATCTCCTGATGACATCTGGGTAATAATCTTTGTCATCTTCTTTACCGGCTTGATAACAATGTGTATCACACGCTCAATAAGTACACATAACAGAAGTATGCACACAACGCTTATAACTATCATTACCATACGAAGATGAGCAATATCTGACATTATAACACTCTTTGGTATATAAGAAACAAGCAGCCAGTCCGTTCCGTCAACCTCTTTAAAAACAGTCATATTTCCGTCAAGTGTCGTAGAATCATATTTTTTTGCCGTCACTTTCTTGGCAAGTTGTTTATAATAGTCACTCTGTTTTCCATCACCAATTTTCTGTGATATAAGCTCACTGTCTCTGTTAGCTATTATTACCCCGGTATTCTTGTCAACAAGTACCGCTTCTGCGTGTTTCATCTCTATAAATGAATTAACGATAATCGCAACACGGTCAAGTGTCATATCTGCAGAAATAACTCTCACATTTTCAGAGCCATCATTTATCATAGCCGATGCACTAATGACATTTTCTCCCTTAGAATTTTTGTATGCTGAACCCACCTTAGGATTAACCCTTGTAAGTCCTTCTTTGTACCACACGCTTCCTGTTACATCACTCTCAGACTTATCCGACTCAGAAGCCTTCATCAGCTTCCCGTTTGAATCAGCTATATATATTCCACCCGGATAATTCTCATCAAATCCATAATAACCATCAAGAATATTCTGCATTTCCTCATTATCAGGTTTCAACTGTTCAATAGCCTTCTTTGCCGACTTAATACCTGCAATGTTTTTATTAAGCCATGACTCAATTTCATTTGCCTGATTATCTACCGAAGATTCCAAAAGATTCTCTGAATAATTTCCAATTATCCCTGATGACATCTCATAGGCAACAAGTACCAGCACAACTACAATCGCAACCATAACCGGAATTATTATTCCAAGTAGTTTTGCCTTAATTGACATATTTCTTTTTTTCTTCATAACAATCCTCCATTCCTTTACAAATGTACTCTCGGTATCTTCTTAGCAAAAAATTCCGAGAGTACATCACATAATCTTCAATCAAATCAATCAAATTTGACAAAATATATTTAATTTATACCAATTATAACATTTTTTACATAATATTTATATCTGTTTTTTAACGCTTTTTAATAAAACACACTTCCGTTCCTGTATTCCAAATATTCCGCTGCAATTCATTACTGCGTTTTAAAGTTTAAAAATTTTCTCCTGCTATATTTAACTGAAAATCATTGATACATTATGAGCATTTTCTATACATATAAAAATCCCAGACTTGAACAGTCCGGGATTTTTAATCTATTTAATATTTCAAACTCAAATACTTACTTTAAATATCATAAAGCCTTTTTGATAGCCGCCATAAGCTCATCATATGTATCAAATGCTTCAAGGTCAGGATTTTCTGCCTTAATGCTGTCAGGACTCTTGAAAAGAAATCCTGCTTTACTTGCACGAATCATGCCGAGGTCATTGTGGCTGTCACCGCTTGCGATAGTCTCATAACCGATAGACTGAAGTGCCTTAACTGTTGTAAGTTTTGACTGCTCACAACGCATCTTAAATCCTGTAATCTCTCCGTCATCCGCAACCTCAAGTGAATTACAGAAAATTGTAGGCCAGCCGAGTTTCTTCATAAGCGGGCTTGCAAACTGTGTAAATGTATCACTGATGATGATTACCTGTGTGATTGAACGAAGCTCATCCAAAAAC
>ERZ827452.2426-NODE-2426-length-14110-cov-8.696122_pt1 | contig 14110 bp, 10 predicted proteins | sample MGYA00519866_ERZ827452 | MGnify/ENA primary metagenome ERZ827452 (study PRJEB31778, sample SAMEA3449307) | human gut metagenome | biome: human gut; feature: human-associated habitat; material: faeces | place: United Kingdom | collected 2010/2012 ... | reverse complement strand
GGAAAAAGACGCGGCTGGCTGCCGCGCCTTAAACCGTAATTATTATTGTAGGAGGTGTTTTCATTGATCAAAGAGATCGAAATTCAAGGATGTGTCACCGTTCCTGAAGAGGTTTCCGGGGATGACTTTATTGATAAATTCCTCGCATTTATTGAAGAGAACAACTGGAGCTTTGGCGGCGGTTATCGGACCATTATAGACGGGTACTATATGAATGAGGACGGGACAAGGGGAAAGCACGTCCTTGATGCCTGAATGAAAATTTCAGCCTTGTTGAAATTTTGCACTGCCGAACGGAATTAGAAAAAGGACAGCTCTCGAAAGAGAGCTGTCCTTCTTGCTATTCTGTGGAAAACTTTTCTCAGAACGCGCACTTTTCGCGCAGGAAGTCCTTGACCTGATCGATGGGGATACGGACCTGCTCCATGCTGTCGCGCTCGCGGATGGTGACGCAGTGGTCGGCCGCGATGCCGTTGGCCTCGTCGCCGACGGTGTCGAAGTCAAACGTGATGCAGTACGGCGTGCCGATCTCGTCCTCGCGGCGGTAGCGCTTGCCGATCGAGCCGGTCTCGTCGTAGTCGACCATGAATTCCTTGGAAAGCTCGTTGTAGAGCTCCATCGCGGGACCGGCGAGCACGTCCTTCTTGGAAAGCGGCAGGATCGCGGCCTTGAAGGGGGCGAGTGCGGGGTGGAAGTGCAGCACGACGCGCACGTCGTCGTTGCCCTTCTTGTCCTGGCCGACGACCTCTTCATCGTAGGCGTCGCACAGGACCGCGAGCACGCTGCGCTCCACGCCGAGCGACGGCTCGATGACGTAGGGGACGTATTCGACCATGTCCTTGCCCTCGCCCTCGCGATAGACCATCTTCACGCCGCTGGTGTTCTGATGCTGCGTGAGGTCGTAGTCCGTGCGGTCGGCAACGCCCCAGAGCTCGCCCCAGCCGAACGGGAAGAGGAACTCGAAGTCCGTCGTTGCCTTGGAGTAGAAGCACAGCTCCTCGGGATCGTGGTCGCGCAGGCGGAGGTTCTCGTCCTTCAGGCCGATGGAGAGCAGCCAGTTGTGGCAGAACGTGCGCCAGTAGTTGAACCACTCAAGGTCGGTGCCCGGCTTGCAGAAGAACTCGAGCTCCATCTGCTCGAACTCGCGCACGCGGAAGATGAAGTTGCCCGGCGTGATCTCGTTGCGGAAGGACTTGCCGATCTGGCCGATGCCGAACGGGAGCTTTTTGCGCGTGGTGCGCTGGACGTTATTGAAGTTGACGAAGATGCCCTGCGCGGTCTCAGGGCGAAGGTAGACGGTGTTCTTTGCGTCCTCAGTCACGCCCTGGAACGTCTTGAACATGAGGTTAAACTGACGGATATCGGTGAAGTTGTGCTTGCCGCAGGTGGGGCAGGGGATGTTGTGCTCTTCGACAAAGTCCTTCATCTCCTGCTGGGAGAAGGCGTCGATGGGCTTGGGAAGCTCGAAGCCGGTCTCGGCGCACCAGTCCTCAATGACCTTGTCGGCGCGGAAGCGCTCGTGGCACTCGCGGCAGTCCATCAGCGGATCGGAGAAGCCGCCGAGATGGCCGCTCGCCACCCAGGTCTGCGGGTTCATCAGGATCGCGGCGTCAAGGCCGACGTTGTAGGGATTCTCCTGCACGAACTTCTTCCACCAGGCGTTCTTGATGTTCTTCTTGAGCTCGGCGCCGAGGGGGCCGTAGTCCCAGGTGTTGGCAAGGCCGCCGTAGATCTCGCTGCCGGGGAAGACAAAGCCGCGGTTTTTGCACAGCGCGACGATCTTGTCCATCGTCTTTTCGGTGTTTTTCATGGTGAATTTCTCCTTTCGGTACTTGGCTCAGGAGATAAAAAACGCCCTGAGCCTATTAAAGTAGGCTCAGGGCGAACAAATCATTGTCCGTGGTTCCACCTGAATTCCCCGCTGGATGCGGGGCACTTCGTTCCCTTGTAACGGAGGGACCGGCGCGGCATTTCCGCCGCGCGGCTCAAAAGCGCCGCCTTTTCCGTTCCGCAGGGACTTGCACCGGCCGTCCCCTCTCTTGAGCGGGTGAAAAGAAAAGGCTTCTTTCTCAATGCCTTTTGTTGTGGTCAGCATACCATGACTGAAATTGTTTGTCAAGACAAACTGATAATCCCTGCGTACCCGCAGGGGAGCGGGCAAAGGGGGATATTCTCTTTCGCAAAAGAGAATATCCCCCTTTTGATCCCCCAAGAGAAAGGTTTTCACATTGCAAGCGAGCAGCTCGAAGAGCTGCAATGCTTGCCGATGCTACTTCCTGCGCGCGGCGTTGCCGCGTTTGGAGTTGCTAGACGATTTGACCTACTCCTATTATCCGCTGCCGCTCTGTCTGTCTCGTAGTAGTGCAGCCTAATTTCCGTCTACCGAGGCACCCATCAATGCGGCGAGCGTTAGCAATGCCGCATTCCGCACGCAGTCCGCCGCCAAGCAAACGTCACTCGCGCCTCACGGTAGTAAGGCGCGGTTGAGAGCAGTAACGAAATGCAGGGATTCATGGCGAAGCCATGTACACCGCACCCGATTCCGCAGGCTGAGCAGCTCTTCAAGATCGAGACTGCCAATGTGCGGGGTCGAGGGGGAAGGCCCCTCGTCCTTTCTCTTTGGGGATTTAAAGGGGGATATTCTCTTTCTGAGAAAGAGAATATCCCCCTTTAACGCACTCCCGCACGGTGCGGGAGCTTCCCCACCGCGCAGCGCGCGGCGTTATAATCTTTTTCCATACATGAAAAGATCACATTTAAGCATGCCATTGTACAACTTGCGTTTTTTATCGGCAAAGCGCCCGTAGCAGCGCTCAAAGTCAGGATGTGACGACAGCACATACACCCGCCAGGTGTCGGGTAATTTGTCCATCGCCTTGCCGAAGGCTTTATAGAGCTCGCCCGCCTCTTCGCGCTCAAGAAGCCGCTCGCCATACGGCGGGTTCGTCACGATGCGGCCATACAAGCCGCCCCAGTGGAAACGCGTGGCGTCATCGACCTCGAACTTGACGATGTCATCGACCTCGGCCAATTCCGCGTTGTGGCGCGAGAGCTCGACGGCGTCGGGGTCGATGTCGCCGCCCCAGATCTCGTACTTGCCGTGGAATTCCTTGTCCATGGCCTCGTCCGCCGCGTCGAGCCAGAGCATTTTATCGAGCGTGGCCCAGTGCTGGGCGGCAAAGCTGCGGTTGAGGCCCGGCGCACGGTTGCGCGCGATGAGCGCGGCTTCGATGGCGATGGTGCCGCTGCCGCAGAACGGGTCGCAGAACGGGTCGCGGCCATTGTAGTGCGAGAGCTTGACCATCGCGGCGGCGAGCGTTTCCTTGAGCGGGGCGGCCACGCCGTGGGCGCGGTAGCCGCGCTTGTAGAGTCCCTCGCCCGAGGTGTCGAGCCCGACGGTCACTTCGTCCTTCATGATGGAAAAGCGCACCTGATAGCGCCGCCCCGTTTCGGGGAACTGCGCGATGCCGTAGGCCGCGCTCAGGCGGTCGACGACCGCCTTTTTGACGATCGACTGGCAGGCGGGCACGGAGTGGAGCGTCGAGTTGATGGAATAGCCCACGACGGGGAACTCCCCCTCGCGGGGGATCCAGTCCTCCCAATGCACCGCGCGCACGCCCTGAAAGAGCGATTCAAAATCCGTCGCGCGGAACTTGTGCAGAACCAGAATGACGCGCGCACCGCAGCGCAGATTGATGTTGAGCCGCGCGATGTCGCGCGCTTCGCCGCGGCAGAGGACGCGGCCGTTCTCAACGCGCACGTCAGAAAGTCCCAGTTTTCTGATCTCATCGCCCACTAAGCTCTCAAGGCCCAAGAGGCAGGGAATGACAAATTCCAGCATAATAACGCTCCCGAAAAAATGATTTGACTTTAGTATAGCGGATGGGAACAAAAAAGGCAATCGCCGCGTCAAAATAAGCATGGTAAAGCGGTGGAGCGTGTGGTACAATAGGAAAAACAGCGCGGAAAGCGCGCTGTCACATGAATGTAACATCAAACTTGCGCGAAATTTTTCGAAAAAATACGGAATGCAACACTAAAGTTGCTGGAAATGGACGCGCGGTTTTGCTATCTTATCCTCAGACAGAGAAACGGAGGGAACGCAATGGCATTTGGCGAGCGGCTCCAGGAGGTCCGCAAACGCAGCGGACTGACGCAGGAGGAATTTGCCGAACAGCTTCAGGTCTCGCGCCAGTCGGTTTCGCGCTGGGAGTCGGGCCGCGGCTACCCTGAGATGGAGAAGATCATCTTCATCTGCAACCGCTACGGTGTGACGATGGACGGGCTGTTCAAAGAAGAAGTCCCCACTCCCGGCGAGCCGCCGGTCGAAGCCCCGCTGCTGTCCGCGCGCACGCTCGGCAGCGAGTTGTCGAACCTGTACGCGAATCTGTCACCCTACAACAAAAGCATCGGGATCATGCTGCTGACCGTCATCGCGATGATCGGTCCGGCATACGTCTACTGTATGCGCAGTTTGAAAGGAGGAGCAGATGAAATGATGACCATTATCTGGATCGCCGCCATCATCATCTTCGGCATTGCCGAGGCGGCGACGGCGGGGCTGGTGTCGATCTGGTTCGTCGTGGGCGCGGTGGCCGCGCTGGTCGCGACGGAGCTGGGCGCGGCGCTGTGGCTGCAATTCGCGGTCTTCCTGATCGTATCCATTCTGGCGCTTATCGCAACAAGGCCCCTTGCGCGCAAGATGCTGGATAAGGCGATCGTGCCCACGAATGCCGACCGTGTGCTGCACCACGAGGCCAAGGTGACCGAAACGGTGGACAACGAGAACGCCACGGGCGCTGTGTACATCGACGGCAAGACATGGACGGCGCGCAGCGAAGACGGCAATATCATCCCTAAGGGGAAAATGGCAAGGATCGTTCGCATGGAGGGCGTCAAGCTCTACGTGCGCGAGAGTAAAGAACCCAGCGAGAGAAGAGAGTAACCCCAAACTACACAACATTTTAGGAGGAAAAGAACTATGGAATGGATCGGCTATATCGGTATCGGCATTTTAGTGCTGCTGGTGCTTCTGGTGCTCGTCACGAACATCCAGATCGTGCAGCAGTCGCGCGCCTACGTCGTTGAGCGCCTCGGCGCTTACAGCGCGACCTGGGGCGTGGGCCTGCACTTCAAAATTCCGTTTTTCGAGCGCGTTGTGAAGAAGGTCAGCCTCAAAGAGCAGGTGGCCGACTTCGATCCCCAGCCCGTCATCACGAAGGATAACGTCACGATGCAGATCGACACGGTCATCTACTTCCAGATCACCGACCCCAAGCTCTACACCTATGGTGTCGAGCACCCGATGAACGCCATCGAGAACCTGACGGCGACGACGCTGCGTAACATCATCGGCGAGATGGAGCTCGACCAGTCGCTCACGAGCCGCGATGTCATCAACGCCAAGATGCGCTCTATCCTCGATGAGGCCACCGACCCCTGGGGCATCAAGGTCAACCGCGTGGAGCTCAAGAACATCCTGCCGCCGCGTGAGATCCAGAACGCGATGGAAAAGCAGATGAAGGCCGAGCGCGAACGCCGCGAGTCCATCTTGCAGGCCGAGGGCCAGAAGCAGTCCCAGATCCTCGTGGCCGAGGGCGAAAAGCAGTCCACCATCCTGCGCGCGGACGCCGAAAAGCAGGCGGCCATCCTCAAGGCCGAGGCCGAGCGTCAGGCCGCCATCCTCAAGGCCGAGGGTGAAGCGCAGGCCATCCTGAACGTGCAGCAGGCACTTGCCGACTCCATCAAGATGCTCAATGAGGCCAACCCCAACGAGCAGGTCATCAAGATCAAGGCGCTCGAATCGTTCGAAAAAGCCGCCGACGGTCAGGCGACGAAGATCATCGTCCCGAGCGAGATTCAGAGCCTCGCCGGTCTCGCCGCGAGCTTCAAGGGGCTGCTTGAAGACGAGAAGAAGTAATTTCAAAAAAGAGGCTCTGCCTCTTTTTTGAGAAAGCCGCACTCCGCTTCGTGCCTTGCCGCCCTTGGCGGCTGCGACACAAGCTCCGCGAGAGGAGTAAATCGCCACGCGCCGGTCGCGGCGATTTACAACCTCAATTTTTTCCGCGTCTGCGGACGGCAAAGTCTGCGACGCTTTTGTGGCAAGTCAAAAAAGGAAGAGGTTCCCATCGGGAACCTCTTCCTTTTTGATGTAAGGTGTTGCGAACTCAGCCCTCGGAATCCGTGCGGTTTCTCCAGGAGATCTCCTGCTCGAGCTCGTAGCGCAGCTTCTTGTTCTCCTCGACAAGCTCGTCGTAGTGCTCGCCCTGCACGTAATACTTGACGAACGTGAACGTTGCCTCGTCAAGCTCCTCTTCCGTGTAGGACGGGAGAAGCGAGCCGTTCTTGCGCTGAAGGCCGGAGATATTCACGACCACCAGGCGGCGGTGCTGCTCGGAGAGCTGGAAGAGCTGGAGCTTTGCGGGAATTTCAAGCCCTAAGTCATAGGTGCTGTTCACGCGCTCCATGATGTTGCGGTACTCGGGCTTGGCCGAGACGATGACGCCGTGCTGCATAAACAGTTTCTTGAGGTAGTCCACAGAAACGTCCTCGCGGGTGATCGTGCCCTTGCCGAGACCTGTGAGCATCGTGTTAGACAGATTCAGGCTGACGTAAACTTCTTCGCCGGTCTTGGGATAGCTCATAATTTGCCTCCATTAAAGTCTGCGCCGCAAGCGCGGCTGGGATTGATATGACATTTTTATGGTAGCATGGCGGAGCGGAAAATACAAGCGGCAGGTTGTATGAACTGTCGCTTACAAATTTGTCGGAATCGCCGCCGCGGCGGGATTTTCCTTGACAAGAGCGCGCGCCGCTGATACACTTTCCTTGTCTATTACGGGTGCGCACCTACCGGCAGTCAGGCGGAAGTCTGGCTGCCGTTTTGCATCCGGCATTTGAATAGGAGGGAATATTTATGGCTTACTTCTGGCCGCTCATTCTCGTTGTGGCGTCGAACAGCGTGTATCACATCTGTGCAAAGTCGCTGCCTGAGAGCGTTGATCCGCTCGCGTCGCTCACGGTCACGTATCTGATCGGCTCAATCTTTTCGGGCATCCTGTATTTTGTGACGAACCGCGGCGGGGCGAACCTTCTGCACGAATACAGCCAGATGAACTGGGCGCCGTACCTGCTCGGTCTCGCGGTCGTCGGTTTGGAAGCTGGCAGCATGCACGCCTACAAGGCGGGCTGGCCGGTCAGCGCGTTTCAGGTGTCGTCTGCGGCGGCCATCGCGACGATTTTGGTGTTCATTGGGTATCTTGTCTACCACGAGGCCATCACGGTCAACAAGCTCGTGGGCCTTGCGCTGTGCCTTGTCGGGCTATTTTTCCTCAACAAATGAGTTGTGCCGCGGCTTTTGCCGTGGTATGATGGGGAAAACTGATTTGAAGAAGGAATTTTGACCTATGAAAGCTGCACGCGACTATCCGATCCTGACCGTTACCGCCAAGGGCACGCGCTGGCTCGAGAGCGGCCACCCCTGGGTGTACGACTCCGACGTCGCCCGCGAGCCGGACGAGAGCGAGTGCGAAAACGGCGCGCTCGTCGACGTGGTGTCGGAAAAGGGCAAATATCTCGGCACGGGCTTTTTGAGCAGACTCAGTAAGCTCCGCGTGCGCATTGTCTCGCGCAACGCGAACGACCGCTTTGATGAAAATTTCTGGCGGCGGCGCGTACGCTACGCCTGGGACTACCGCAAGGCGGTCATGGATGGGCAGACCGGCTGCTGCCGCCTGATCTTCGGCGAGGCGGACGCCTTCCCCGGCCTGACGGTCGACCGGTTTGAAAATCTTCTCGTCACGCAGACGCTTTCGCTCGGCATGGAAAAGATCAAGGACATGCTCTTCCCCCTCATTGTCGAGGTGCTGGAGCAGGACGGCGAGACGATCGACGGCCTTTTTGAGCGCAACGATGTCGTGCTTCGCGAAAAGGAGGGCTTGACGCAGAATAAGGGTTGGTTTCCCCTCCCCGGCAAAAAAACGCCCGAGAGCCCCATCACTGAAATTTGCGAGAACGGCGTTTTCTACCGTGTGGATGTCGAAAACGGGCAGAAGACGGGCTTTTTCCTCGACCAGAAGTTCAATCGCCTCGCCGTCGCGCACCTCGCGCACGGCAAGCGCGTGCTCGACTGCTTCACGCACACGGGCTCGTTCGCGCTCAACGCCGCCAAAGGCGGCGCAGAGCACGTGACGGCGGTGGACGTGTCCGAGAGCGCCATCGAAATGGCGCGCGCGAACGCGGCGCGCAACGGCCTTGAGGACAAAATGGACTTTCTCGCCGCCGACGTCTTCGACCTGCTCCCTCAGCTCGAGGCCGCGCACGAAAAGCCCTATGACTTCATCATCCTCGATCCCCCGGCGTTCACAAAGTCTCGCCGCACGGCGAACAACGCCGAAAAAGGGTACAAGGAGATCAACCTGCGCGCGATGCGCCTGCTGCCGCGCGGCGGCTACCTTGCGACCGCGTCGTGCAGCCACTTCATGCCCGCCGAACGCTTTGAGCGGATGCTGCGCTCCGCCGCCGCGGACGCGGGCGTCGAGCTGCGGCAGATCGAAGCGCGCACGCAGAGCTGTGACCACCCCATCCTCTGGAACGTGCCAGAGACGGATTACCTCAAGTTTTATCTATTCCAAGTGGTATAAAGAATGCAAAAAAATCCCCGCTGTTTTTACAGCGGGGATTTTTTATTGATTTACTTGTTTTCGTCAGCGCTTTCCGTAGGAGCGTCGGGTGCTTCACCCTGTGGGGCGTCCGGCGTTTCGGGCTCAGTCGAGGACTTGTCCTCAGTCTGAGCATCTTCGCCCTTGTCCTCCGGCGGCATTTCGATCTTTTCGCTCGTCATCGAAATGTGCTTGGCGGGCGCTTCGATCACGCTCGGCTGCGAGGGGCGGAAGCCGTCCTCGCTCTTGCGCGTGGAAGCGTAGGCCTCTTCGACGGTCGAGGGATCGCGGCCTTCGAGGATAGCGACCATTTCACCGCCCGTGATGGTCTCCTTTTCAAGGAGGTAGGCGACGACCTTGTCCATATCCTCGCGGTTGTCGCGGATGACCTGTACGGCGTCCTTGTAGCACTCGTCAAGGATACGCTTGACCTCGCGGTCCATGATGGCGGCGGTATCCTGCGCGCAGTCGAGGCCGTAGCCGCCGTCAAGGTACTGATTGCGCACCGACCCGAGCGCGACCATGCCGACCGCGTCGCTCATACCGTACATGGCGACCATGTTGCGCGCGATGCTCGTCGCCTCCTGAATATCCTGCGAGGCGCCGTTGGTCATCGTGTTCATCACGACCTCTTCGGCCGCGCGGCCGCCCATCGAGACGGCGATCTTCGCCATCAGCTCATCGCGCGTGCGCAGGTTCGTCTTGTCCTCTTCAGGCATCAGGAGCGTGTAGCCAAGGCTTCCCTCGGTGTGCGGGACGATCGTGATCTTCTGCACGGGCTCGGCGTTTTTCTGCTTGTAGGCGACCATCGCGTGGCCGACCTCGTGATAGGCGACGAGCTTCTTTTCAAACTCGGTGAGGACGCTGCCTTTCTTCTCGCTGCCCGCGATGACGAACTCGAACGCCGCGAGCATATCCTCCTGCGTAACGAGCTTGCGTCCCTTGCGCACGGCGCGGAGCGCCGCCTCGTTGGCGAGGTTTGCAAGGTCCGCGCCCACGCAGCCCGCGGTCGCGAGCGCGACCTTCTTGAGATCCACGTCCTCGGCGAGCTTGATGCCGCGCGTGTGGACCTGCAGCGTTGCTAAGCGGCCGGCGAGGTTCGGGCGGTCGACGGTGATGCGGCGGTCGAAGCGGCCGGGGCGCAGCAGCGCCTTGTCGAGCACCTCCAGGCGGTTCGTCGCGGCAAGCACGATGACGCCCTTGCTCGGGTCAAAGCCGTCCATTTCGGCGAGCAGCTGGTTGAGCGTCTGCTCGCGCTCGTCGTTGCCGCCGCCGTAGCGCCCGCCGTCGCGGGATTTGCCGATGGTGTCGATCTCGTCGATGAAGATGATGCAGGGGGCGACCTTCGACGCCTCGGCGAAGAGGTCGCGCACGCGGCTCGCGCCGACGCCGACGAACATTTCGACAAAGTCAGAGCCGGAGATCGAGAAAAACGGCACCTTCGCCTCGCCCGCAACGGCCTTGGCCAGCAGCGTTTTACCGGTACCGGGAGAGCCGACGAGCAGCGCGCCCTTGGGGATCTTTGCGCCGATGGCGGTGTACTTTTCGGGGTTGTGCAGAAAGTCGATGATCTCGACGAGCGATTCTTTCGCCTCGTCCTGACCGGCGACGTCCGCGAACGTCACGCCGGTGGATTTTTCCATGTAGACCTTGGCGTTGGCCTTGCCGACATTGCCGATGCCGCCGATCCCGCCCATGCCGCCGGACTTTTTCGCGATGAAGTTCATCAGCAGCATGAACGCGCCGACCATCAGCACCGTGGGCAGAATATAGCTCACCATGAACGTGAGGATCGGCGAAACGGGCGGCTGATAGGGCTTGGTGTAGGTCACGCCGTGCTCATCGCACAGGGTAATCAGATTTTCCGTCGCGTCGGGAATGATGGTGGTGAAGAGCGTATAGTTCTGATCATAGCGCTTGCCGTCGTCATCCGTGTAGGTAAAGCCGTCGACCGGCGTGATGGTGAAGACCGTGTCGCCGAATTCGATGGACTTGACCTTCCCCTCCTCCACAAGTTCGACAAGCTCGCTGTATGCGATCTCGCACGAAGACTCGGCGGTGCGGGCCTGATCGAGCATGACGGAGAGGTAGTTCACACCGATCGTCAGCAGCAGCGCCCATAGGACGATCGACCACATTCCCCCACCGCGCCGGCGGTTCTTGTCGCCGTGGTTGCGGTTGTTTCTGTTGTTTGGCTCCATGTTGTTCCTCCTGTCGGGAGACAGAAAAATGCGAAGATGCGCACTTTTTGAATTAGTGATTTCAACTATACCATATATAAGAAAATCGCACAAGTTTTCTACGGTGAATTTTCGATGAACTTTTGCTTTGCGCCCTCTTTATCTTGCCCTTGTTCTGTGTTATAGTTGCAATGGAGTATTCTATAAAAATTTGTCACAAGGAGAAATTTCTTTTATGGATAAGGAACGCAAGGAAAAGACCGCGCGCGTACAGGACGCGGAGGCCGACGGCATCATCGAGGGCCGCAACGCCGTGATCGAAGCGCTGCGCGCGGGCACGACCATCGACAAAATTTTCATCCAGAAGGGCGAGACCGATAAGACGCTCGGCCACATCGCCTCGACCGCCCGCGCCGCGGGCGTGGTCGTCGTGGACGCGGACAAGCGCAAGCTCGACTTCATGTCCCGCACGCACGCTCATCAGGGCGTCATCGCGCTCACGAGCGTGCGCGAATATGTCAGTGTTGAGGATATTTTGAACATCGCGCGCGAAAAAGGCGAAAACCCCTTGATCGTCGTCTGCGACGAGATCTCCGACCCGCATAACCTCGGCGCGATCATCCGCACGGCGGAGTGCGCGGGCGCGCATGGCGTCGTCATTCCCAAGCGCCGCAGCGTTGGACTCACCGCCGTCGTCGGCAAGGCGTCCGCCGGTGCGCTGGAGTATATGCCCGTCGCCCGCGTTTCGAATCTGGTCAATACGATCAAAGAGCTGAAAGAACGCGGCGTCTGGGTCTGCGGTACCGCCGCCGACGGCGATACCTCGCTCTACCGCGCCGATCTCAAAGGTCCCACGGCCATCGTCATCGGCAGTGAGGGCGACGGCATGAGCCGCCTCGTCGCCGAGAGCTGCGACTATAAGGTCAGTATTCCCATGCGCGGCAGCATTTCATCCCTCAACGCATCCGCCGCCGCCGCAATTCTATTGTATGAAGCCGTCCGCCAGCGCGCGGAGTGATCAAAAGTTGGAGTCCTGAACGTACATGAAGAAACAGAAGCTGCCCGCGCGGGAACCGGTACAATTGCATATTGATCCGACGCCCGCCGAGACGACGCCCGAATATACGCTCGAGGACATCATGAACGAGTTCGGCGGCTGGACGAAGCGCGAACCGGAACCGGCAGCTGCGGCCCCAGAGCCAGAGCCGCCCAAACCGGAAAAGCCGGAAGAAACGCCCACCCCGGAAACGTCTGAAACGCCGGAGGCTGCGCCGCAGGAGGCGGAGACTGTCCGCCCGGCGGAGCCTGCCCCGAAGGAGGACAAGCAGCCCGATCTTTCGGCGCAGACGATGCGCTTCGCGCCCGTCACGGCAGAGCCGCCAAAGCCCGAGCAGCCCACGATCTGGACGTACAAGGGCGAACCTGCCCCGGAAGCTCCGGACGTCCGCACCCGCCTCTCGAAGGACGAGCTGCGCGAACGCCAGCGCCAGAAAAAGCTGGAGCGCCAGCGCCAGAAGCAGGAAAAGCGCCGTGCCAGAAGGCAGGAGCAGCCGGAGCGGACATTTTCCTCGCCGGAGGAGGCGTATTCCTTCTATTGTAAGCCCGATTCGCTGCGTCTGCGGCTCCTGCTCTGCTGTCTGCTGACGCTGGCCTCCGCCGTGCTGCTTGTGCTCGCCGCCGGAGTCTTCACTGCGCCGACAACGCATCTGTCCCTGTTCTCCGCGCTGATGCTCATTTTCATGATCTTACAGGCCATCCTGTGCATCGATATCCTCGCAGAAGGCTTTTTCGCGGCCATCCGTTTGAAATTCGACCTCAACAGCCTGCTGCTCCTTGTGGTGCTGGTCTGCGCGGCGGACGCGGTCTTTGCGCTGCTGGGCGGCCGCATCCCGTTCTGCACGGTCGTCTCCGTGGAGCTGACCGTCGGCCTCTGGAGCCGTCTGCTCTTAAAATCCGCCAAATACCGCACGATGAAGGCCGTCTGTAGCATGCCGACGCCCACCGGCGCCGTTCGCAAAGGATCCGCCTGGCACGGCACCGACTGCATCTTCCGCGTCCCCGGCGACCGCGCGGCGTTTACCGCCCAGCTCGAAATGCCGGACGCCGCGAAGCGCTGCGCGCGCATCTGCACGCCGGTCGCCGCGCTGCTGACGCTGGCGCTTTCCGTGCTGGCCGCGCTCCGCAGCGAGCATAATTTCCTCTGGGCGTGGTCTGCCATGCTGCTGGCCGCGTTCCCGTCCGGCCTGTTCCTCAGCTTTGCCCGTACCTTCCAGCGGCAGTCCACCCGTCTCTACCGCTACGGTGCGGCCCTCTCGGGCTGGAGCGGCGCGCGCGTGCTCAGCGGAGAGTGCGCTGTGACCATCACCGATCAGGACCTCTTCCCGGCGGGCAGTGTCACGCTCAACGGCATGAAGATCTATTCCGACCGTTCGGTGAGCCAGATCATCGGCTTCGCCTCTGCCGTCGTGCAGACGGCGGGCAGCGGCCTCGTCCCGCTGTTTGACGAGATGATGCACAGCCAGAACGGCCGCCACTACCGCGTCGATACCTTCCGCCGCTACGAGGGCGGGGGACTGGGCGCGGAGATCCAGGGCGATGTCATCCTCATGGGTTCCATCGGCTTCATGAAGCTGATGAAGGTCCGCATGCCGGAGGGCACGCGCCTGAAGCAGGCCGTGTACCTGTCGGTCAACGGCGATCTCGCGGCAGTCTTCGCGCTGAACTACGCGCCCGCCGCCGGCATCCGCAGCGGGCTGAACGCCGCGGTGCATGCTTCCGGCCTGCTGCCGCTGCTGGCGACACGCGATTTCATGATCACGCCGCAGTTCCTGAAGCTCCGCTATAAGATCGCGTCCGAGCGCGTCGAGTTCCCAACCGTGGAAGAGCGGGCGCAGCTCTCCGAGCCGAACGCCGGCCTCGGCGGCACGCAGGGCGCGCTGCTCGCGCGCGACAGCTTCGAAGGCTTCCTCGCCGCCGTCTCCGGCGCGCGGGCCATGCGCGGTGCGGCCATCGGCAGCATCTCCATCGCCGTCATGGGCGGCGCAATGGGTATGCTCGTCCTCACGTTCCTCACGTTCCTCGGCGCGACGCTCTCGGCCTCCTGCTGGAACCTGTTTTTGTACACGGCTTTGTGGCTCCTTCCGGGGCTTCTGGCCGGACTTTTGGCGGGCCGCGCATAGCCGCGCGTGAAAAATCGCAGATTTTCATGGGATTTGACAAGATTCTAATTGCAATCCTATGAGGATTCGTATATAATGGAATTTAAGAGTC
>ERZ827452.2409-NODE-2409-length-14220-cov-6.665796_pt1 | contig 14220 bp, 11 predicted proteins | sample MGYA00519866_ERZ827452 | MGnify/ENA primary metagenome ERZ827452 (study PRJEB31778, sample SAMEA3449307) | human gut metagenome | biome: human gut; feature: human-associated habitat; material: faeces | place: United Kingdom | collected 2010/2012 ... | reverse complement strand
TGCGCCGAGTGCGCATCCTCGCGGAGCGTTTTTATCGTATGGAAACGAAGTTTCCCATACGATAAAAAGACCGCAGACAGGAATTGTATATTCATCCTGCATGCGGTCTTCGCATTTACTAGTACAGCGTTTCGTAAATAACGATGTACTAGTTTTCTCTGATGAGTTATTTGCAGCAACGCCCTTTTCACAGCCTGCGCTCTTATTTTGCAAGCAGCAGCATAATGTCATTGGAGCGCGCTACAAACTTGGTCATCGCTTCCGGAGAAAGCGGTGCGTTCTGGAGCTTCGCCAGATCATAGAGCTGTTCGCAGATCATCTGGGTGTTTGCATCGTCTTCGTGCTCCGTAATGTAGGTTACGAGCGGATGGTTTGCATTCAATACCAGCGTCTCGCCCTCTGCACCGAACATGCTCATATCCATGCCGCCGCCATACATCTTCATCATATCCTGCATTCTTCTGCTCTCTTCGGAAACCGTCAGAACAGAGGATACCTTTTTATTCTTGAGCTTTTCGATCTTTACCTTGATCTTGTCGTTTTTCAGTGCTTTCTGAACCAGCTTTTCAACCTTTTCCGCCTGCGCGTTTAATTCTTCCTGCGTCTTCTTGCTGGTCTTTGTCTTAAACGCATCGGTTAAGTCAGCATCGATTCTTGCAAAATGAATCCCCTCATTCTTTGCTTCCAGCTGAGAGATAAAAGGCTGGTCGATCCGGTCGGTCAGCATAACGGCATCCATTTTGGCAGCCTTGAACATGTTGATGTACTGGCTCTGCTGTTTTTCATCTGTTACATAGTAGATGGTCTTGTCTTTCTTCTCTTCCTCAGCGGAATCTTCGCTCTTGTCCTCTACGACTTCTGCTTCTACCTTTTCGCCGTTCTCATCCACAGCACCCTCCTGTGTCTCATCCGGGTCAGTCTTATTGACTTCCAGGCACTCGGGCAGGGTCATATATTTGCCGTCCAGATTCTTGAAGAGGATGTAATCCGTCATTTTCTCGCAGAATTTTTCGTCCTTTAAGCAGCCGAATTTGATAAACGGAGCGATATCATCCCAGTATTTCTCGTATTCCTCCTTCTGGGTCTTGCACATGCCGGACAGCTTATCCGCAACCTTTTTGGTAATATAATCGGAAATTTTCTTTACAAAGCCATCGTTCTGCAGCGCGCTTCTGGACACGTTCAGCGGCAGATCAGGACAATCAATGACGCCCTTTAACAGCAGCAAAAATTCCGGAATTACTTCTTTAATATTATCGGCAATAAATACCTGATTGTTGTACAGCTTGATGACGCCCTCGATGGATTCGTATTCCATGTTGATCTTCGGGAAGTAAAGGATACCCTTTAAGTTGAACGGATAATCCATGTTCAGATGAATCCAGAACAGAGGCTCCTTGTAATCCATAAATACCTTGCGGTAGAAATCAATGTACTCTTCCTTTGTGCATTCACTGGGGTTCTTCGTCCAGAGCGGGTGAGTATCGTTGATCAGTTCCGGACGCTTTGTAATTTTGAGCTTATCCGGATCTTCTTCCTTTTCTTTCTTCACTTCTTCGATCACATGATCGCTGTCGAGCTTCTCACTCGCAAGAATCGTCTGTGTCTCAGGTGTATTGGCTCTGGAAACGTAAATTTCCACAGGCATGAAGGAACAATACTTTTTGATCACTTCGGTTGCCTTATACTCGTTGCAGAACTGCAGGCAGTCCTCGTTTAAGAACAGGGTAATGCAGGTACCGACTTCTGTGCGGGTACCATCCTGCATGTCATATTCTGTGCCGCCGTCGCACTCCCAGTGAACCGGCTTTGCATCCTTCTGCCAGGAAAGGGTATCGATATGCACCTCATCTGCTACCATAAATGCGGAATAGAAGCCCAGTCCGAAATGACCGATGATCTGGTCGTCGTTTGTCTTATCTTTATATTTTGCGATAAAATCTGTCGCGCCGGAAAATGCGATCTGGTTAATGTATTCCTCCACCTCATCCGCAGTCATGCCGACACCGTTATCGATAAACCGGATGGTCTTTGCATCCGGATCAACGATAACATCCACTCTGGGCTTGTAGCCTTCCGGAAGCTCGTATTCTCCCATCATATCCAGCTTCTTTAACTTCGTAATGGCATCGCAGCCGTTGGAAATCAGCTCTCTGTAAAAAATGTCATGATCCGAATATAACCACTTTTTAATAATCGGAAAAATATTGTCGCTGTTAATTGATAATGCTCCGTGCTTTTCAGCCATGAAATATCACGATCCTTTCTTTCTCAGTTCGTTTTCAGATGCCTGGAGAAGCTTTCCTCCAAGCTTTATCCATAGTGTAGTCCTGTCGTTTCAAAAAGTCAATAAAAAATTAGCACTCATTTTGACTGAGTGCTAATAATTCTTTGAAAGCCCGCATGGTTGCCGCGTTTCCCGCAATTCTAAATTTTTCATAAACAGGGTACAGCGCACTGTCGGGCAGTTTTCATAAGCTGAAACGCAGCGTCCGACAGGGCAGTTTTCATAAGCCGGAAGCGCGACGTCCTGCCGGAATGCCCAGCTATTCCTGCTCACTCCTGATGCTGGAAATACATCTGGTATACTTCAAAAAAGCTGGAAGTTTTGACATCGTCCTGATGAATCATCGTGACGGAATTCCAGAGTTCCTCGTTGAGCTGACGTACCAATGTCTGCTCAAACGCCGTATATTCCGTATCGAATGCCTCGCTCTGGCGCTGTTTTACTATTTTTTCCTTATTCGCTTTGGTCTGCGCCTCGTCGAACGTGCTGATACATTTTAAAATATAGTAACTTCCGTCTGATTCCACCACGTCACTGATCTCGTCCTTGCCGAGGTTAAACGCCGCCTTTTCCAGTGCTTCCGAAACCTCGCCTTTTCCAAACGACTGCGTCACCGTTTGGTCCTCGCTCTCCGCCTGCGCAAGCGTCTCAAAATCCACGCCTTCTTCCTTTGCCTTGCCAAGCACCTGGGAAGCTTTGGCAGAATCGCTGACCCTGATCCTATCTACCGTGATGGTGCGCGCTTCATCGTCACTGACCTCCGGATTGACATTTTCTACAATCGTCTGATAAACCTTTTCTGCAAGCGCATACTCTTCATACATCTTCGTAATCAGATCCTGCGTCACGTTGAGTGCCGTCACTTCCGCGCTGTTCAAGGAAGTAAAATATTCCCTGCCCGCCGCTGCCGCACGCTCCTTTTCCTTATCATCCAGCGTCACTTCTTTTTTCTGGGCGAGCAGATTCATCACCTTGATTCTCGCCAGCTGTGTCAACACCTGTTCCCGTTCCTCCTGCTCCAGCGAAAGCTGTCCGTCGGAAGCGTTCCAGATCTGGCTTCCATAGACGGATTCATACTGATTCTGCATGTTCGTCAGATATACCATCACCTCCGGCAGCACACAAGACGCACTCGAAATCCGGAATACCTCGTTCTTTTTCAGACCCGCCGTCAGAACGACCTTCGTATTTTTCCCGCAGCCTGCCAGCGCAGAAATCATCATAACAGCCGCGCCCAGAAGCGCTGCAGCTTTACAAAATTTTGTTTTTTTATTTATCATCAATTTCTCAACTTTCTATTTTTATATTTTTATAGGAAAAAGAATGTGCTTTGGCACATTCTCGCGCTGAGGCGCAGTTGCTCCGGCAACCATCTACCCTTGCGCCGAGTGCGCATCCTCGTAGAGCGTTACTTATCGTATGGAAACGAAGTTCCCTATACAACAATAGAATGCATGCTCTGTGAGCATTCTATTGTCATGAATAAATAAAGACCACAGCAAAAGCCGTGGTCTTTATTATAACGATCTTCCATCGAGAAGTCAACGCGCGGCAGCACACTCTGAAAAGTTTAAAAAATTTTTCAAACTTTCCTCTCGATAAAAACTCCCATATGCGGGAGCAGGATTTTGCTGTCCAAATCCTGGTACAGTTCGGGATTCTGGAAATAGCGTGTTCCGGGTTCATCGATTCTGCACGGATAGGAGCTGTGGTTGACGATGACCGTACCGTTTTCAAATTCTGCGCGCTCAACGCCCTTTTTCCGGGTCAGTGTCGTGCCGAATTTTTCTTCCAGAAGCATCCCTACGGGATCTTTTTTCAGCATGGTCAAAGGGTACAGCTCGTTATTGCGCTGCGTCAGCGGAACGTGCGGTGCGATTCTGCCGGTGTATTCAAAGCCGTAGAAAAATCCGATTTCGCAAACGGTTCCCTTCCCAAATGTGCGCTTGACAATCGCAGGCTTTTCGTCCGTTTCCCAGACTGCGAGCACGTCGGCGTTTTCCTCCTCGAAGCTGCCAAACTGCGTTCCGGTCAGCATTCCCTTTTCGCCGCTGCACTCAAACGCATCCTTTTCATGAGAAAGACAGCGGCTGCCAACGCTCGCCCGTGCAAGCAAATCCATCGGTCCGTGCAGCAGCATTCCGCCATTTTTTACCCATGCTGCAATGCCCTGCTCCAGTTCAGAATCCGGGGCAAGCGCATAGCAGTCGTTTGCCGCGAGCACGAGCACCTCGTACTGATCTGCTGTCTGATCCTTGAAAATGCTGCCATCTACAACGTCAACGTCGATCTGCCAGTCCTCCAGAGCCTTATACCAGCCCAGAAGATCCAGCCGCCTGTCATGATTGTGCTCCGTGTCAAACGTCTCTGCAAGCGCCATCGCAGACGGGAACAGCACTGCTGCCTTTGCAGCTTTTCTCACTCCGAGCCTCAAAACAACCTCTTTCCACCAGCGATTGCCTTCTTCCAAAGACCTGCAGAATGCTTCCGGCATCCGGTGTAACACGCCGCCGTCGTCTAACCCGCACATGCCGTAAGACGCATATCCGGAAGCGCCGGACGCCGCCATCGAGGCGACCGCCTCACACGGAGAAATCCACGCATATAGGTCATTATAAACAAATCTTCCCCAGTAAATGCCGCCGACAAAGGATCTGCCACGATTCATATTCCGCATCATGCTGTGTTGACATGCTGTCACATAGCAGTCCGGGTCGCCGTTTGGAAGCACCGGCACAGAAATAAAATGCGCCGCATCCACATACGGGGCAATCCGGTAAAAATCAGCGCCTCGCACCGCCGTATCCCACAGATCGGAAAGCCCTGCACCGGTTAAAAAGCTTCCATCCACGTTCAAAAAATATCCCCACTGGCTCAAATCCGGGCACAGATACAGCTGCGGATCAAGTGCATGGAGCTTTTTCTGCATCGCTTCAAAATAAAGCACCAGCTCGTCGCTTTTCCAGCGCTGGTTGTCCATCCATACGCGGCATTTTTCGTTCCGGTCTTTCAGCTCTTTTTCCGAAAAACCATTTTTTCCAGGATAACGCAGTTCAAACCAGTATTGCTCGGGTTCGATCGTTTCAAAGCTGTTTGCTTCCGTTTTGTAGAAGTGGTTAAAGGTTTTAATATCTCCGTTATAACGTTTTTCAAGCCAGCTGCGATAGCGCTTTTTTCCATCCTCATCGAAGCTCGGTGCAACGACCGGGTCCCACATGCTGCACAGCGGTTTTTTTTCTTCCCCGTCCACTTCGATCCGGGTCATATTTTCACCGTACATCTCTAAAAGCTGTGAAACGTGCTCCGTCATCGTCTCCTGCGCTTTCTCCGACCAATAACGATACCAGCGACCGTCATTGCCTTTTGCCGTCACAACAGATTCCCCGAACACCGGCGGGCTAAAGCGAATATTCGGATACAGATTATCTGCATTCAAATAAATTGCCAGAAACGTATGGCCCATCCCCTGCTTTTTGATCTGCTCCATCATAAACTCCTGCATGCCGACAAACTGGCTCGCAGGCTTTCCCTCATAGCGTTCCCGAAAATCCTCCCAGTCCTTGGAATCGAGCAAAACACTGTTGAAGCCGAACTTTTTTAACAGCTCCATCCCCTCTGCGACAAACGCCTGATCGTCATACGCCGGTCGGTAAAAATTGCCGAACCAGACGTTTAAGTACGGCGCTCCGCTCTTTTTTTCAGAAATCATATACCCTCCTTTTCTGCCGTAAATGCAGCAGTCTTTCCTCTGATAACGCTTTTATCTGAATGCTGCCTTCTTGTCCAAATGCTTTACAGCTTCAGGTCATCTTCTTTGATCCAGCCGATTTTTCTTAAAATCTGTCCAAACACCAAGCTCAGCACCGCCGGAAGCACGAAGCAGATCAAGATCATGCCGATCCAGTCAAACGCTGTAATCTGACTCCGACTGCCCGCTGCAATTTCTTCCAGCCAGCCGGTATAAACGCCGATCTGTCCCACCAGTCCGCAGGTTCCCATTCCGGAGGAAACTGCGGGTCCGTTCATCTGAAGCTGGAACAGACAGGTCGCAATCGGTCCGGTGATGGCTGCCGCCAGCGTCGGTGGAATCCAGATGCGCGGATTTTTTACGATATTGCCCATCTGCAGCATACTTGTGCCCAATCCCTGGGAAATTAGTCCGCTCCACTTGTTTTCTTTGAAACTCATCGCCGCAAAGCCGACCATCTGCGCACAGCAGCCCGCAACTGCCGCACCCCCGGCAAGCCCGGTTAAGTTCAGCGCCGCGCAAATCGCTGCAGAGCTGATCGGCAGCGTCAGCGCAACACCTACAATAACCGATACCAAAATACCCATAAAGAACGGCTGCAGCTCCGTCGCCCACATGATCAGTCTTCCGACTGCGCTCGCAGCAGCTCCGATTGTCGGCGCACACCACATCGACAGCAGCACTCCGGAAAGGATTGTCACCAGAGGCGTGACTAAAATATCAATCTTCGTTTCCTTGGAAACCGCCTTGCCGCATTCCGCCGCCACAATCGCAACGATCAAAACTGCAAGCGGTCCGCCCGCCCCGCCCAGCGAATTGGCTGCCGCCCCGACTGCAAGCAGGGAAAATAACACCAGCTGCGGTGCCTGCAGTGCATAGCCGATCGAAATTGCCATCGCCGGTCCGGCCACGCTTTTTGCAAAACCTCCGGCGTCCACCAGCACCTGACTTCCGATCTGCTCTCCCAGCGTTCCGATAATTGTACCGATCAAAAGCGATGCAAACAATCCCTGCGCCATCGCGCCCAACGCGTCGATTCCATAACGTTTTGCCGAAAAAATAATGTTTTTCCGTTTCAGGAAACGCTGCAGCGCATTTCCGGTTTCTGTCTGTTGTACTTTCTCACTCATCTCTCATCCCTCATGTCTCCGGATTTTTCATCCAATTTCTGCCGGCACTCTTTCCAGGAAAGCTGCCGCAGTAGTATCTTTTTCATCTTACCACATCTAAGGTTTTTCTAACAGCATAAAAGGCATTCTTCTTCTGTAAAAAATGAGCTGTTTTCCCTATTTTCATCCATTTTATTTTCTGCTATGATACAGAAGGTTTTTATTTTCCGCAGACTTTTCCAATATTTCAGGAGGCGCATGATTTTTTCGTGAACACAAAAAAACAAACAGCAACACAACATCTTTTCACCAATAAACAGCTTCGGACGCTGCTTGTCCCCATCATGGTCGAGCAGCTTCTGTCTTCCCTGATGGGAACCGCCGACACGATGATGGTCAGCAACGTCGGCTCCGCTGCAATTTCCGCAGTTTCTCTCGTTGATGCAATCAACATTTTAGTGATTCAGGCGCTCTCCGCGCTGGCGGCAGGCGGCGCGATCCTCTGCTCCCAGTACCTCGGCAGTCAGAACCTGAAAAAGGCGAAGCGTTCCGCAGAGCAGGTGCTTTTCGTTATGCTCGTCCTTTCCTGTTCGCTGTCGCTTTTATGCCTGATCTTCCGTTTCCCGCTGCTTCGTCTGATTTTCGGCACTGTAGACACGGACGTTATGGCAAACTCCCAGATTTACTTTTTCTTCACGCTTTTGTCGTTCCCATTCATCGGTCTATACGATGCAGGTGCTTCCATTCTGCGTGCACAAAACAACACCAAAGGTCCTATGACGATTTCCATCCTTTCCAACTTCTTAAATATCGGAGGAAATGCGATCCTGATCTTCGTCTTTGGCATGGGCGTCGCCGGCGCGGCAATTTCCACCCTGGTTTCCCGTATTTTCTGTGCGATCGTCGTGATCTGGCAGCTGAGAAACCCTGCAGAACAGATTTATGTACGCAACTACTTTTCTATCCGTCCGGACTGGTCTTTGATCAAACGCGTTTTATTCATCGGTATTCCATCCGGAATTGAGAACAGCATGTTCCAGTTCGGTAAGCTCGCCATTCAGTCAACCGTCTCCACTCTCGGTACGGTTGCCATCGCCGCGCAGGCAATGACCAGTATCCTGGAGGCGTTAAACGGAATCGCCGCCATGGGTGTCGGCATCGGACTGATGACCGTCGTCGGTCAGTGTATCGGTGCACAACGGAAAGATGAAGCGATTTATTACATCAAAAGGCTGTCCTGGCTTTCGGAAATCGTCATCCTCATCTCCTGTGCCGTCGTCTATCTGCTCGCAAAGCCTGTCACTATCCTCGGCGGCATGGAAGCAGAAAGCGCCCGCCTCTGCCTGCAGATGGTCGCATTTATTACCATCACCAAACCGATTTCGTGGGTGCTTTCCTTTATTCCAGCCTACGGCATGCGCGCAGCCGGCGATGTGAAATTTTCCATGATTACCTCCTGCGCCAGCATGTGGCTGTGCCGGGTAAGCCTATGCATCTTTTTATGCCGCTTCTGTGGCTTCGGTCCCATCGCGGTTTGGATCGGCATGTTCGCAGACTGGAGCGTGCGTGCGGTCGTTTTCATGCTTCGCTTCCACTCCCGCAAGTGGCTCCAGCACCATGTGATCGACTAAGTTCACCCGTGCCTTTTTGCAGACTGATTTCCTGCTCGCAGGAAAATCAGTCTGTAAGAAGGCACGAGGGGAGCGCCATTTCATGAGCAAAAGAAGCTGCGATTTTGCGAATGGCGCGGGTGAACGGCATCGTTTCAACAACATTCACCCGCAGCATTTCGCAGACTGATTTCCTGCGAGCAGGAAAATTATAAAAGCGAACCGATCCATCCGATCAGTCCAAGCACCCAACTGACGAAAATTCCATACAAAATAACCGGTCCGGCGATCGTAAAAATTTTGCAGCCGATTCCGAATACCTGTCCCTCCTTCTGAAATTCAATCGCAGGGGCGGCTACGGAATTGGCAAAACCGGTAATCGGAACCAGCGCCCCCGCCCCGCCCCACTTTACCAGAGACGGATAAATGTTAAAGCCGGTCAGAAGCGCGCTCGCCAGAACAAGCAGAATCGCACACACGCTTCCTGCTGCCGCATCGTCCAATCCGTTTGACTTCGCAACGTTCAAAATAATCTGTCCTACCGTGCAGATTGCACCGCCCGTCACAAATGCATGCAGCATCTGCAATGCAAGATTGTGTGTCGGCGTCACCTGTTTGACATATTTTTCATACTGTTTCTGAAAAGACTGATCTGTCTGATAATTTTCCATAAGCTGTTCCTTTCCGAATCTGAATCTGCTGCACGATCCATCGTTTATAACGGAATTTTTACCGAAAAATAGGATGCCAGAAATACAACAGGCTTCCAACCGCTTTTCCCATCGCAATGGAAATCACCATCAGCCCGAGTCCGTGCCGAAAACCGATCCGACGCGTCAGAATCGGAATGGAGTCCAGCATTTCTGCAATTGCAAGTGCCAGGCAGCCGACGAAAATTCCGGCAAACAGACCGGTCAGGGCTTCCGCCGTCAGAACCAGCCACTCAAAAGCTGCTCCCGCTTCCAACCTTTTCTGCAACCATTCCCTGCCAAAAATTACTGCGCCCGGAAATACGCTTGCCAGACAGCCGACGAGCGTTCCAAAGACAACCATTTCTTCGTACAGAAAAATTTTTTCCCCCGTGTGGGTCTTTCCTGCAAAGCGTGGCACAAGTCCTACTGAAAGCAGCACCGTAAAAACGCCTGCCGAAACGAGGATTCCTGCGCCCAGTCCGACAACCACCGGCAAAAGCTTCGATAAAATCACAATTTTCCCCCTTTCAGACGTCCAGCGTCTTTTTTTCCCGATCTGCAGTTTCTGTCAATGCCTGATTGACGTCCGTTTCATATTTACGCATTTCCACTTCGATCGGTGTCGGATCGGACGTAATCCTCCTCCCACCGATATGGTTGAAAAACACCAAAATGCCAAGTGCCAGCCCGATCGAATACGCGATTTCCAGCGCTGTAACCGACTGCGGCTCCTGTCCGGTCAAAAGCTCGTAAATTTGCCCGAACACCTCGCGAATCCCGATGTCGTTATGAAACGCCATGATCGTAAACGCTGCGCCAAAAAAGCAGATGCAGCAGACAAAGACGATTTTGCACACCTGCCAGAAGCCCGGATAACGACTGACTTTTACCTGCTCCACCACCGTTTCCGGCGCGCCGATGCTTTCCACCTCCAGATTCGGATTGTCCTGCTGCAAAAGCGAAATCACAAAAAGCGCGCTAACCACCCGGCGCCCCTTATCTTTTTCCTCAAATCGGAAAACAGGAAGCGTTCTGCATCGATTCTGCACGCTTTGCGTTTTACAATATAATTTTCCAAGATCGCTGATATGCACGCTTTCACCGGACAGCTCTGCGTTTTGCTCAAGCTTTAAATACAGCACTTCTTTCGGCATCTGTATGTTCCTCCTGTTTCACACAGTATGCACCCGGACTGCAGAAGTTATTCTGGTGGAGAAAATTTTTATCCATGTACTGCACGGCTGTTTTATTTGCTTTTTCATCCCGCCGTAATTTTTTCAGAAAACCGAACATAGAACCATTTTTCATATTGTGACCGTAAAAAATTGTAACCAAATCCGATAAATTCTCTGCTGGCTGATCGCTTCGTATTCTTGTGTGCCGTTTCTGTATTCTTTTAAAATTCCATAAAGCTTCCAGATACTGACGAAAAAAATAACCGCGCACAAACACATCAGAAGGGGTTCTGTAAATTTCTCTTTATTTTTTCTGGTCTTTTTCAAAATTATTGCGCCACCTTTTGTAATGAAGCTTCTGTAACAGTTCTTTATTCTTCCGAAAAATAATCACTGTCCAGTCTTTTTACTTCATATGTATATTGTCGGGAAACGCCAAGCTCATATTCTATCATCAATTCTGCAAGCTTCATTCCATCGATTAAAACAATTTTATAATTCAAATTTCTCCCTACAAAAGCAACTGCCTCTTTCGTAAAAGTCGAACTTGTGATAAAAATTCCTTTCTGCGCACCTTGTCCGGCTAATGCACCTACAAATTTTTGAATATCAGGTCGTCCAACAGAATTATCCTTAAATCTTTTTGCCTGAATATAGATAGAATCAAACCCTAATTTATCTGCAGTCACAATGCCATCAATCCCCTCATCTCCCGACTTTCTTGTTACCCGATTTTCGTATTGTAATCTGCCATATCCCATTTTAACCAGTAACTCTACAACCAGCACTTCGAATCTGTACGGGTTCATCTCCGAAATTTCAGTCAACAGATCGTTCGCAAGAGACTGATTCAATTCTTTATATACACGATCCATTGTCTCCTGTGGTGTTTCATCAGTTACTGGGGCATCATTTTCCTTTTGATATTCTTTTCGATCTCCAAACGCAAACTCAACAAAAGATGGAAACTGCTTTAATACTGTATCGTCTATAATATTATTTTCCAAATACGTCCTATGCCCTGCATCTGTGATTTGATATTGTCCCCGGCATGGGCTTACAATCAGCCCTGCCTTTTTCAAATATGTTCTGCACCAGCCTATTCTATTATCAAATACCGTTTGTTTTCCACTTGGTAATAACTCTGCTATTTCATTTTCACTCAATCGAAAATCTTTGATAACCTGCTGTTTTTCTTCTTTGATCGTGTGGACTTTTCCATCCAACAATACAGTTAGAAAAGACTTATACATTTCATAATACTTTGGTATAGCCATATTTTTCTCCCGCAAAAGAAGCTACCAGAAAAAATTTTATCTCTTGGTAGCTCCTTTTAAATTTATTATTTGTTAATGTGCAACGCTCATACTCTCATCAATCCATTTCTGTACCATTTGAGCACTTACATTAAGATAGTAGGCTATTTTATCAACGTTCATTCCATCCGCAGCCATGGATAATGCTGAGGTTTTTGCTTTTTTCAGCTCACCGCGCTTTTCGCCGTCTTCCATTCCCTCACTGTAAATCTGTTCCAGTTCCCGACACATGACATCCTCTCCTTCCTGCGTTTCTTTCAGCTCGCGCACTCTGTCTGCAAGAATTTTACTGTACATATCCGCTGCGTTTTTGCAGTGCAGGTCGTGCATCAGCCGTCCCAGTTCTGTATCCTCCCGGATATTGGAGCTCACATAAACGATATGTGTCTCATCTCCAAAAGACTTCCCTACTTCTTCGATTTTCCTCTCCACATGATAAATCGGAAGTCCATAGCCAAGGGCATCATCCCGGGTGATAAAGATCACATAGCTTTCCGGGAGTTCGCAAAATTCCTGTCCCGGATTCAGCGCATTCATATCCATCAATCCGCTGTGATATCTCGCCCGCTTTGGCTCAGTGCCCTCTTTTTCCTGCTGAAATTCCACATTCATCCGCCTGCCCACAGAGTCTCTTACCACGCAATCCAAAATTACAGAACGTCCCTGCAGATTTTTGTAGTCTTTCTGAAGAACCTGATCGACGACGATTAAATCATTTCTCTCCAAAATCACCCGCAGAATGTATTCTGTACAGGCTTTCTGCTTTAATACATTCCGCATAAACACATCGCTCATGATCGTCAGATCTTTTAAAATGCTTCGATACCTCCTGTAACGTGCCTCCAACGTTTCAGTTTCCGCTCTCTTTCGTGTTGTCATCCTTTCGCCTCCATTCTTCCTGAATGTCAGCTCTCATTCCCGATGACTCCCAAATTCATCTTACCATCAAACCAACAGATTCTCAAGCCAGTTCTTCATTACGGTCTGCTGCCGAGCGCTTTCTACAGCTATGCAGTCCTCATCGCTGTCCTACACCCCCGACCGCTCTCGCATGCGGATCAGGATTTTCTTTTCCATCCGGCTAACCTGCACCTGGCTGATACCGAGTTTTTGGGCGATCTGGGCCTGCGTCTGATCCTCGTAGTAGCGCAGCCGGATCAGGATTTTTTCCTGTTCGGGAAGCTCGTCTATAAGCTGTTTTAACAGCATCCGGTCTACCAGCCGGTTCTTTTCTGCGTCCTCCCAGGTGTTGTCTGCAGACCGTGCCGCAAGCTGATCCATCAGCGCGATCTCTTTCCCATCCCCCTCATAGACCGGCTTTGACAGCGATTCAACCTCCCCGGCTGCAGCGACCGCCATGACCGCGTCTTCATAGGCGATTCCTGTTTTTTCACACAGCTCGCGCAGCGTCGGGTCGCGTCCCTCCTGCGTCTGAATGCGCGCAGCCTCCTGCCGCAGCTTATAATTCGCATCCTTTAATGACCGGCTGACCTTGACCGGTCCATCATCGCGCAGAAAACGCCGGATCTCTCCTGCAATCAGAGGAACCGCATATGTAGAAAATTTGACATCGTAGCTTAAATCAAAATGATCAATCGCTTTCATCAGTCCGATCGTTCCGGTCTGGAACAGATCCTCTACCTCGTATCCCCGCCCTGCAAACCGTTTCACAATATGGTGAACCAGTCCCAGATTTTCTTCTATCAGTATTTTTCTGGCAGACGCATCTCCTGCCTGCGCCTTTTCGATCAATACTGATATTTCCATGTGCTACTCCTCTTCTTGATCCGGATCACTGACCCACGGCGCATTTCCCAGTTTCTTTTCCATAATCACACGCGTCCCCTTCCCCACGGTCGATTCCACCTCCAGGCAGTCCATAAACGCTTCCATAAAAGAAAATCCCATACCGGAACGTTCCAGATCCGGGCGCGTCGTGAACATCGGCTCCATCGCCTGTTCCACATTTTCGATCCCGCAGCCCTGATCTGTGATTTCCATTTTTAAAAGATCCTTTTCCAGCACACAGGAAATTTCAATCGTTCCTCCCTGCTCCTTATATCCGTGGATGACTGCGTTTGTAACTGCCTCCGAAACGGCAGTTTTGACGTCCTCGATCTCCTCCAGTGTCGGATTTAAGGGCGTCAAAAACGCCGCTACAGCAACCCTCGCAAAGCCTTCGTTTTCCGGCAGGGCTTCAAATTCCACTTTCATGTTATTCATGCTTTCCTCTCATTTCTGCGCACGCTTTTTGCGCATGCCGAGTTTGTGTCAAGTGCGCGC
>ERZ827452.2403-NODE-2403-length-14259-cov-2.980428_pt1 | contig 14259 bp, 11 predicted proteins | sample MGYA00519866_ERZ827452 | MGnify/ENA primary metagenome ERZ827452 (study PRJEB31778, sample SAMEA3449307) | human gut metagenome | biome: human gut; feature: human-associated habitat; material: faeces | place: United Kingdom | collected 2010/2012 ... | reverse complement strand
GTTATGTGGAACGGATTTTTGATGATGGCCATTGTATTCAGCATGTATTTCAGTGGAGGTATGATTCCACATTACCTGGTAGTAAAAGGGGTGGGATTAAATAATCGTATCTGGGCGTTGATCATTCCTTCGGCAATCAGCACCTATAACCTGATCATCATGAGAACCGCCATGGTTTCTGTGCCAGACAGTCTGGAAGAGTCAGCGAAACTGGACGGAGCAAACCAGTGGACAATTCTCTGGAAGATCATGGTACCACTAGTAAAACCAACCATTGCAGTTATCTGCTTGTATTATGCGGTAACACACTGGAATTCCTGGTTTAACGCCATGTTGTTTATCCGCAATAAGTCCGGTTATCCATTGCAGCTGGTACTTCGTGAGATCCTGCTGCAGAATGATACGACAGCGATGACGGCAGGCGCGGAGGATTATATGATCAGTGAAACGATTCAGTTTGCAACCATTGTAGTAGCGACAGTTCCGATTTTGGCTATTTATCCGTTTATTCAGAGATATTTTGTAAAAGGCGTGATGATTGGCGCAGTAAAAGGTTAATTTCAGGAGGAAGAGGGTATGAGAGTCAGTTATGATACCATGTATCAGGAATTTGTACGTGTGTTATTAAAACGGGGTTTTACAAAAGAAAAAGCGGAACTTTCCGCAAAATTATATGCGGATGCCAGCAGAGATGGCGTATACACCCATGGATTAAACCGTTTTCCAAAGTTTATGACCAGCATTGATAAAGGCTGCGTGAATATTCAGGCGGAACCGGTATTGAAAGAGTCTTTTGGATTCTTTGAGAGATACGATGGACAGCAGGGACCAGGCAATTTAAACGCTTATGCCTGCATGAAACGGACCATTGAGCTGGCAAAAAAACATACCATGGGCTGCGTGGCCTTATCCAATACGAATCACTGGATGAGACCTGGTAATTACGGACTGATGGCAGTAGAAGAAAATTGCATCGGAATTCTCTGGACTAACACCGTTCCCAATATGCCGCCGTGGGGCGGACGGGAAGCCAGATTGGGCAATAACCCGGTAGTTCTTGCAATTCCTCACGGAGGCACCCCGGTATTGGTGGATGTGGCCATGTCCATGTTCTCTTATGGAAAACTGGAAAGCTACGCCCGTTCTGGAAAAGAACTGCCGGTAGATGGCGGATACAATAAAGAACAGGAAATTACCAAAAACGCAGCGGAAATTCTGGAAACCCATCAGTGTATCCCGATTGGATATTGGAAGGGCTCAGGACTGTCTCTGGCATTAGACCTGATCGCGGCAACCTTAGCAGGTGGACGGACCTCCAGAATGGTAGGAGAACTGCCGGTAGAGACGGAGCTTTCCCAGGTATTTATGGCGATCAGCCTGGACGCTTTTGCAGATAAAGAGACATTGATGAAGCATATCGATGAGACTCTTCGTGATATGAAGACTTCCCTTCCAGTGTCAGAGAATCATCCGGTTTATTATCCAGGAGAAAATATGATGCGTGTCAGAAAAGAAAATATGGAACTGGGTATTCCGGTAGATGAGGGAATCTGGCAGAAGGTTTTGGATATGTAAAAGGGGGCGTTGTTATGATAATTCCAGGAATGGTATCCGCTACGTTTCGTGAAAAAACGGTGGATGACATCATAAGACTATGCAAGGAAGCAGATCTTCAGGCTGTGGAGTGGTCGGAAAACGCCCATGTAATGCCTGGGGATCCAGAAGAAGCCGCAGAATTGTTAAAAAAGACCCAGATGGCAGGTCTGATCGTAGCGGCCTATGGTTCCTATTACCGTTTGGGACAAAATGAAGATCCTAAAACCGTTTTTCAGGCTTCTCTGGTGTCAGCCAAAGCGCTAAAAGCTCCGCTGATCCGTGTGTGGGCCGGAACGAAGCCGTCTTTGGAGGTCAGCGAAGAGGAAGCAAGAGCACTTGCTAACGAAGCTGCGGTTATAGGAGAAATGGCAGCTGCTGAAGGAATTAAAATCGCTTTTGAGTGGCATAAAAATACGCTGACAGACACCAATGAATCCGCAATGAATCTGTTAAATCTGGCGGACCAGGATAATTTATACTGTCTGTGGCAGCCGACAGTAGCCCTTTCCATGGAGGAACGGTGCGAAGGCTTGCGGCTTTTGAGAGAGCGAAAACGCCTTTTGAATTTACATATTTATTATTGGCTGGATGGCGCCCGGAGACCTTTGCGGGAAGGTGTGGGAGAGTGGAGCCGGTATTTAAACCAGGTTGATGAGAGGGAAAACCGGTTTGGTCTTCTGGAATTTGTTATGGGGAATACAGAAGAGCAGTTTTTAGAGGATGCAAAAATACTTCACGAAATCTTAAAAAACTAAATGATTCAGGGGGAAATCAGATATGGCAGATTTATATGTAAAATCACTGGATATGATCAATCCGTTTGTGGTAGCGTCCAGTCCGGCTACACAGGGCGCAAGAAATGTATTAAAGAGCGCGAAAATGCGTCCAGGAGCCATTGTCCTGCGTAACTTTGGCCATGGTTCCGGCGGCGGCAGCTTTATCGGGCCAGACAGCAAGGCCATGTATGGCGGCCAGATGTGCGTCCACAGTCATGCAGTGGGAAGACAGATCAAGGATAGCATCAGCACCCTGGAGCAGTATTGCGAAGAGGTACAGAAGATCAAGAGAGAAATGGACAGTGACATTAAGCTCTGGGTTTCTGTGGGACATTACAGCGATATTGTACGTGGTGGAAACTGGGAAAAAGAGTGGGCCAGACAGGCAAAAGAACTGAAATTAGCAGGCGCTGATGCCATTGAACTGCATTTTAATACTCCAGGTGTTGCGGTTGCCAAGGACCGGACATTTGCATATCATCAGCTGCTCCGCCACAGTATTGAGCTGATGAAGAAGACAGTGTCGGATATGCCGATTATGGCGAAGCTGGCTATTGAGTCTACAGATGTGCTGACATCCATCCGCATTGCGGAGGCAGCAGGAGCTACGGCAGCAGGACCTACCGCCAGATGGAAAGGCTTCTATTTTGATCTGGACTGGAGAACCACTCAGGCAAGACCAGGAGCAGGTTATGGCGGAACCCAGGCGACGCCACTGGTTTGCTATTCCATCGCAGAGGCGAGAACAGCAGGCTGCAAGATCCCGATGTATGGCGGTGGCGGAGTCTTTAATTATGAACAGGCTGCAAGAATCCTCATGTCAGGCAGTCAGGCAGTGCAGTTTGGCGCATTAGCTTGTTCCGGCGGTGTTGGAGCATGTAAGAAGGTGATCGCAGATCTGGAGCGTTTTATGGACAAGAACGGTTACCGGGATATGGATAGTCTTTGCGGCGACGCGTTAAAGCTGTTCCAGATGGATAAAGACTTCACAGTGATGCGCCAGAACCGTCTGGCAGACGCTTATCAGGAAGCCAAGGTTAGCGACAAGTGTATTGGATGCGGACGATGTGTGGATGTGTGCTGGCATGAAGGCATCGAGATGAAAGAAAAAGCGGCGATGAAAACGGACAAGTGTATTGGCTGCGGTTATTGCTTCCAGGTATGTCCAACTGGAGCTCTTCACGTAGAAAAAGAGAAGATTTTAGCGGCACCATTTGAAGAACAGGGTATTACACGTGGCGTATAAGTCTGTTTTAGAGGGAGATGTCATATGGTGATGACAGGTAAAACACAGGAAGAGCTGTTGACAGAAGAGCTATGGAGCGCGGCAGAACAGGGTGATCTGCAGGAAGTAAGGAAGCGGAGTGAATATGGTGCTGCGGACATGACGTTGTTTGATGAAAACCGTCATAATACTTTGTGGTATGGGGTAAAATCCGGGAATGCTGATTTGGTGAAATATCTGGTGGAACGGATCGGATTGAATCCGCTGGAGGCGGACTGTGAAGGAAAAACACCGTGGGATCTGGCGGTGGAACTGAGATTTACAGAGATAAACCAGTATCTGGAATCACATCTGGGATATTCTTATGAAGATACCTATCACAATCCAATACGGAGGGGCTTTTTCCCAGATCCATCTATCGTGAGGGTCAATGATGACTATTACATGGTGAATTCCACATTTGTGTATTTTCCGTGCATTCCCATTTCCCATTCAAAAGATTTGATCCATTGGAATGTAATTGGTTATGCCATCACAGAGTCGGAATGGGCAGTGGAATTAGAAAATTTGCATGGTGGAATGGGATATTGGGCACCAGATATTTCTTATTGTGACGGCAGATTTTATATTACAGCTACTCTGCGGAGAAATGATGATATGTGGCCGAAACGGCTTCAGATGGTAACATCTTCCGAAAAGCCGGAAGGTCCTTATGAGAAACCGGTATTTCTGGATGATGATGGAATTGATCCGTCTATTTTTCACGATGATGACGGCAGAAAATACATGCTCCTCAATAAAGGAGCCAGGATCATCGAACTAACCGGTGACTGTAAAGCCATAAAAGAACCGGGGAAACTATTGTGGTATGGTGATAACAAGCGAAAGCCAGAAGGACCGCATTTGTTGAAAAAGGATGGATACTATTATCTGTTTTTAGCAGAGGGTGGAACCGGGAAAGGACATTGCATCACCGTAGCCAGGGCAGACCATATCGATGGACCATACGAGCCGAGTCCTTATAATCCCATTCTTCATCAGTGGAAAAAGGATGCTCTGATCCAATGCTGTGGACATGGAAAGCCGGTGCAGCTTCCCGATGGAAGATGGTATATTGTATACTTATGTCTCCGGGTTCTAAATGGGGAATACGGCATTCTCGGAAGGGAAACGGCTATGGATCCATTAACCTGGACTCCAGATGGATGGCCCATCATCAATGGAGGGCGCGGCCCGTCAGATCAGCAGAAAATGCCTTGGAAATGTGATGAAAAGGCGGTTAGTAGGGATGTGAGGCTATGTGGTGGATATCCGTTTTGGAAAAATCAGTTATGGATGAGTCCGAGACCATTTGCAGAGGGAAAAGTATATGAGGCAGTTGCTGAAAATGGTGAAAACTCATTGGAAATTCAGGGAAATGGATATGATCTGAACCAGGTTGCCTGCAGAGGTGCATTACTCAAACGCCAAGATAAGTTCCAGGGAACTGCTCAGTGTTGTTTCGTGATTCCAGAGCTGGATGAGGAAGAAGATACCGGGATGACCTGTTACTACGATGAGAACAGCTACATAAAGATCGGAGTAAAAAGGGAAAAAGAAGAGTACAGAATCTTCCTCTCAGAATATGTAGGCGATGAGTATCGAAGCAATGTATTAACAGAACAAGTGATGCCAGGAGAGATTATCTGGATAAAAGTTGAATATCGGAAATTGCAAAGAAGCTTTTTCTGGCGGAATGCAGAAGACTCCCAGTGGCATGAGATAGGGAAACTCCAAGATACATGCTATTTAAGCAGCGAAGGACTGAAAAAAGGGAAGCGGTTTTTGGAGTTTATGTACATGGAAATATAAAGGTAAAATTTTTTAATTGGGAAGAAAAATAGAAAAGAAAGTGTATAAAGCTCCAGATAGAAAATGCTCTATAAATGAAAATATTCTATCTGAAGGTTTGGTTTAGTGAATCTTTTAAAATAATATGGGGATAAAAGGTGGTGAAGGGAATATAAATGCTAAAAGAATAATTGAATTAGCAGAAGGATCAGCAAAATGTTTTATGATTGATGATGGGGAAAAACAGTATTTTTTTAAAATTTACCAGAATAAATTTCTGTTAGAACATGTAGAGAAAGAAATATTTGTTTGCAATTTTCTTCGAGAAAATGGATTTTGTGTTTCTGAATTTATACCAACGAATAGAGAAAGTAGAATTGATATTGATAATTTCGTTGATTATGTAAAGGTATATAATGATGTTGGGGTCAAAAGCCCCATAGTACTTTGAAAATTTTACACAAACACGCTAGTTCTTGCTCGATGTGATATACTGTATTTATCAATGAAAGCCTGCTAAATATACAGATGTCATTCAGAGCAAACTCTTATCAGCAACTATCTCTTACAGATACTTACAACGGACTTACTTCTCGTGAACAAAAAGCATTGGAACACTCATGGGTGAAAACATTTGCGGAAGATATTTTTCCATCTATTGATGAAGAACCTTTTGCGGTTTTATATTCTTCCAATGCCTCCAGACCCAATACACCGGTTAATGTTTGCATTGGTTCATTGATTATTAAGGAAATTTTTGGTATCTCGGATGATGAAATTGTTGAAAATCTGGTGCTGGATCCCCGATACCAGTATGCGCTTCACACGACGAGTTGTGAAGAACAGCCGCTGAGTGATAAAAGTCTTTCACGTTTCCGTAAACGTTGCTATGATTACGAGTCTGTTTATGGTGTAGATTTACTGCATAACTGCATTACCAGTTTAAGTGATAAGGTTGCAAAAATGATGGATATCAGTCCACGTATCAAACGGATGGATTCTATGATGATTGCTGCAAATATCCGAAAACTCAGCCGTACAGAACTACTCTATACCTGCGTAGCAAGACTGGTCATTTACCTCCATAAAAACTGTTCGAAGGATTTGCCGGAGAAATTGGAACATTATTGTGATCCGAATGATTACAATAAAACCTTTTACTATAATAACGATTCAGATACAGATAACCAGTTAAAAGCAATCCTTGAAGATGCAGATAAATTACTGTCTGTCTGTGGCTCAGATTATGATGAAGTGACTGAATATCAGCTTTTGGTACGTTGTCTTTCCGAACAGACGATTGTAGAAGAAGCTTCCAGACGACTCCGTACAAAAGAAGACGGGGGATTCCATTCTGGTATGCTTCAGAACCCTTCCGATCCAGATGCGACATTTCGAGCAAAAGCAGGAAAGGAACATCAGGGATATGTTGCAAATCTTGAAGAGACCGTTGGTAAAAATGGTTCTGTAATCACAGACTATCAGTATGAGAAGAATAATTACAGCGACAGTCAATTCCTGAAAGACAGTCTGGAACGTAGTGAAGTTCATAAAGAAGAAACAACTCTAATTGCAGATGGTGCCTATTCCGGAAAAGAAAACCATGATCTTGCCACAGAAAAGAACATCCGACTGATCAATACCGATTTATTCGGCAAACCAGTAGATGATATCCTTGCAGATTTCGTATTTAATGAAGATGGGACAAAAGTGGTAAGATGTCCAGCTGGATATGAACCAAAATCGTGTGGATACACAGGAGGTAAGTCACAGCAGTTTCATGTTTCATTTACAAGAGACCAATGTGCTGGATGTCCGAACAAAGATCGATGCCAAGCCAAAATTCACAAGAGAGTCAGTTCTGTGACCTTGTCCATAAAAGCTCATGAGCGAGCAATGCAACAGCTGTTTATGGGAACAGAAGAATTCCGCAAGCTTTTCAAAATCCGCAATGGAGTAGAAACATTACTCTTCATGTTGAGAAAATTGTATCGTGCCGATCGGATGCCAGTGAGAGGATTGATACGAGGGAGATTCTTCTTTGGCTGTAAAATTGGAGCACTGAACTTCAAGAAACTCTTCACATACCGGAAGGGATTAGGTCATTATGCCCAAAATCCAGTGTTGAAATAATAAACCGGGAATAATTGCCTGATACAACCCAAAAAAACGTCTCAAAAATACCGTTATGAAAACAATTGTGTAAAATTTTCAGTGTGCCTTACAGCCCTACAACCTATTCACTTACGCCTAGCCCACTTCATTACCTCCATGAACTGTAAGCTGTTACCGATGGTGTGGCTAGCACCTTGTCGGAGAGGATTTCCACCTCTTAAACATCACACCCTTAGCTAGGCAGTCTGGCACCGAAATAAATATAAGACCAGAGTGACGACGTTTCTGAAAAGGCGGAAGTCAGCACGTGGGTTTATCGCTATGGTAAGATTTCACACGGCTCTGCGGTGTTTCTTATGCCAGTCATGCAACACAATGGCAATACATCAACTGGGGAGAGCCTGCTCCCTCCCTGTAAGGAATGCAGGGTATAACGCACAACCAAAAAGGAAGGAGGTTAAACGGGGCGCAGGATGGTCGGATAGTACTGTAGATACTGTTTAATAGCGGAGGAGGGAAGCCGAGAGGGAACAGTACCCTGCTGTCCCTACCGTGCAAAGCTATATCAAGAGGGAAACATTATCTATACACAGGGATAGGAGACATAATGGAAACTAAACTTGCGAGAATATCACAAATGTCAGCCGAGAACCCTGACATGGTGTTCACTTCGCTCTATCACCCTATCAACAGCGAAATGCTGAGGAAATGTCACAATAGAATGGACGGGACAAAGGTGGTCGGAGTGGATGGCATTACAAAAGAAGAATACGAAAAGAATCTTGAGAACAACCTAAAAAATTTACAAGAACGGCTGAAAAGGAAAGCCTATAAGCCAAAGCCAGCCAGGCGGGTGGAGATTCCAAAAGATAATAGGAAAACTAGACCGCTGAGCATTTACTGTTACGAAGACAAGTTAGTACAGGAAGCATTAAAGAGGATACTGGAGGCTGGAGGCAGTGTTTGAGCCGCATTTCTATGACGAAATGATGGGGTTCCGACCCAACAGGGGATGCCACAAGGCACTGCGTAAGCTAAATGTGATGATAGAAAAGAATGCTACAAACTTCATTCCGGATGCAGATGTAAAGGGATTCTTTGACCACATAAACCATGAGTGGGCAGTTAAATTCATCGAGGCGAAGATTAAAGACCCCAACATACTACGGTTGGTGCGGAAAATGCTAAAAGCAGGAATTATAGAAGACTTCCAATGCGAAGAATCGGAGGAAGAAAGTGGGCAGGGCTCAGTGTGTTCCCAGGTCATTGCAAATATCTATATGTGTTATGTCCTTGTATGGTGGTTTAAGGAAAAGACACAGCCAAATCTCAAAGGATTCAGTGGATTGGTAGTTTATGCCGATGATTTCGTATGCTGTTTTCAATACAAGGCGGAGGCAGAACAGTTCTACAAAAGGTTGTCCGGAAGGATGGGGAAGTTCGGGTTAGAACTGGAAGAGAGCAAACGCAGACTGATTGAGTTCGGCAGGTACGCCGAAGAAAACAGGAAACGCCAAGGGAAAGGAAAATCAGAGACCTTTACATTTCTGGGATTCACCCATTACTGCTCGCACAGCAAGTCAGGGTACTTCAGGGGTAAAAGGAAAACAAGTAAGAAGAAGTTTGCAAAGAAATGCAAGGAAGTCCATAGACCGATTAGTTCCATCAGGAATTGGACACTTCGTCTGATAATAGCTAAGCTGAATCAGATACTTGTTGGGTATTATCATTATTACGGCATAACTGACAATTTCAGAGCCATAAACAGCTTCTGTTATAGAATACGGTGCAGCCTGTTTTACTGGCTCAATCGGCGTAGCCAGAAAATCAGCGACACATGTAATGCATTTAACGATATGTTAAAGGTATATCCGCTAACCAAACCGAAGATATATGTCAGTACATATGGGACATAAGTGAACAATTCGCTTTGTAGGGAGCCGAATGCGGGAAAATCGCACGTTCGGTTCTATGTAGGGGTACGTCCCGTGAGGGGCGTATCTACTCACCAGGTGTTATATAGAAGGTCATTAAAGTTTTAACCACTCTTTTGCCCCCAACATCTTTATATAGGAAAGAGAAAATATAGTGAAATAAAAGGAATATTGAACTTCTGTTTTTGCGGAAACCATAAAGAAGTATTTCTAGCAAGAAATGAAAGGATATTGTTATGGAATATAAAAAACGAAAATGTTATGTAGTAGCTGAAATTGGTTGTAATCATATGGGCAGTATTGATGTCGCAAAGAAAATGATTGAAATAGCAATCAAGTATTGCAAGGTGGATGCTGTAAAGTTTCAAAAAAGATGTATTAGAGAATTGTTAAATGAAGAGCAATATAATTCACCACATCCGTGTCCAGAGAATGCCTATGGAGTAACATATGGAAAGCATAGAGAAGCTTTAGAGTTTAATTTAGATCAACATCGAATACTTATGGAATTCTGTAAAGAAAACAGAGTTGTATATTCTTCATCGGTTTGGGATTTGACATCAGCAAAAGAAATAGCTGAATTACAGCCTTCATATATTAAAATTCCGTCAGCATCCAATTTGAATTTTGAAATGTTAACATGGTTATGTGAAAATTACTTTGGAGAAATTCATCTATCCTTAGGTATGACATCTCTAAGTGAAGAAGAAAAAATCGTAAAACTTTTTCGAAAAATGGAACGAAATCAAGATTTGGTGTTATATGCCTGTACTTCAGGATATCCCATACCATATAGTGATTCTTGCATTATGGAAATTAAAAGACTTAGAGAAAAGTATGGTGAGGTTGTAAAAAAGATTGGCTATTCAGGACATCATCAGGGGATTGCTATAGATGGAGCAATAGTAGCATTAGGAGCTGAAATTATTGAGAGGCACTTTACTCTCGATAAGAATTGGAAGGGAACAGATCATAAGGCATCTTTGCTTCCAGATGAGATGAAGACGTTGGTAGAAAATTTGAATTTTATTTCACAAAGTATGCAGTACAAAAAATCAGATATCTTGCCGATAGAAGAAATTCAAAGGAAAAAATTGAAAAGTTTATAAGGAGACAACAATGAATGTAGCATTAATACCTGCACGAGGTGGGAGTAAATCAATTCCAAAAAAAAATATAAAAATACTAAATGGAAAGCCATTGATTTATTGGACAATTAAAGCCGCAGTTGAATGTAAGTATATAGATTGTGTTTATGTAGCTTCAGAGGATGAGCAGATTCGGCGAGTTGTAGAGGAATTTCAGTTTGGAAAGGTTAGAACAATTGATAGAAGTATGGAAAGTGCATCCGATACAGCTGCTACAGAAATCGTGATGTTAGAGTTTGCACAAAATTATGATTTCGATAATATTGTATTAATTCAGGCAACATCACCATTGTTGGTTGCTGATGATTTGAATCGTGGATTTGAGAAAATGTGCAATCCTAATGTCGATAGTGTCTTATCAGTGGTGGAACAAAAAAGATTTGTTTGGGAAAAAAAGGCGGATGGATTTGTAAAGGCAATAAATTATGATGTCCGGTGTAGACCGAGAAGACAGGATTTTGACGCTGCACTTATTGAAAATGGAGCGTTTTATATTACAAAAAAAGAAAGACTTTTGCAGTCACAATCACGCATATCTGGTAATATCAGCGCAGTAAAAATGTCAGAAAAAACATATTGGGAAATTGATGAACCAAGTGATTTTGAGACGGTTGAGATATTAATGCGGAAAAAAATGAATGAAAACGGTGAGGTGCAAACGAAGAGAGAATTTAAATTATTTCTTACAGATTGTGATGGCTGTTTAACTGATGGTGGAATGTTTTTTACAAATAGTGGTGATGAGTTTAAAAAATTTAACGCAAAAGATGGTCAGGGATTTCAATTGTTAAAAGAAGCTGGTATTAAAACGGGAATTATAACAGGAGAATATGGAGAATTAATACGCTCTCGTGCTGATAAACTGAAAGTTGATTATGTAAAAATGGGGGTGAAAAACAAAAGATTAGCAATCGAAGATATTTGTAAAGAACTGGAGATAGGATTGAAACAAGTGATTTATATTGGAGATGATATAAATGATCTAGAGACCATGAAAGTTGTTGGATATAGTTGTAGTGTTTCAGATGCAATTATGCAGATTAAAAGCATTGCAAATTATATATCCCCTCGTGTTGGCGGAGATGGGGCTGTAAGAGATTGTATTGATTATTTATTTGATCAACATATTTTATAGCATTATTTTAAATAGTAGTAGAGAAAATATGGATAAATATATAAGAAACAAAACAATAGAAAGATACATAGATTCGTTTATTTTGCATGAAATGAAAGAAAATGGTTTTAACCGGTATGATATAATTGTGCGTTTACTTGCTGTTGAGGAATATTATAAAAAAAACAATTATGGTTTTCTAATGTATGAACAAATGCAAGAGATTCGATTTAAACAAAAGCCATATATAAGAGAGGCTCTTGAGAAAAGAGGAAAACTAAGATTCTGTGAGTTAATTGATAGCATAGAAAAGAACGGCTATAACGATAACGATAACCCAATATTGTTAAATGACTGCGCACATTTAATTAATGGAGCACATCGGTTAGCTTTGGGTTTTTTTTATAAAATTGATTTTTTGACATGCCGATATTCGAATTTAGAGCAAGGATATCATGATCATATCCAATATGGTTTAACGTGGTTCGAAGAGAACTTTGAACAAAGTCAATGTTTAATTATTGAACGAAGAATGAAACAGCTTCTTGATGAGAGAGGAATGCTGGCATATTCCATTGTATGGCCTGTAGCTTATCCTTATATTGACAGTATAGAAAAAGAAATATCTCAATATTTTGAGATCATATCTTATTTGAATTTAAACTTTATAGATAGAGAAACACTAATTAGCTTTATTGAATTGGTATATTCTAGAGATCCTTATCGTGCAGAAAGGGCAAGTGAAAAAATAGTTAATTTGGGTCCTAATATGCCAATGAATATACGTATTTTTCAAATGAAGTTTTCTATTGCAGATACACCTATAGAGGAGAAAATTTGCCAGGGAAGAGATGTTCGTTTTATACCAATTGAATATTTACAAAACGCTAAAGGAAAAATTCGTGAACTAATAAAAAAAGATATAAAAGAATATGTTTTTGATAATGCATTTCATTGTGGGCAGACAATTAGTGAAAATATATTCTTACAAGAGTTATATGATAATATTAAATAGAAAGGATTAATATGGTGAAAGGTAAGAAGCATACGTCAATATTATTAACGTGTGGCCCAAGGCTATGTGAAATGAAAGATTTTTATAAATATTGTAAGATGGGCATATGTGAATATAGAATTCATTTGGGAAAAACCGATCGCGATAATTTGAAGATTGTAGAAAATCTGATGGAAACACAGATGCAGCTAGAGTCTAAAATTGATATTTACATTGATATTCCAACAACGAGACCGAGACTAGGAAAGAATTTGACAGGTGCTAATAATACTGTTGTATGTAAAGGTGAACGTTTTAATATTGTGTTTAGAAATGACGCTAACTGGAAAAACAATTTAAATACGTTTGAAAATAATATATGCATTTTGCATTTTGAAAAGCACAGAAAATTTATAAAAAAGGGAAGTAAAATTCTATTAAAAGATGGTAGTTATACGGGATTAGTAACAAACATAAATGAATTTGGTATTGAGATTATGTGTACAAGTGATGTGAAACTATATGAGTCTGAATCAGTAATGTTTCCGGAAGCACAGTTGGAATTTGATATGTTTGATGATAAAACAATAGAATTTTTGTCAGAGATAAAAAAGCGTAATATTAAAGTAAATAAATTTATTATTTCGTTTTGCCATAATAAAGAGACAATCATTAGCTTGAGAAAATCTTTAAGTCGATTTTTAGGATATAACGTATCTATAATGGCAAAAATAGAAGATATGCAAGGAGTTTTAAATGTAAATGAAATAGGGGAAGAAGCAGATGCAATTATGATTGGAAGAGGAGATTTAGGGCCATTAGTGGGGTTCGAAAATTTACCTCGAATACAAGAAAAACTTATAATTCGGGCGAAAAATATAGGTAAAAAGGTGTATGTTGCAACTCAATTTCTGGAAGAGCTTGCACAGAAAAATCATATATGTTCCCCAGAACTAAATGATATTTATTTGGCATTGTGTCAAAATGCAGATGGGATAATGCTTTCTGGAGAAGCTGGAGGAAGTCCAAATTCTTCTATATGCATAAATGTGCTATATGAAATGATTAATTTTTATGAAAGGATGGAGAAAAATATGAAAAAAGCAATCAAACGTACTCAGATTTTAGCAACAATGGGGCCAACATTACAAAGTGTTGAGGATGTGGTTAGAATGATAGGACTTGGAGTTTGTCAATTTCGTATCCATATGGGATTGAGAACTCGTGATTTTTGTGGTTATTATCGAAATGCTATGAGAGCTTCAGAACAATTAAATCAAGAGATAAACATTTTATTAGATTTGCCTTCCACACGTCCTAGAGTTGTTAATATGGAAGAGTATACATTTAAATCTGGTGAGTTTGCATATATAGTTGATGTGGCATCACCTATATATGCTGATGAGAACAATTATAAAAATATTCCGTTACCTAATTTTGTCAGCCTAATTTGTTATATTAATATAGGTGAGCATATTATGTTTCGAGATGGACATGTAGTTTTTGAAGTGAAAAAAAAGTTTAAAA
>ERZ827452.2398-NODE-2398-length-14281-cov-2.537818_pt1 | contig 14281 bp, 10 predicted proteins | sample MGYA00519866_ERZ827452 | MGnify/ENA primary metagenome ERZ827452 (study PRJEB31778, sample SAMEA3449307) | human gut metagenome | biome: human gut; feature: human-associated habitat; material: faeces | place: United Kingdom | collected 2010/2012 ... | reverse complement strand
ATCATCGTCCAATTGGACAGATAAAATATTCACTAATTTAATTCAACCAACAGGTTAATATTCTCTATATCATTTTGATTTAAATCCATCACTCGCTCCAAATCTACCTCGAAACCATCCATGATAAACAACGGTTGATTATATTCCGGACGTTTTTTCTGATTCTCCAAGTCAGAAATATCCAACATCGTGGATGCCCCACGCAATTGAATCTCGGGTAGTGTATTCGGATCCGACCCCATCTCGTTATTCTGAACGATCAACAAACTAGCATCAATATTGGCCAATGTCTGAATTAAATTTCGTGAAAAATTTACCTTCAAATCCTCTTTTGTTACGGAAGTTACCGCCCCCGTGAAACTCTCTTTCGGCTTGTTGAAAATCCCTGTCACAACGACCTCTTCCACCTGCTGCAAATCCTCCTCCAACACGATCCGCAGCGTATCTGTTTTTTCCGTAAAAGCGATTTTCTGTTTTTTATATCCCACGAAAGAAAACTCCACCTCCCCTTTCGTCACAGGTAAATCTATCGCAAACCATCCTTGGGCATTGGTTGCCGTTCCCAAGCTCACCCCCACCATTCTTACCGTCACCCCTGGTAGCGGTTCTTTTTTCTTATCACGAACCCACCCTTTTAATCGCACGGATTTCTTTTCTTCTTTCGTTTCCTGAGGTTGAATCACAATCACATAATCTTCAATCTGGTAAACGAACCCCGTGTTTCGAAGAACTTCATCCAGAATCTCTTGGATAGTAGCCTCATGTACGTTTATTGATTTTACCCGGATATTCCTCACGTCATCCATATTATAGATAAACGTGAACTCACTACTTTTCCGGATGGTTGAAAAAACATCCGTCAATGCGACATTTTCCAATGCCAGAGTAAACCTTGCATTCTGTGAATAACTTGCTGCCGATACCGAAACAGACAACAAGAAAAAAAAGCACAAAAATTTCATAACCAACAATGTTTTTCGCAGCCTTATTTTCATAAGACCACCAGAGTTACATTTTTTTTTCATAACTTTGTTCTTGAGTTTTACATTGAATTAAATATTGAATGTATTCGGACAGATAGCATGGGGGTGCTGTCTGTCTTTTTTTATTCATACACGTTTATAGTTCTATCTTTTATTTCAAATTTTACACGTTTAGTTTGTTCTATTCTTCTCAGGATCTCGTTTATATCCCCATAACGTCTAATCTCGACAGAGAATTTCATCTCTTTCAACGCTGGGTTCATATAAAAAACATTCACGTTATACCAGCGGGCCATATCATCCAGAATTGTCTCCAAATCAACATCTTCAAAATAAAAAACTCCCTCTTTCCACAATACAAAATTACGGGCATCTACCTGTTTCACCCTAAACTCGTCATCAGACCATATTGCTTGCTGGTTAGGCGATAAAATAACCTGTTCATTACCTTTTTTCAACTGCACCTTTCCTTCGACCAACGTGGTCACCATATCTTCTTGATAAGCCGAAACATTAAAACTTGTTCCCAAAACCCGAATATCAACCCCATTCACGGTTACAATAAAAGGTTTTTCCTTATTCTTTGCCACTTCAAAATAAACCTCTCCCTCCATCTCAACTTTTCTCTCCTTACCCGTGAAAGCCACCGGATAACGCAACCTCGACTCCGCGTTCAACCACACCCGAGTTCCATCTGCCAATTCCAACGAAAATTCACCTCCTCGCGGCACGATCAACGTATTATACTTTACTTCTGTCGATTGTCCGGCTAAAGAATCTTTCCCCGAATACTTTACCCTATTATCTGATGTCAAAATTCGAGTACCTCCCACCTCTTCTAGTTGCAAACTTGTTTCTGGCCTCAAATCCATCTTTTTCCCATTAGCAAGTACAAGCTGCGCTTTCATGCTACCATGTTCAATTTGGGCAACAGTACCATTCTCCACCTCCTGCTTTTCTTCATTTACAAGCCAAAAAATCCCAATGCTCACGAATAACACGATAACCGCCGCATACTTACTCCACGTAATCCACCGGTCAGTCTTCCGAACCGTATGAGATTTCACTGTCCCCCATCGGGATTCCATTAACTGCCTCCCCCGCTCCTGATCCTTCCAAGCCTCGTTCCCAGCCTTTAATGATTCTAAAATATTCGCATATTCCCCCCGGTGTCGTTCGTCCTCATCCAACCAACGGGCCAACACGACCCGATCCTTGTCATCAATCGTTCCGATCAACTCTTCGGCAATAAGCCGGGCAATATCCAAACGTTTTTTTAGTAAATCCATACTTTTACATTTGTAATTTTATCATAGAGATTGCTTCAAATGAAAAGTGGGTAGGTCAAACTAGAAAAAAAATTCAAAAAAAGAAAAGATTTAACATTTACTCCCCTAACAGGAACATCAAAATCACAAAGTAATTTTGGGATAGGGCCCCCCTTAATGTCTCGTAAGCCGACTTTTTCAAACACTTCACCGTGTTCACGGAAATACCTAATTCTTCCGCGACCTCAGGGTTCGTTTTCCCTTCCAGATTCAAAAGGATCACGTTACGAGTCTGTGGTGGCAACTGGTCAATAGCAACATATAACATTCGCATGGTCTCCTGCCGGGTAACCTCCTGCAAGAAATCGTAATCATCCACGTTACTCTCATCCAATTGCGCAAAATAATTTTCCTTCGCCCGTTGATGCTTACAATGATTCCAGTACAAATGACGCGCAACCGTGTATAAAAAAGCTTTCCCGTAATCAACAGAAACAATCTCATCCCGCCGTTCATAAACCCGGATAAAAGTCTCTTGTGCTAAATCTGCCGCTAATTCATCATCCCCCGTGTAGCGTTTCATGAAAGCGTACACGGATGGAAAATTCTCCCGAAAGAATACTTCAAAGTCTTTATTGGTCTGAATAATAGCACTCATAGTGCTACAAAAGTAACTATTCCTCCGAAATATTCAAATACACAATAATTGAATCATTACAAAGTCCGATACAATCTTGTAAACAACTATATCATCTCTTTCTCCCTTAAAATAACATAGGGGAAAACTTTCAAATCTCGTTTCCCCCTGTTATTAAATTACTCAAACAAAGCATTTATATATTCGATCATCTCTTCCCGACGTAATCCTTTCTCCTTTATTTTTCCCTCCGGATCGATCAGATAAATCATCGGAATACCACTCACATTATAACTCTTCGCCACGGGACTTTCAAATGCTTTTAAATCTGAAATAACCTTCCACGGTAAATTATAATGTTTTATATCTTCCTCCCATTTCCCTCGCTCGTCATCCAGATTAATCGTAAACATTACAAAATTCTTATCTTGCGTATTCTTATAAACTGTTTCAAGGAAAGGTATCTCCAATTTACACCATCCACACCAAGATGCACTAAACTCCAGCAATACATATTTTCCCCTATAATCTGACAATTTGTAAGTATTACCCTCCAAATCCTCTAACGTGAAATCATACGCCATCACTCCCGGTTGTACCCGTTTTTCCTTTTCTAATTTTACCCGGCAATTAGCGATATATGCGTTCTCGGCTAAAGAAACATCGAAAGCATTCAGCGCTTTTTCCATCAAGGGAAGATTATTAGCACTAATATATTCCGAAACAAAATAAGGAGCCACCTCACTACGTGCATACCCCGGAAGATTCAGAATGTAATCCACCACCTTATCATAAGCCTGCTTGTAAGGCTCTGCTAAAGAATCATATAAAGTCCGGTTATCTTTAAACGCCTTACTCCGGTCGTAACCGATTCTGCCATACTCTTTCATAAACTCTTGCCCGTTCTTTTCTATGGCAACAAATTCATCATGTGTTTTACTCCCAGTAATTGTTAGACTCTTCAAATTATTAAAATCCCCTTGAACTTCAACCTCACTATTATCCAAAAATATACTGAAAGAACCCACAAAATCATCTTCTCCCTTCTTAACAACGAAAGAAACCAAACGAGGGTAATCCACCTTACCCGTGTAAACCACTTGGCCATCTTTCAACTTCAAAGTATCTATATACCACTGGGTAGGATTCGGAACCCTTTCACTCACGAAAATTTCACACTCCGGAGCATTTTCCAAACGCATTTTTACCTTAAAACCATCCGTTTGGGATGCACACGAAAAACAGAACAAACATCCTGTCAACAAAATCAATAATCTATTCATCTTTATTATCTTTAAATTTATCTTTCAATCCGGAAACCACGGCTGCAAACAAAGGATCATCCGCCGACCACCCACAATCTTTCATCGTTTTCTCTATCAATTCCAATCCTCGCTTACACATTTTTGCATCTCCCTTACGAATCAACATTCCATTTAATTGTAAAGTTACATCAAAACGAGCATCATTATCCAAACGAGAAAACTTCTTATCATACATTTTCAATGCTTTCTTCAAATCACCAGACAAAAAGGCTCTGGTAAACTCCACTATATCCAACAAATAATCCTGTCCGACAATTTCCGATTGAGCAACACACGTTTTATATGTATCTAAAAGTTGAACTGCATTCACTTTATCATGAAAAATTATTTCGTTACAATCATTCACAATCAACGGGAACAAATCGTCGTATATTTTACGATCCACACTATCTTTACTAACCGCTGCATCAAAATCCTTTTTATATTCCAGAAGATACTTGTATTCTGGTAACGACGGATTCTTCACGAATCGTTTCACGAGCATCCAATTTTCTTTACCACTTTTCTCTTGATCGGTCAATGTCCCCCAATATTCGTGCAACACCTCTTCCATCCGTTCTTTCATAAAAGCCCTAGCCAAAGTCTCTATATAACTATACACGAATTGCGGATCACGCTCCCCGTTGGCATATCTCTTCTCATAAGAATACAAAGAATGTTCTCCAATACCATTTTGCACATTCTGTAAAAATTCCTCTGCTTTCATTCCTCCCACCATTTTATGAATCACCTCTCCATCTTCATTCAAGATCAAAAAAGTCGGGTAAACCTTCACTTGATACTTCTTAGCCAATTCCCGCCCCTCCTCTTTTTCCATATCCGATTTAACATTTACAAAATGCGTATTCATAAATTGTCCCACGTCTTCCCGGCTAAAAACATCCTGCACCATCATTTTACAAGGGCCGCACCAACTCGTGTAGCAATCCATAAACACCATCTTTTTTTCCTGTTTTGCTTTTGCCAGAACTTTCGTGAAACTTCCCTCATCAAATTGTATCTGACATTTTGCCTGCAAGCACAATACAGATAAAAACAAACCGATTAATATCTTATACATGATTTTTTCCATTAATTACACAATGTAGATAATGTCTCCAATACTTCATCCCCCCTCAAGTCCCGACACACGATTCGCCCTTCCGGATCTACCACGAAAGAGTCTGGAATCCCGCCCAAATTATATGCTTTAGCCAAAGGACTGTTTTTCATCCCTTTCAGATCAGACAAACAATACCATTCGATATTATACTCTTTGATCTCATGTAACCAAGCCTCTTTCCGATCATCCATCATCATCGTTACAAAAGCAACATTTTTATCTTTTAAAGCGTGATATGCTTTACGAATAAAAGGAATCTCTTTTTTACACCAGCCACACCAGGATGCACTAAATTCAACAAATAAATATTTTCCCCAGAAATCAGCCAAGGTGTACTTCCTACCATCTTTATCAAACACCTGAAAATCTGGGAAGGCTTTTCCCGGCTGTAAAGCCGTTTCCCGCTCTACGCTTTCTTGCATTCCGTTCAGATAATAAGAATCAGTTAAACTCGGGTCAAACTTTTCCACGATCTTCCCTCTTTGCATAACATCCAGAGATGCGGACAATTGAGCCACCAAATAAGCTGCTGCCGGACTTTTAGAAACTCCCGGCTCAAAAGCAAACAACCGGTCAATAATCACCATTTGCAACGAATCTCGCTTTCGACTCATCTCTCGTACTTCTTCCATCCTAGCCTCGGCAAAAGCCATCTGGATTTTTCCATTAAACTCTGCAACCAATTGTTTCTCCGGTAAAGACTTCAAATAAACATTATACCTGTGAATATCTTCATTAATCGGGGCAGAAGTAATCTTCAACGTTTTCTTCACCTCATCCAATTCGCTGTACACCTTCATATCCTCCGGCTCTATAAATATAGCCACCATCGAGGCCCCCAATCGCTGGTATTGCGGTTCCATGTCAAAAAACAATAGACCGGCCTGAGGCTCCGTGATCTTCCCTTCTAAAAAGTACTTTCCATCCTTAACCTCGCAACTATCCAATAAAACATTTCCCGGCGGATTCGTGTACAACTTCACGACACCTTTAGGTAATCCCTTCATCTCCCCAGAAATCGTGAAACGATCATGCTCCCGTTCTTTACATGCACAAAACAGGCATAGCAAGCTAACCAATAGCCATACATTTTTACATACTTTCATCACCTATACATTAAAGTATTCCCCCGCTTAGCGGGAGAATACTGATTTATTAATAAGTATCCCACTGATTACCTATCTTATAAATTAAATCCACCACACGACCGAACTTTCCGATAAATTCCATTCCTTCCAGAGTTTTTCCATCCCCAACGACCGAAACATCCAGTACCATAAAGTCACTCTTCGACGTGTCATCCGTATTCTCCAAAGCAATACCCAAACGTTCATAATTCGTGGGACAAACAGCAATATCCCGAATCGTCCGTCCAAAATCAGAACGTAATGGCTTTACCGTATTATCCTTGTGATTATAAACATACAGCACGTTACCTGATGCTATATACACGTAAGGACGATTCTGGCAAACAGCGAATTTCGTATTCTCATTGATGATTGAAGGATCAGGAAACTCCACCTCCGAGATCGACCGATACGTCTTCGCACCCCATCCGGAGAATCGGAATTTCTGCACGTATGCCTTGTTTTCCAAATTCGATTTCAGAACTGTCAGGAATTCATCCGTCGGGGTTGCCGTCGAGATTGGTCCTCCATCCAGTACCGTTTTCCCCATATCGTAAGGGATAAATGCCTTTTCCGAATCATTCGTGTAATCAAATCGTTTCATTTCTCCGGTTCGCACCAACATATAACTTGAAGTTTTCTTATCAAAACAGATAATATCATTACTAAAAAGCAAGTTTCCCCGAATTCCCAGATTTATTAATTCATAATCACCTGGATAAGGGAAATTTGGAAACAGACCATCCTGATAAAGAGCATCATATGATGCTTGAATATTACGTACATACAACTTACCATTACTGATAAGATAATCGTAATTCGTCACGCAATTCATTCTCATAGGCTTGAAATCCTTGGGTGCATCCCCCACGAACTCATCCTTCGTAGCTACCATTTTACTAAACGTGTTTCCATCCAATTCCACAGAATATTCTGGTCCATCCTGACAAGCCACGAAAATCTGTCCGATCTCTTCTGACGTCGGCAACCAATGTTCCATCAAGGCACAAGCCCCCCCGGCCAAATCCGTCCCGTTCACGCTTTTATAAATATCCGCATAAAGTCCCCCATCATCCCGAACATAGGACAACTCGGAAACGTTACCTTTATCCGCCAAGAGCATCCATCCGGAATAATACGTGGAATAAACCGATACGTTAAAACGGTTGATATACTCTACCCCTAAATCCTCATTCGTAATCGTAAACTCGGCATATAATCCAGCTTTCACGGGAAGGTCTCCCACAACAAAATTCAGACTTTCTTCTTCGCAAACCACCTTATTGTTTATTCTCCAAGCATAAGAAACTTTATCCGGCTTACCATTTGTCCAGGTCACCGTCGGGGTAATCGTTTCCTGTGAACCCACGTAAAAATCATAACTTTTCTCAATACCGCTCACAGAAACCTGCGGCACGGTATCATAGTCATAATTTCCTTTATCTTCATAACATCCGGCAATGAACAACGCCATTACCGTGACGATATATATAAATAATCTCTTCATAACTTCATCTTTAAATATTAACCTCTCATTGCCACTTTCATCAAACTACCATCCTCATCTTCAATCGGATGGTCCTGCAACCAATATTTGAATTGCAGCACGTAAGCCCGCATCGTCGAGTAATTCATCTCTCCCCCGTCTGCCTCTAACGTCATATCCGTCACCCCGATTTCCCGAATAAAAGTTTGGTATTTCAAGTCAGAATAAGTACCCAACCCGTTCGCCTCGTGCCAGTCATTCCACCACCCCGGACGAGTTAATTGATTCGTGATAAAAATCCGCCCTTTCCGATTTGCCTCAATTCCCGGCATAAAATCATCTGATACCTGCACTTCGAAAACGGCTATCGCACTCCCTTTAAGTGCTTTATTTCTCTTTACAATAACATTCAGATAAGCAACCGAATCATTTGCTGCAATCACCTGTTCTTCTGCTGGCATTTCAAAATCCACCCCGGCTTGGGCAGAACTTTCATCCTGCAAAAACTTCACGTTATACTTCCGGTCACGATCTACCAGAGGCGAAATCATCACTAATTTCAAAGCCACCGTTCCCGATTCCAGCGTCTCATCATAAGCAAACGAGAAAACGGTACTATCTTTTGACAACTTATCAAATTGTATACAGTTACTACTGGAATACCCTTTCAGGTTATCTTCCGAACATGACACCATTCCAAGAAACAACATCATGATAATTACATATAATATTTTCATAGTCAAATATTAATCTACTACTTAATTATTTAAATAATCTTCCTTACGCCCGCCGAACTCTACTTCCGTAGCTGGCAACGGCAAACAGAATTGAGACGGTTCAAGCGTTATCGTGGTACTCCCTTGATCAACCGGTAAGCCCAAACGTTTATACCAGTAAAACAACTGACCTTCCCCTATAAATTCCCGACGAGCCTCTCTCGTCAACTCCTTCACGAAATTATCGTAAGTAATCGTTGTTGAAATTTCCTCGGCTATACCCCTGTTTTTACGCAGTTCTTCAAGCAAACCGATGGCAACATCTTTATGGGCATTAAAACCGCTTTCCGCCGCAATCAGATACATTTCAGACAAACGGATCATCGGAACTTTCCCGCCATTTTCAGAATCTACATCCGCATATTTAACCGATATATCATACCCATTACTATTCGTAATTACCAAATATTCCTTCCGAAAATCATCAGAAGAAGGATAAATGGAAGTAACATCATTTATCGTGTAGTAATTATCTTGAGAGGCGTCATAAGAGTACCACAAATCATGAATACCGGCATAATTCAATGCAAACAGAATCTCGTTTTGCATGACGACATCCCGACTCTTCAAAGGAGCACTCACTGCACTTTCCTCGGTAAAAGGGAAGAACCCATCTTTCCCGGCCTGGATAACTTCTTGGGCATACGTGTAAGCCCTTTCATCCCCCATGTAATGATACACACGAGCCATCAACCCAGTAATTGCCCAATAGTTCATGCGATACGCCCGGGCTGTTGTAAAATCGTTCCCGATTTCTGTCACATAATGGTTATACATATCCTTAAAACCCTCTTCCCGGGCCGGATCAACCGTACTTAACATCGTCCGGGCACTATCAAGATCTGTCAAAATCAATCGAACTATCTCGCTCGTCTTTTTTTGACCATGCACCCGGTCCGTGAAGTTATCGGCATAAGGCAAACACAAAGCCTCTGAATTCTCCTTCCATGACGGGGCAAATGCTCTCAACAAGTCGAAATGTAAGTAAGCCCTTAATGCTTTCGTTTCCGCAACCAAAAACTTATACTCTTCACCTTCAAAAAACGAGGGGGACTTCTCACTCAAGTAATCCAATAAAACATTACAATTCGCAATACTATTGTAATTCTTTAACCACAAATTCTTAATCACATCTTGAGAATTCGAATTTTTGTAATTATACCGGGATGCCTCGTAAAGAAAGTGATACTTGTCCTGGTAAACATCATAATACTGGGCCAACACATCCATCAACCCGAACGTCATGTGCGTTCCATACGAAGATGCATCCGTCATCGAGGTATATATACCATACAAGGCATTCTCGAACCCTTTGGGTTTAGAAAACAATTTCTCTGCATTCACTTGTGCTTGCGGGGTCACATCCAGCCAACTATCACAACTGCTGTTCGTCAAAGCAAACACGAATAACGTAAAAATAATCAATATTCTCTTTTTCATATCATCCATTATTTTACATTTCTACAGGATTAAAATTGAACCTGTAATCCCACGTTAAAAATTCTGGCAAACGGGTAATCCAGACCTCGTTCCCGTTTCACGTTAGATATTCTGAAAATATCCTCCATTTGGAACGTCAACTTCAATCGTTCCAAGCTCCATCTTTGAATCAATTCTGTTGGGAAAGAATAAGAAAATGATAATGATTTAAATTGTAACACGTTCTCATCCTGAACAAAACGAGAAGAAACCTCCGTCCGATCCCGATTCTTAATATCTTTAAAGAAAGTGTGATCACCCGGTTCTTTCCACCTGCCTTTCAACACCCGGCGATCCACGTTCCAACTCAAATTTGCATCCTCCACCCGGTCTACGAGCGTCTGGTTATACACTTGTCCTCCACATTGATACAAGAAACTAACATTAATATTAAACCCTTTCCAGTCCGCATTGGCACCAAAAGCACCCGAAACCTTGGGTTCCGTATCCCCGCACACGATCTTGTTGGCTGCACTCCACTCGTAAGTCAGGTTACCTTTCAAATCCTCAAACACCTCTTTCCCGTTCATCGGGTTTATTCCGTGAGACTTTACCGCATAAATCGCCGTGGTTGACTGTCCCTCTTTAAATTGCACCTGAGGTTTGGCTGTCTCCATCGCTTCTCCCCATCCCGGTTCATAATTATCCTGCTCATCATCCACTTTCTTGTTGTACGTTTCCAATGAATTGGAAATCTTTTTAATCACGTTCTTATTATGTGCGATCGATCCGAAAACATTCACGACTAAATCCTTATCCCGCACCAAGAAACCTCTCAACGAAATTTCATATCCTTTATTTTCCAGCTCTCCCAGATTATCCCTGTAACTTTCAAAACCTGAAGAAGGCGGTAAAGTAATATCCGCAAGCAAATCTTTCGTTGTCTTCACGTAGTAGTTTATATTAGCACTGACCAATCCATTTAAAAACTGGATTTCAAAATTCCCGTCAAACGTATGTGTCTTTTCCCATTGCAGGTTTGTATTTCCCATGTTATTCATGATCACCCCCAAACCTCCGGCATACCATTGTCCCTTGTAATACTCGTACACATCCTGAGCCTCGTATGCTTCGAAAGAAGCTTTACCGGTAGCCCCCACATTCGCAGAAAGTTTCAAATGATTGATTACTCCCTTCAACCCTTCAAAGAATTTTTCATTATGCACGTTCCAACCAATACCTGCCGACCAGAACGGGGCATATCTCTTCTTGGAACCGAATTTTGACGATCCATCCAAACGGCCAGATAAATCCAGCAAATAAATATTATTCCAAGTATAATTCAAGTTTACAAACAAACCAACCAAACGGGATAATCCCTCACTTCCTTCCGGGGTTAAATCTTTAAACTCTTTACCAAAAGAGATGTAATCCATACTGCCCGACGGGAAACCTATCACGCTATATGATTCGTTTTCAAACCGAGTCTCAATAACATTACCTCCCAACACGGCATTCAAAAAATGACTACCCAACTGCTGGTTATAACTGAACACCATGTTCATATCCAAGTTAGAACTCTTCTCTTGGAAACTATATGCCTCCCCCCTCTTCAAAATTCCTTCTCCGTCTTGATAATCTGATTCATTGTAAATCGCTGATTCCGGATCTGTAAATTTTTCTTGCTTGTCCGTACGCTCCGAATACGACACTCTGGCTTTCAATCTGAAATGCTCGCTGATAAACCAGTCAAAATCAAAATTATCCGTCCACTCCGTGTACGTTGTGTTATCTTTATGATTCAATGTTGATTCGTACAATGGATTCAAGAAACGGTTACTCGTACTCACGTGCGGTTGGTATGATTTAATCAAATTTCCATCCTCATCATAAATCTGATCATACGGGTTCGCCTTGGCATAATCCTTGAAAGAACCATACGGTGATTCTTTCGCTTTCACCTTATCCACGCTCAACTTATTTCTAAACAACAACTTATTATTCAAATTATAAGAAAGCAGGAAACCGATCCCGAACCGATCTCTCGAAGATTTTTTCATCACTCCCGGATTAGCCTGGTAATTCACATCAATTCCGTAACGCACGCTCTGGTCCCCCCCCTCTACATACAAGGAATGTTTATGTCCGACTGCAACATGCAAAGGTTGAGACAACCAATACGTGTTTACCCCTTTCTTCACTCGTTCCAAACGCTCTGCATAATCCATCCGTAGCAACTGCTGGGAATAAAGATCATCCGAATCATACAACCCGGCATCCAACTCTGCCTGCAATTTTTCCCTGGCATTCATCAAATTATAATCAGACAAATCCGGAGCATTGATCGCCATATTCATATTATAAGACACTCTCAACTTTCCTTCTTCCGGAGCTTTCGTCGTTACCACCACGACCCCATTCGCCGCTCGGGAACCGTAAATAGCTGTAGCCGAAGCATCCTTTAAAATCGTCACGTTCTCGATCCGGTCAATATTCAAGTCAAAGATTTTTTCTACATCGACCTCATAACCATCCAAAATAAAAGTGGGTAAATTCGGGTCATTCCTAAACGTGGCCTCAGACACGCCTTCCACTCCAAAACCAGAATTACCACGAATACGAAAATCAGGTAAACTATTCGGATTCGATCCCATGTCAACATTCTCGCGCAACCGAAAAGAAGGATCAAACACCTGTAAAGCACTAATCAGATTACTAGACGACACCTTGGCCAACTCCTCCTTGTTCACGGAAACCACGTTACCCGTGAAACTTTCCTTGCTCTTGGAAAAATAACCATTGACAACAACCTCTTCCACTTCCAAAGCATCTTCCTCCATCACCACGTTAAGATATTTTTGGCCCATGTACTTCACCTTCTGCGTTTTCATCCCAATAAAGGAAAAAACAAGTATTCCCTTGTCCATAGATAGCGTCAGCGAGAACTCCCCGTTCACGTCCGTTGCGGCACCTAAACTTGTGCTATCCAGACGTACCGTTACCCCAGGAATCACCTCTCCCTTTTTATCTGTCACCTTTCCCTTTATCTGGAATTGTTTCACCGTACTATCCCGCATTGCCTTCACCTCGGGAACAATAACGATATAATCATCCACGAAACGATAGGTCATCCCACTACCGGCCAACACCTTATCTAGCACGGCCCGTACATCTGCCTCTTTAAAATCGGCCTTCACCACCCGTTCCAAGCCTAAACGATCATCATTATAGATAATGATCTTTCCCGTTTGCCGTCGAATTTCCTCAAAAACCGTTTTAATTGACGTTTTCCCAAGATTCATGTTCACCCTCTGCTGCGACATCACGTTTGCAGACAGAGAACATACGAAACAGACGCAAAAAATCCAAGTCAATTTCATAATTTTCGATAATTGTTGCTGCTTATTTTTTGACAAAACAAGCCACAAGACATTACTTTTTTTCATACATTTGTAAATTAAGTGATACTTAAATACTTCTTCGGGAGTGATTACCGGATCGTGGTCCTAACACTTTCCGGTATTTTTATTCCCCAGAAGTAATCCTATTCTCTATTTTTCATTAACAACAATCATATCTTTATCGATTTTAAAAGTAACATTGGTCGTTGCCTCGATTAAAGAAAGTATGTAACCAATCTCGTTATATTTCTTAAAAGCACCCGAAAACTTCAACCGTTTCAAGCTCTCTTTCGTGAAGAAAAACTTCACTTCATACCAACGTCCCAGTTTATCTCCCAACTCTTCCAACGGCATTCCGTCAAAATTGAGCACCCCGTCCTTCCAGTCCACGTAAGTAGCCACATTTACAGTCTTCACCTCATACTCTTGATTCTCGTTGTTCATCACAAATTGTCGGCTAGGTGTCAATATCTCGTTAATTTTCCCTCTTCTTACATCCACCTTTCCCTTTACCAAGGTAACCTCTGTCCGGGGATCCTGCTTATAGGCCATCACGTTAAATCCTGTACCTAATACCGTCACGTCCAAACGTTCCGTACGCACAATAAAAGGATGATCTTCATCCTTGGAGACTTCAAAATACGCCTCTCCTTCCAATTCCACCATGCGATTTTTCCCGCCAAACATCACCGGATACTTCAATCGAGATTCGGAATTCATATAAACTACCGTACGATCAGCCAGCACTAGTCGGTAC
>ERZ827452.2396-NODE-2396-length-14291-cov-3.543060_pt1 | contig 14291 bp, 28 predicted proteins | sample MGYA00519866_ERZ827452 | MGnify/ENA primary metagenome ERZ827452 (study PRJEB31778, sample SAMEA3449307) | human gut metagenome | biome: human gut; feature: human-associated habitat; material: faeces | place: United Kingdom | collected 2010/2012 ... | reverse complement strand
AATGCCATATTTATTTGCTGTTTCCATTTCAATGCAACAGCCGTTCCAATCGTAGCTCTCGCATATTCCCATGAATACATCAGCCTGCGCCAGCTTCTTAAGGCTTTCTCCTAAAAACCATACAGCTTCTTTGCTGTCTTTAGGTGGGTTATCCTCAATGTAACTGTCGATAAGTTCTAATTCTTCGCCCTCGTATATTTCAGCAATCTTTTTCATCTTCTGAATACTTGCTTTGATTTCTTCCTCTGTTCTGCCTTTCATCGGCACGCTTACAAATAATTTTTTCATAAAAATTCCTTTCCGCTGATAATCAGCAATCATTGTTTTAATTCATCCGCACGCCTTGTCATTTCAATCTGTGTTCCGTTTTCGTCCCTTGTGCCGACAGTTACATATCTGTCACAGTCACCACTTGGTATATTGCCAAGTCTTATTTCCGTTTTATTATCATCAAACTTGTAACAATCACGCATTTTTTCGATGCAGTTATTCATTTCTGATATTTTCATAATCTCACCCCTTAAAGCAATCTCTTAACGCTTGCCTGTCTGCTTCATTATCTGCCGCAATAACAGGTTCATCTTCTAAAGTAGAACAATCTATAAGCTCACCATTTAAACCGCCTATTTTATGCGGCTGTATCTCTCTAAACGCTCCACACTCTATTGATTTAATTATATCTGCTATGCTCATTCCTCATAAACCTCTCAAAATCTTTCCTGCACTCAGGGCATAAATCAATGTCTTTTAATTCATCACAATAATATTCTTTAATTCTGATACTATCAATTTGATTTAGCTCTGGTTCCGGCAAAACAATGTTTTGATGAATGTTTGTTTGATACTCTCTCAGGCTAACCGGTTTTTTAAGTTTCATTTTTCTTAAATGTGGTGTTATACAATCATACCATTTTTTCTCTTTTGGAATATTTATTTCTGCACCGCACCGATCGCAAATATGCAATTCTTGTTTCATTCTTTCACCGCCTTAATATCCGCCATTAAATTCCGAAAGCCATTCTTTTAGCCCTACATGAGCCTTAGCAAAGCAAAGTTCCATATCACCATCATTTTCATCGACAATTATTACATCTTCGCCATTACACCTAGCTTTGGGGTAATCATCAGCACAGCTTTTTTTATAAATCAAAATATTCCAATCACATATTTTACTATAAGTAATTTCAAGATGCATCGGAAAGTCTTTTGCTTTATCGTCAAAAAATTTTAAAAATTCATTCATTCTTCCACCACCTATTCTATATGCTTAAATATTCGCTGCAATCATTGTCAAAAGAAATATAATACTTAAAAACCCCACTTCTGTGACTTCCCTAATATTTTTGGCTTTCTTTATGAGCCATAACGATAAGATATAGTAAATAAACAATGCTGTTTTACACAATATCATTCTTTCACCAACTTTCTAAGCACCATACATAAACATATTCCCAAAATGGAAATCATTTAGTGCTTTTTCTAATTCGTCTTTGTACCTAAACGGACTTAAAGGGCTTTTTATTTCTTCCCTTAAAGCTGGCATTGCCGCATCTATCAAAATGCCTTGCGTAGCACTTGCAAGATTTTGTTGCGGCAAATCCGCTAAAGTGCATAACTCCATTCTTTTATGGTCGCATTTTTCAGATTTAGGACAACTTTTACATTTTTCTGCTAATTTACTTAAAGGTTCTGCCATTACTGCACCAACTTTCTACCGCAAATAGGGCAATATAAAATTCGCTTTTTTAATGTTGTAAGATTAAAGTAAGTTGATAAGTGATTAGAAATTATTTCAAACATCAATTCATTGCCTTTTATTGTAGCTTGAAAAACTTGTACTTTCTCGTCCATTATGCCGTCTCGTTCTACATTTAAAATTATAGGTTTAGCTTTATTATTACAAAACTTACACATATTACACCTCAAATTTACCTCACTGTTTATATTTTTTAATAATCTTGCATACCATGCTTTGCGAACACCCCATTTCATCAGCAATCTTTGCTTGCGACCATTTGGCATTATGCAAAGCCATTACCTTGCCTACATCAATAGAACTCTTTTCCGCTGATGTTTTATTAGAAGTATCTGTTTCTTCATTTTCGTTCTCGTTATCTTCTCCAAAAACTTCGGTATATTCATCACGAACCTGTTCTTCAAATGCCTTTTGATTTGCGTTATCTTTCTCTCTGTCCAGTTCCATCGTTGTCATAACGCAATATCCAGCAAGGTCTAACAGTGTATCTCTTATAGTTTCATCAGCAACTTTTTGTTCTGCTCCTGATGCCATATTATCAAGTCTGTTCCATTTATCTTCCATGCGAACCATAGCCGCTACTAATCCATATTTCTTAAATGAACGACTAAAGCTATCGCCATAATCATGATTTTTCTTGACATATGTATCATGTATCTGTTGCAAAAGCTGTTTGTGTTGCTGTAAATTATCCATTGTTTACTCCTTTTCTAATATTTTAAAGTTTATTTAGTAAAGAGTAGTCCGGAATTGAACCGGACAAAACACCATCTGTCTACTCTTCTTCATATTGTCATGAGGAACTTTAAAAAGCCTGTTTATCAACTATCCTCGATAGTTTTGATGATAAGTAGATAGGTGTGGATTTGCACCACACATAGCAACGACTTTTCACAACGGGTAACACCATTTCAGGTTCATTTATCGCCTTTTTAATTCGATAACCTGTTTCTAACCAAAGCGTGGTTGCCTTATGCTTAAGCGTTTACCTATTCCGCCACTATCTACCACCCGCGTCGTAACTAGTATTTTTGCGTGGGCATTTTTTAATAATGTCAACAGCTAGTTTCTGTTCTTTCATTGCCGACATTGGTTCCTGCACAAGTGTTGACATAACTGGCATAGTAGGTATCGAACCTACGACCTACAGATTAACAGTCTGTCGTTCTACCACTGAACTATATGCCAAAACTGCATACACCTCTGTATAGGCTTTTAAGATGGTATGCAAGCACCTGTGTGTTATGGGTGGGTGTGAAAGTTGTAATGGAACTACATTAGTCCAGTACGGAAAAAGTATGTAAGTTCGGGCATCGTGGGATAGACACCCGAACAACCACACCGAGCCGTGCGATGGCTCTTAACAGCATTCCGCTAGTGTGGGAAAGGAGTTTTTCTCTGTGGGATTACACACGAAGAAAAACAAAGATGGCATATCATGCCAAACTGGGGTAATGGGATTTGAACCCATGATGTAGCAGTCAAAGTGCTATGCCTTAACCTCTTGGCGATACCCCATTATTCCACAAGACTGTTATTGCCTTGTGGATGTGATACATAATATTTTTATGAAGTACAAAAGATATGAATTAAAATACAAATATTAAACAAGTTTTGAAAAAATGTTTCACTTTAAATTGTTGGGGCTCTTATTGCCACGCTTTATCACCTCAGTTTTATTTATTATCTTCACATAGTCGGGCGTATTTCCAATCTGACACGAAGTTAGCATTTCCTATGCTCCATGAAGTTGCCCCATCAACCCATGCAAAAACTTTTCCGTTTTCATATTTTGCAAAGTGTCTATGTTTCCATTTTACTGATTCAGATTCACTGTCTTTTACAAGAATTGGAGTATCGACAGGTACTTTTGACCAATCTGTTTTATATTCTTCATCAAGCCACTGTTTTGCAAGTGTTTTACAATCTATTTCGCTATGATAAAACTGGCATTGTTCACTACAGGATGTAGGGCACTGAAAAGGCTTATTTTCTTTATCCACCCCAAAACTGTTTAAAAAGATACTGTGTAAATCTTCCGCATACTTTTCTTTGTTTGTCATTCTATCCACCGCCTTATCAATATTTTATAACATGCTTTTTCAAGCACTTTTTACAAACATAAACATCTTTATATCCGACTGGGATTTTATCATTCTCTCCTTGTATTGCAACGCAATGTTTTAATTCCCATTCATGTTTACAAAATAACCTTTTTAAAATCTCTGCTATCATATGCACCTCATACCAATCTTGCTAAGTGCTTGCCCTTGAGGACAATATATACTTTCTTAGGACTACTGCCATCTTTCAGGAAATGCCAATCAACTATATGATTTTGCACCAGTAGGTAACTTTTAAAAATAAACCTTACCGGAATGTCATTATGTCTCAATGAAAACAATTCTTTTACAGTGTATTTTCTCATAGACTACTCCTTTTCCTAAAAAGCCGGTTTTTGTTTTTGAGGATATTCGAGGGACTTAGTGGGGCGATTTTTTCAAGCTCACCAGAGGGGCACCCCCTGCCGCTGGTGACAGCATCCCACTTTTTTCAACTCTTTGATAAACTATTGTTTATCTTAAAGTTTATCAAAATTCATACAACATCTAGTGGTTTTTATCCTCAATAACCGCTACATCTTGGGGCATTGCGTCAAGTCTTGGAAGCTGGTCAGCTGTCTTTTGTTCGACTTGCTGTATGTGTAACTTGCCATCCTCCCGCCAGCCTTTTTTGTGATTGAGTGCTGCGAGTGCTCCAGTCGGATTTCTGAGCGAAAACGCTTTGGAGGTCAACGCTTCCTCTTCGCTTGTATATATCTTTTGTAACACTGCTATCCTCGATTTACTTAATGAGCTTTCTATATTTGTCTCCCAGCTTTTTATAGTATCTGTACTAATACCTGTAAACATACAGAATCCAAATTTACATGGCACTTTGTCATTTAATAAACAAAGATATATATATATATCACATATACACTCTATCTTGTCTAAATCATAAGCATTGCAGGTGCTTTTATTCAAATTACTATATTGGTTTGTGTATTCGTTATTTATGTAATTAGGATGTGGCTTGGATGTTTTTAAAAAATCTCTATTCTTGAAAACATTTTTTTGTATAAACATCAGTGCAGCGTTCCAGACTGATTGCGGTTCTGCTTTCATATCCTCTATATTATTATTATTGCAAAACTCATTCAGATACTCTTCAATACTGTTTTCAAAAACATCAACATTGTTTAAAACATCTTTTACCATTTTTCCACCACCTTAATTTTATAAATAAAAAAAGCACTTAAAAAGATATATACCTGCATCGTATATTCTTTAAAAGTGCTAAACAGCTAAGTCATTTAATTTATGCGTTTAATATACAACTTTTGTTTTTAGTTGTCAATACCAAATTTTATTTTATATATATAATTTATATACTGGCTATATGTGTGTTTAATATAATTTATATATTTATAATATACTGTATTGGCTATATTTATATATATATATTTATGCTTAATATACTTTATTGTCTTTTATTTAATATAACTCAGTATAAAGTTTTTTTAAAAACAGTAACAGAAAACAGATGCTTGTATGGGGTATAGATGCCCCATCACACAAACTCAAAAATCCGTATAATTATAGTGGAAAACTTATGCATCATTCACAAAAAACAAACAGCTTTGTTGTTATTTACTTGTTAAAAATGCAATACAAAAATACTGTTTTTAAAAATATACAGATTTTTGAGTTTGTGTTTACAGAAATATAAAGAAACTAGACTAGATTTATACAGATTTTTGAGTAATGACATATGCCCTATCCGTAACTCAATTTTCTGTATTATTATAAAATATGATTGTATTAAAAAAAGCAGCTATATTTCAAGCCGCTTTTGACTATTTAACAAATTCCCAGACTGCCCTGTTTGAGCGGTCGTAAATTCGCCCATCTTCTTTTAAGATGCCAGTTCCGAAGCGGCATCTTTCACCACCGCCGACATGGATAACCTCAATGTCGGCTAGCGACTCGCCAGAGAAATGCCCGTCACTTTCTGAGACGATGTGAGCGACCCACTCGCCGCCCCTTTCCATTCCGCCGACCTGTTTCAGCTCGCCAGAAATCCAGCCCGTTTTCACTTCATGCACCTTTTCAGATGCAAGCAGTGATTTAAGCACTTCCGGCTGTGCGGCCGCAAGGTCAAAGCTGTCTCTTAACTCCTCAACCTTGCCAGTTCTGGAGTTTTCAAAAACTCCATCGCTGAGCTGTGCAAGTAGCTCATTTTCACACAATTCAGCTGTCGGGGCAGTGATGCGTACAATGCTATACGCATGAGTTCCTGTTGCGTCAGCATTAAAAACGCCGACTTTTGCCCCATTCTCTGTCTCGAAGCTCCAAGAAGGAGCAAAAGACTCCCTCTGTCTGTGTCCGTCCTGTCCCCAAACTTTCCATGTTCTCACTCTCATATTTACCACCTTTGCGGCATTGCCGCCCTTTCTTTATTTGATATACTTATTATACATCTTTGTGCCTTATATGTCAATAGTTTTTTGTGCCTTATTTTAAAATTTTCTCATCGTGTTCCAGCTTTTCAATTACTGCTAACTTTATAAAGTCGTTTATGCTTTTATAACCTAACTTTTCGATGCGGCTTTTTGTACCTTTTATAAATCTACAATTAACCCGCTCGAATTTATCATCATATTTATATATTGCTCTCCTCCTTGCTTCACTTGTCTTTAATTCTTTTTGCTCCATGTTTTTTTCCTCGCTTTCTTTTTATATATGTATATATGATAGCTCGATTTGTGCCTTATGTCAACACTTTCTATATATATGATTCTTTTTACATATTGTGCCTTATACATATTGCACAAAAAAGCTTTTGCTTTGTGCCTTACATTTTAGTTAATTTGTATATTGATTTGTGCCTTACATTATGTTATTATATATACAACATAAGGAAAGCAAATAACAAAAGGCGGTCACTCCTACCAAGAACGAACCGCCACCAATCAAAAAGAAAGGTAGCTATATTATAGCACAGGTAAAAAGAAATGAGAAGAACAAACAGCAAGGAAGCAATAAATGCAATTAAAAATGCAATTATTGAGAGCTACGAAGCCGCCGAAGAGTATTACACATATGACGGTAAGGAAGCAAAGACAGGCTACAACGACATTTGCAAAGACATTTTGACAGCATTTGAAAACGAGAAAGTCAATCATGATTGTCAGTATAGAGCCGGAAGAGTTAGCAAATATAATTTATTTTGTGATTGGATGGCTGGACTTGCAACGGCTTTCCCTGTTTCTGATGATATTTTTCTAGGTTCTGCCGTTGATTGGCTCGCTGATATTTTAGACGAAACAGAAGAGGAAAAAGGCAGATATACAGAAGAAAAAGCAGAATCGACAGCATGCTATCTGCTTTATAGAGAACTTACAAAACACGCTGAAAAAGCAAATAATTAAAAATTAGCAAGTGTCGGCATGCACCGGGGTTCAACTCCCCGGCTTGCTTTGAAAAAATTAAGGAGGGCTAAAAGATGGCAGCAGAAGAACTTTACAATTTCCACCGTTCCCAGCTCGACGGCTGGGAACACGGTGAAATTAAAGAAGTCTGGACTGATGCAGACGGCAGCACCTGCATCAGATACGCAGATGAAAAATGGTGGCATTATAATGTTGACAAAAAAGGAAATATAATTTTTTGGTAATTGAAAAACATCACTATAAAATATATAATTAAAAATGAAAGGTTAAAAAGGTGGCTATCATGAAAAACAACAACGCAAGAAAAAGTAAATTGGATATGATTAAATATGCAGAAAGTAAAGGATATGAGGTAAATTTTGGAAAATATGAATACAATCAAAATGTGCCATATATCAAAATAAATGGCTGCACAATCTTTATCGCGGAGCCGTTGCCAAAATTTGGAACCCAGGGCTTATCCGCCAATCCGAATTTTAGTTTTAAAAAATTAGACAATCTAATATATTACGCAAAAGCATACGGAAATGATAATATTTTAGATTTTTCTAAATTTATTTTGGAAGAAATCAAAAGTATAAATAATACGTTTTATCCTTATTTTCCTGAAGAAATCAAAGAATTTGAAAAGGATGAATATATGAACGATTGTTTTATGGAATGGAATCCCGAGGGTGAAGCATCCGAATTTTATACAGAAAACGAAATTTTAAAGCACAATGAATGGGTAAGAGAAGCAAAAGCACAGTTTTTTGATTTGAGAAAAAAGATACTGTCAAAAAAAGGAGTAAAATATAAAAAAATATAAAAAACATTTTAACTTAACTTGCAAAAAGAGACTGTAAAAAGTCTCTTTTTTGTGTCTGTTTATCTCTTTGCTACAGCCTTATACAGCCGTTTTTCTTGTTAGCCTTGTTTTTCCTATCTATGTATATAATAACCGCTGTATAGCTGCTATTTGTTCTTTGACCGCCGTTGTTTTAAGAATTTATAACGAGTTTTTATAATCTTGATGCCGCCTCTATTTTCTGTATATACAATCTTTTTTAAGCCAGGCGTATAAATATAGCCGCCTTTTTTGCTTCCACTCCTGCTACCCATCAAATCACCTCTTTTTTAGTCGTTCGCTCATCTGCTGCCAGTAGCTTGACTTATAAACAATGTCTACATCTATATCAACATCAATTTGAGAACCGAAAACAACAACTTGCTTCGGTTCTAATCGCCTGCACATTTCTTTAAATCCTTTTCTGTAACATTCTTTCCCATCCTCAGAAAAGCATCCGTTTGTCGATACCGCAAGCGTGGAGTGCATCGGTAAACCATCAAAGCAATAGTCATATGTTTTTTCACTCCCCCAGCCGACAACCGGAACGATTTTTAAACCGGCTCGGCTTAAACAATAGCTTAATGCCCGACTTCTGTATATCTGCCATATTTGCAAAGCAAGTGGCATATCATCATAGAAAGTAAAGTCGGGACCACATACATATTTAAAGTTTTTCAGTATATCCATGTATTTACTTGGATTGTTCCAAAGTCGCTCAAACCGTACATCATCTATAAAAAAATGGCAAGCACAATTTTTCGGATGCTTTTCTTTACTTGCAAGATTGAACGGTACCGGCTCAACATTCTCTAAATTTGCGTAAATAGATTGCAACTGAGGAAATCCATATTTCTCGGTCAGCTCTGCTCCTGCAATGTATCTTTCACGCAATACATCTTCTTTCGTATTTACAATTATAAAATCATTTTCGGGACTGCTCATGCTATCACCTCACTTTCGGCAGTTTGCACATTCATACGTGCATACTGTCATCTATATATTGTGCAAAATTTACAAGACAAGCATTTTAAACTTATCTTGTAATTCTATAATACCACATTTGACAAGTATTTACAATATCGAATTTTGTTTTTGTAAAATATCCATAAGCTGACCGGCTGACATGAGCGTATATTTTTGCCTTCGCTTTAACTGTATTCTGTCTGTATATTCATAACCGGTATAGATTTCCACTCCCTGCATCATTTCAGATATTGCGTAAACTCTACAACTTTTGCTATACTCTGATATATCAAGTTTAAGACTTTCTATCAAGTCCTCACACTCATACGATATTTGTACGCCTTTTATTTCTGCTATTGCCATACTAAAACTCCTTTTTATTTGTTAGTATAGCAGTTTTCCTCTTTACTGGCAATTCCTTTACTTATCATCAATGCCGTTGTCAAATAGTCACTGTATCGTATCTCAGATATAAGTTTTTCTACTGTCATGTCGGGATTTGTCTTTTGTATCTGCTCTAATAATTCCTTTGTCATGCCACACTCCTTGTTAAAGTTATCATCAAATCGTCAAGTAAATATATCAAATCTGCACCATACAAGCTTATCCAGTCAGCCAAATATTCCTCTTGCTGAATAGGCATATATATGTTATAGCTAAAGCAAAAACAATGACATAGTTCGTGAGCTATTATTTTGCGTAAATAGCCGTTTTTTACATTATCTGATACATATACTGTCTTGTCGTTAAAATCGGTCACAGCAAGGCTAATAGAGCCGTCAGAACGCATAAGTTTATTACTGCCGCTTGGTACAAATACAATTTGCCACATTATATTATTTATTATAAACATAAAATCACCTCGCAAACATTGATTTTATTATTTAAAAACAGGCTACAGATATTGCTATCTATAGCCTTAGATTGTCGGAAAATATATTATTTTTAAATCTTAGAAACCATGGTACCAAAACGCGTTCTGATAAGATTTTTTTCTTCTGCTGTTGCGTTTTTGCTTACTATATTGTTTATAGCATCTGATATTTCTTTTAAAACTTTATCTAACGCTTTCATTGAATGTTCTTTGTCTTCTTGAGTGTTTCCACTATGAAGTTCTTTTGTCTCAGTATAGTTTCGCATAGCTTTATCATAACTGCTCTCAGAGTAGTTTCTTGACATATTATTGCTACCACTCACATTGCTTGCAGGTTCGCTGTAATACATCTTTCCTCTATCATTTCTATCCATGTCTCTCATGCGCTCTCTTTCGTCGTATTCAGGGTACATATGATAAAAAGGCGGTTCTTCATATCCTCTGCGTGTTCCGCGACCTTTAGGTGCGAATCTGCCGTTTGCATAGCGGTAAGCGTCATAATATCTTCTTCCGCCCTCTTCGCCGTATTTAGCCTTGAGAATTCTGAGTAATTCCTTGTCATACTCTTTTTCTTCCTCGTCTGCTTCTTTCATGCTTTTAACAATAACAGCTTTGTATTCTGCTTCGTTTAAGTCTTTTATCATATCTACGACTTGCCCCATCTCACAAGTATCAATATTTTCAACACCTTTGTCAAATTCACATAATGCTTTTTCTGTTAAGCATTCAATCATTTTATGCATTCTTTCAATGTGCATTTTCTTTCACCTCCTAACCTATTCTGTTTACTGTAATGTTAGCATTTGAAACACTGATAGCCTGTGTAGATGTATTTTTGACAGAAATTGCCTGGCAGCATCCGCAAGAAAGCCATACATCCGTAGACGTAGCAACATTGTTAAATGCTTCTGTCGCTGTTGGCGTTGAAATTGCAAGTGTTGATAAATCCGGTTCACCATCTATTGCAATCGCAAGGGATATAGCCCCTGCCGTACCGCCATCAGGAACTGCAATATTTCCGTTAAATTCTACCCTGTACTTTGCACGGCAATTATTTGTCGCACCCTTAACATTGATTAAGCCGCTTCCTGTTCTGTGGGTAATACATCCTTTATTGCAAGTTGAAGTCGGTGTATCTGTAAATAATACATTTCCGTTTGTAGCTACATTCTGTACGGCTACATTACTAAATTCAGCCATTTTATTTACCTCTCTTTCATAAAAATAAGGGCAAACATTATAGCCTGCCCTTTGTGTTTGTAAGTAATACTGCATAGCAGACATAATCGAGTTAAACTCAATTAAGATACTCAATTATTTAATTGTTTAGCATCCGCATCCTGTATTACATCCGCATCCATAATACACATTTGGATTAGGAACTGTGTATGCCGGGATCGGGGCAGGATTTACAGCATTTATAATCTGCTGTGTCTGAGCCGCCATCTGAGTTGTAAGTAGCGCGCTCTGTCTATCCTGTGAAGCTGCTCTGCGAAGGTCGTTATTTTCTGCCTGTAAGCTAGAGATTTTTTCATTGCAGAGATAATCAAGAATAGCGCGTGTTCCTGCCTGCTGGCTGTCAATAATATCTCTTGTATTATTGTTCATTGTGTTCTGTAAAGCACAGGTGTTGGTTGCCATATTGTAGTTTACACCCTGTATAGCTTCTCTTGTATCACAGCAGCAGTTTGCAATTTGCGTCTGTAATGCGTTTGTATTCTGCATATTAGCGACTGTATCAGCGTTAATAGCCTGCTGGATGCCATAGCCAGTCTGCATGATATTTGTGTTAATACCATTAAAGCCAGTAAGCATACTGTTGTTCATAGCATAGAAACCGTCACAAAGTCCGTTAGAAATGCCATCAAGTTTTGAAACAACAGTCTGATTATCAAAGCCACGCTGAATAGCACTGTCTGTATAAGCGGCGGCAGTAGAACCCATTCCATTACCGTTACCCCAGCCGTTGTTACCAAAACCACCCCAGCCGAAAATAAGAAGAATGACAATCCACCATGCACCGTCTCCCCACATACCATCATTGTTTCTGTTATTGCCTGTTACTGCCGCAATATCGGCAAGGCTAACTCCGTTGTTAAACATATTAGTTTACCTCCATTTGATTTATTTACAAAATAGGGAACTGGTTTTTATTGTCCGGACAAAACCCTAATATGTACTATTTTTGAATTTGTTTTTGAATTTCCTGTATATTCAATCCCTGTTCATTCATAAAATTACCAAGAATTTGCTGTGCTCCATTCATGTCGCCACTGTTTATTTTCTGCAACATATTTTTTGCCATTGGATTTCCTTGATTTGCCGCTTGCTCTAATGTTTTCATAGCGGCTTCTTTTGGATTTTTTATATTTTTAATCTGATTTAACATCTGCATAATCTGATTATTCATTTACACCGCCCTCCTTTTTTAAAGTCGAAGTTTTCCTTTGAGCAGTCGAACTTTTGCACATCTTGTTTTCTAGCTCATCAAATTTATTAAAAATTTCATCAAACTTCTGCATAAATACCGCTGTGCTTTCGTCTGATAGGTCAATTTTCAAGTTTTCGACATTTTCTGTATTATTTATGCCTTGATTGTTTTTAGGCTCTGTATAAGGCTTATATACGACTGTTTTTATTGAGCCGTCTGCACCCCATTGTTTTGCGTATATTTCTGTTAAATCCTGTTTAGGAAAAAATGCGACACTTCCATCCATGGGTACATCATTAGCCGCAATTTGTTCAACTGCTGTCACCATTCTGCCATTTATCCCTGTTTGCATTTGTAAATTCTGCTGTTGTGGTACTTGTTGAACTGGCTGTTGCGGTAACTGCTGCTCTTGAAATCTTTGCATCGGGTTGTACGGATACGCATTATAACCCGGAGTATAAGTCATTTGCTGTTGATAAGGATTGTTTATCATGTTCTCTCTCCTCTAATACATCCTCAATAACGCTAAACAATATTGTTTGAGTTACTAAGTCTAATTTTTGTATTTGTTCCCGTGAGAGTAATCGCTCTCTTAAATCTTCATCGTACAATTCAATCACTCTCCTTTTCGTAATTTTATTTTCACACAAAAAAAGCCGCTTAAAGCGACAGAAAAACGACAGTTTAACGACCAAAAAGCGACATTTAAATTTTATTTAGTTGTAAAAGTACGATAAATACGGCATTAGCACTAACATACTGCCGTAGGCACTGCATATGTTGAGAAACAGACATTAAAACTCATATCGAAATTGTCAATTGCCTTTATAAGTCCTATGCAGCCTATCTGAAATATATCTTCCGCATCATATCCCCTGCCCGTAAATCTTTTTACAACATTCCAGACAAGTCCCATGTTTTTCTTTACAAGTTCATTTCTTGCCTCCCTGTCTCCTGCTCTGGCTTTCTTTAGCAAACATTTCACTTCATCATGCATGCTATTTTGCTCCTACTTTCTTTTTCATATAAATCTTAGTTCCTTTTGATACCTCAGATTCCACTCTCATCTCATCCATAAACGCTTCCATAAAAGCAAACCCCATCCCCGAACGCTCCCATTCAGGTCTTGTCGTGTATAACGGTTCCATAGCTTTATCAATATCAGCTATTCCGACCCCGAAGTCTTCTATCTCTATTTCCACATCATTATTATGTATATTGCAAGTCATAAAAATACTTCCCGGTCCCGATTCATAGCCATGTATTATGGCATTTGTCACCGCTTCCGAAACAGCCGTCTTTACATCTGACAACTCCTCAAGAGTGGGATTAAGCCTTGTTATATATGCCGCAACTACAGTTCTTGCAAATGCCTCATTGCTCGAACAGCTCTCAAATTCTATTCTCATATAAAGCCTCCTGTATGGTATCATATTTTTCTATAATCTTATACAATCCTGATATTTTAAATATACGGTCAACAGCATTTCCCACATTTGTAACTGCCGCTTTTCCGCCGATAAACATAACCTTTTTATATCTTCCCATAATAAGTCCTATCCCGGAACTGTCCATAAAAACGGTCTCTGAGAAATCAAAAATCATATTTTTTATATAGTTATGTCCAATAATCCGGTCTGAATCTCTCCGGATCTCATCAGAAGCCGGATGATCCAGTTCCGCCGGAAGATGTACAGTCAGCACGGTTCCGGATTTTTCAAAACCTGATGTCATTTTATCATTCCCCCATTTTTGATTTTTTATTCCATTTCTCATGACCAAAGGGTAAAAAAAGAGGAATGCGCCAACGCACATTCCCCTTATCCGAGGTTTCTCCTCTGTATGAATTATGATATTTTTTATTCTGTATAACCTCCATCGTAAGAGGAATCCTCATATCCTCCGTCACTGTAGCTGCTGTCTTCTCCGGAATCTCCGTCAGAG